>ERZ773050.1634-NODE-1634-length-12298-cov-44.337989_pt1 | contig 12298 bp, 6 predicted proteins | sample MGYA00580632_ERZ773050 | MGnify/ENA primary metagenome ERZ773050 (study PRJEB29015, sample SAMEA2738123) | human oral metagenome | biome: human oral; feature: human-associated habitat; material: saliva | place: China | collected 2166 ... | reverse complement strand
AACGACCTGACGACGGCCCGCCGCCTGACGATCGACGAGTGGGAGAAGCGCTCGACACTCACCCGCGTCGGCGAAGTGCTGCTGGGCCCCTTCGAGCCCCTCGTCTGAGTACCCAGCGTTTAGCCACCACCTTATCAACGCCTAACTCAGGACGAGCTTCTAGCCTTCATCGGCATTTTCTTCGGCCTTCGTATCCTCCAGCCTAGCCTCGATTTCATAGTCCTCCGCAAGCTGAAAAAGGAAAGCAGCAGTACGCGGCCACCGCAAACTCATGCGGCGAGAAGACTCACGGTACTTATTCGCCAGGCACCGCTCGGGAACGCCGCCAATATAGTCGGGGCGAGTACCTCTACTGTCACGGTTATAGCACCGAGTCGAAATTCCGCGTTCAAGAACCGAACTCTTCATGAGCTCGATAACAGAACGCACTGCTTCAGCTGGCCACATGCCATCTGCGCCATTAGGGCTGCTCGCGAGCACGTAACCCAAATAAAGTTCCGACTTCTCGACAGAGACATGCCCAAGGAGCCTTTTCCGAACAGCCTCAACCCATTCCATGAGGAAAGCAGCATCAACCGATCCATCCACTTGTAGGCCGGGAATAATTTGCCAAAATACAACTATATTGAAAAAGCCCTGCAGCAGCACAAAATTATAACTATCGTCAAACTCAATTTCGGCAGATTCGACGGAAATGACGAGTTCAGCAAAAGAATCTGGGTTGCGCTCAAAATGCCGATACAACGCGCACAGGGACTCTAAATAAAAGCCATGACACGAAAATAACAATTCAAGCATGGGCAACTCCGAGTGATCGGGAGCCGTGGATTCCAAAAAAACAAACAGGTCATTGACAACGTCACTGGATACAATACACCTATCACGACGCTCAACCGCGGCAAGGAGCCCCAAAAGCACCCGAACAACGTGTGCCACACTGGGATGCTGTTCCGTACTCAACATGAGCGCAACAAGATCAATGGCCTGAGCAACGCATCCATGCTCCAAAAGCGCATCAAGCACACAACCTCTCTGCTGCAATTCAATTTCATACACATTTACATGCTGCCAGAATACGACGCGCAGCCTAAATTCAAAATCCTTCACAAGCGCGCAAATCTCTGCATTGCAAGGCAATGAGGCAACAAATAAACTCTTCGCATCCTCACTGAAGCCATTTCCGTTAAGCACTTCACGAACCCACGGTATACCAGCTTCCCACGCCTTATGACGCAGATATGAAGAGGCAACGGAAACCAAAGCAGCGGAGCCATCGTCCAGCCAAGATAGAATTAGCGATTCAACGCTAGAAGCCATCCCAGCGAGGCACTCACCAATGTAATCCGAATTAGGTGAAACCTCCGCGAGGGCACGTAGACCCTGCACATCGTCACGCATGACCATAGCTAACGCAGATTCACGTTCGTTCTTCAAAGTTTCTAAAAAGGCCTCATCCTTGTAAATGAGTCCACGAACACACAAGCGTTCAGGGCGACCAAACAACCAGGCATATGTACGCGGATCAGCCACGGGCTCAAGAAGTTTGACTAGTTCAGTGAGGGCCTTATAGCCTCCCCAAATCACCGCCCCATCCCTACGCTGACGAACATCACGATCTAACATTAGAGCGTGAAGGTACGACCAACACTCAAACTGCTGATCAGCATCAAATCGACCGTCGAGATAGCACTCTTTGAAAGAATCCAACAAATAGTCACGAGGAGTTTGTTCCAATCTTTCCAAAAGATGAAGCACGCGAAGCCAGCACTGTGCATTCTCTTCAAGATAATTGACAAACACCCCAAGCATATCCTTTTGCCGTTCTGCAAACAACACCTCATCGGAGCTAGTACCATTTAGTACCCAGTCGTGATAGACAGGCACATACGAAGACGTATTCCAAAAATCACGAACCAAAACTCGATTGACGAGAAGATCAAATAACTTCGGACAGTTATCAAGGACCCATAACATAACATACCGAGCATCTTCTTCCCCAATCACAGAAATACGGTCACGACCCACCATAGCTGTCGCAAATTGATCCGCTAGATATTCGACTTCTTCCCTCGAACAGTCAAACCGGCTAAGCTGCGCCATCAACATCATTGCTCTACCAGCATATTCATTAAGCCAAAACACGCACTGCAACGCCGCAACTACGCGCTCCAAACGATTGGGGGACGTCCAAGGCGCCCATGAATTACCACTTACAAGTTGACCTATCACAGGATTCGAAGAAAGCAAATCCTTCTCCAAAACGTCTAAGAAAATCGAAGGTTCCGCTTCAGCAATGTACGGTAACGCACAGTTTAGACGAACGAAATTATTATCACTTCTATCATTAAAACCTTTAGCAAGAAGGAATCTAATAACTTCTTGCAACCGGTGCCGAACATGTAACAATTGACATTCCTCATCACCAGAAATTTGCGCCACAAGTGCAAGGGCCTTCGCAACACACGTCTTTATCGTTGCAGAAGTCTCACAGGTAGCTTCACCCACACCGTTCTTTTCACAATCGCCAACGATCAACTTTTTATGTTCACACAATAGTGTTTCGCTAACTAGCTGCTGCCAACGGTCCAGATTCTCTTTAGATAGCCGGATTAACACTTGGTCAGCAACATCAATTGGATCAACAATATACCAACGATTGCCAGACTTAGTAAATGGAGGATCGTCTGGATACCTCTCCAGTACCTGCAAAAGTATGTGAGTGATTTTATCATAGTCCAATTTGAGAAACATTGAAATCACTTCGCGATCTTTCGCATTCTTATCCTCCCAACCCCCAACTAATACGAGCGCCGCTAGATACTTTGTAACAGAATCATCCTTAGCCCACCCTGGAATTCTCCTAGCTGGATCCAAGGATATTCTTCTATAAAACGCAGCCATGCATCGACGCGCTAAAGCACTTAGTCTATTTGCCTCAAGATAGTCCACTTGGGCCAATTTCAGCAGATTAGCTGATGCTATGCGGTCAATCTTCGGAAGAATAATCGCCACACTACCATTTCGAGCACTTTCACATTCATCTAGTACACGAATTATCCGATGACGATTCTTCTTTCCTAGACCAATATTTGGGCCTTCAAACAGCGGGATCATGATAAGAGACTCGGTTTGAGTCGCGAGATGATACCAAGCTTCCTTGTTAGATACCACCAGGGTTCGCTCTAGAGCAGCAGTGTCTGTTTCATTCAGAGCTGCAAGGCAAAATGCGAGTGCATCATTACGCCATGTGGCCTGAACAGCGGGAACATTTTTCTCTTCGCGCAAGAGCTGCACAAGGCGTTTCGATTCCTTTTCTCGTCCCACAGCATGGAAGGCTGAAGGCACTTTAATCGTGCAATTCCCACGAAATCCCTCCCACCACGACGTGAGGGTCTGTGCACCTTCGACTGGCTTTCCAATCTTCTCACTAAGCCAGTAATGGACAGCCGGTGTTGATTGAAGCCAACCTTCTAGCCGATGCGCATCGTAGACCTCGACTGAGGCAAACACACCTTCTTGTCGGCGTCCCTTTGCCCAACTCGCTGCATTGGCCCAGTTTCTCGGAGTTGCAAAGATGAAGATTTCGTCCGACTTTCCAGGCACTTTTTCGACTCGTTTTTCATAATCGGCGTCGGCCTTGGTTTTCGGTTGCTTGTCCGTACCAAATTCAAAGCGCAGCTCACCCTTCGGTAGGAATGACGACCCATCAGACGTAGCCGTTCCATCCCACCCTGGGGCTGCGGTTCCTTCATGTGCCCGAATATCGATGTTGGTAATGCCCGGCGTCTGTGCGAGCAGCCTCCGCATGAGTTCAGGAAAGGCCCCTCGAGACTCGAGGGTGTCTGCCCATTCATCCAAATCGAGCGCGTTCGCCAGCAACGGATTTGTTCCCATGAAGGCACGGTACACTGCGCCACGGTCATCTGATGTCTAATCGGATGAAAGCGGCAGAATCAGCCATTGCAGTCGTGGTGTCATACCCGGGTCCTCGCCCCGGCCTAGTTACAGGCCGACGGCCGCCAGGCCCCCCTCGAGGAGGTCCGCGAACTGCTGCTCGGTGATCACGGGGACGCCCAAGGCCTCGGCCTTCGCGGCCTTCGAACCCGCACCCGGACCGGCGACCACGAGCGAGGTCTTCTTCGAGACCGAACCCGCCGCCTTGCCGCCGCGCGACGTAATCGCTTCCTTGGCGCCCTCGCGGTCGTATCCGGGCATCGCGCCCGACACCACGATGGTCAGGCCCGCAAGCACGTCCGAGGCCGGCTCGGGCGCCTCGTCGGCCATGCGCACGCCCGCGCGCGCCCACGCCTCGAGCACCTCCAGGTGCCAGTCGACCGTGAACCAGTCGCGCAGGGAGCGGCCGATTTCTTCGCCCACGCCCTCGACCGCGGACAGTTCCTCGACCGAGGCGGCGCGCAGGGCATCCATCGAGCGGAAGGTGTCCGCGAGCGCTCGTGCCGCCGTGGGGCCGACATGGCGGATGGACAGGGCGACGAGGACGCGCGCGAGGGGCTGGCTCTTGGCCTTGTCCAGCTCGGCGAGCATCTTTTCGGTGCCCTTGGAGGCGCTGGGCTCGATGGGCTCGAAAACGGTCTGGCCGCGCAGCTTGCGGGGCTTGTAGGCCTTCGTCCAGAAGTAGCGGACCTGCTTCCAATCCCCGGTTTCCTCGCCCTTCTTCTTGACGGGCTTCCACACCACGACGTCGCGCAGATCCTGCGCGCGCAGGTCAAAGAGCGCAGCCTCGGTGCGCAGGGCGGGGGCCTGCGGGGCGGGCAGGAGTTCCTCGGCGCGGGTGATCTGCTCGCCGTGAGGCAGCTCGCGGCCGCCCTCAAGGGTGAGGACGGTGCCGTCCTCCAGGGTGACGCTGTGCCCGGCAACCAGGGCGGCCGCCACCTCGTCGCGGTCGTTTTCGGGCTGAGTCATGGCGAGCGCGGATTCGTCACCGAGGCCCTCCACATCCAGCGCGCTGCGCGCGCCCACGTGGGCGAGGCGCTCGGTGATCTGCGCGGGGCACGCGCCCTTATTGGGGCATCGCAGATCGACGTCGCCTTCCTTCTCCTGCACGAGGGGGGTCCCGCAGGAGGGGCACTGCGTGGGCATGACGAAGGGGCGCTCAGAGCCGTTGCGCGCATCCTCGACGGGGGCGACAATCTCGGGGATCACGTCGCCGGCCTTGCGCAGGACGACGAGGTCGCCGATGAGGACTCCCTTGCGGACGACCTCCTGGGCGTTATGCAGGGTCGCGCGCGCGACGTTCGAGCCCGCGACCAGCACGGATTCCATGACGCCGTAAGGGGTCACGCGGCCCGTGCGCCCCACCTGGACGCGGATATCGAGCAGGCGCGTGTGAACCTCCTCGGGCGGGAACTTGTAGGCGGCCGCCCAGCGCGGGGTGCGCGAGGTCGAGCCGAGGGAACGCTGCAGGTCCAGGTCGTTGATCTTGACGACGACGCCGTCGATCTCGTGGACGAGGCCGTGGCGGTCCGCGCCGATCTCCGCGATGCGGTCCTCGATGGCCTTACGGCCCGTCAGCAGGCGCGTGTAGGGCGAGACGGGCAGGCCCCAGTCGCGCAGCTGCTCGTACCAGCCCATCTGGGTGGTCGGCTCCGTGAACTCCTCCCCGGCCTCGACGAAGCCAATGCCGTGGGCGACCATTGCGAGGGGTCGTTTGGCGGTCTCTGCCGGGTCCTTTTGGCGCAGGGAGCCGGCGGCGGCGTTGCGCGCGTTGACGAAGGTCTTCTCGCCGGCCTCGACCCGGGCCTCGTTGAAGGCGGCGAAGTCAGCGACCGGGAAGTAGACCTCGCCGCGCACCTCGATGCGGGCAGGCACCATTCCGGTGAGGGTTTGCGGAATCGACTTGATCGTCCGGGCGTTAGCGGTGACGTCCTCGCCGACGTAGCCGTCGCCTCGGGTCGCGGCGCGCACGAGTCGGCCGTTCTCGTACAGGAGGTTGATAGAGAGGCCATCAACCTTGACCTCGGTCGTCATCTCGAGGTCGGCGATGCCGGTGGCCTCGGCCATGCGGGCCTCCCACCCGGCGAGCTCGTCGAGGGAGAACACGTCGTCGAGGGACATCATCTGGGCGAGGTGGCGCACCTCGGTAAAACCGGTGTCGACGCTGCCGCCCACGCTCATCGTGGGTGAGTCGGCGCCGCGCAGCTGCGGATATCTCTCCTCGATCTCCTCAACCTCGCGATACATGCGGTCGTAGTCCGCGTCCGAGAGGGTCGGCGAATCGCGGTCGTAGTAGGCAGCGCGTGCCTCCTCGATGCGCGTAACGAGGTCGTTGTAACGGTCGCGTGTCGTCTCGAACATGGAGTCAGCCATGGGGTCCATTCTTGCATTTCGGGGTACAAGCGGACGGAGAGCGAGGCGCTCGAGTGCAGGAGGTGGCCATCGACACACGGGCCTGTGCGGGGTTATCCACAGGGTGTCGGGAGCGCCTCAGGTTATCCACAGGGGCGTGCACGCCGCTTGAAGACGCGAGGCGCCCGCGCGATCGTTGGTGCATGAGCGATTCGGGTTGCCTGGCACGAGCTGCCCTGCGAGCGGACCTCCACCTGGCGTGCGTGGACGGACCCGACGTCGGGCTCGTTCTCGCGCCCGGCGTGGTGGGCCGCGCCGGGGATGTTCCCCTGTCGTGCGCGAGCGTCGCACGCGAGCACGCCGATTTTTCCACGCGGGATGGGCGCGCGCGCCTGCGAACCTTCCCGGGCACCACGCCGGTCAGGGTCCGCACACGCCTGGGTCCGTGGCGACGCCTCGGGACGCGGGTGCGCCTGGCCGCTGGTCGGAGGGCGCGGATCGGAAGCGACGTCCTGGAGGTGCGGCCCCGGCCTCGCGCGGTGGCCTGGCCGGTCGTCGACCGACGAGGCCGGGGAGCTTTCTCCGCGTCCTCCCTCCTGCGCGGAGCCCCCTTCGTCTCCATCATCGTCATGGGCGTGCTCATGGCCTGGCGCCTGCACTCCCTCGTCCCGGGCGCGCAGGCACTGCGGGTCGGCGCCGCCATCGTCGTCCTCCTCGCATGCGCCTGCGCGTTCGCGTGGGTGAGACGCGCGCGGCAGCGCCGACGCGGGTGGGACGGCGCGGCCCTCGCCCTCGTGCTCGCTTCGCTGCCGGACACGGGCACTCCCCCGGCGTCCTGGCGGGCCGCCGTGTGGCCCGGTCGGGCCCGCACTCTGGGCTCTCGCGTCACCCTGGCGCCCCTAGCCTCCGCCCAGCCGGGGGATGCCTCCTCCCTCGGCGTCGTCGGCCGGCACGGCGCCGAATGCGCGCTGTGGTGCGCGGGACAGGTGGCCGCCCAGCTGGGAGGGGCGCGCGTCTGGTGGGACTCCCGCTCCCCCGTCCTCCTGGGAGCCCCGGGCATCGACATCCACGTCACCGACCGGGAACAATGCCCGGCCTGTACTCGCGCGTCCGCGAACGAGAAGGCCCCTCCCGTCCTCCACATCGGCTACGCGCGACGTATCGCCGACCTGCCCTCGTGGTGCGCGCGCGTGTGCGCCGCCGACGAGCAGCCCGTGTCCGCGCGGTGGTGGTGGACCGTCGCGCGCCCCGATGGGCAGGACGCGCTGCCCACGCGCCTGGACTGGGATCCCTGCGACGCCCAGGGGGCATCAGGCGGCCTCGGCGTCGTCATCGGGCGAGCCGAGTCGGGACCCGTGTCCCTCGACCTGGTCGCGGACGGGCCGCACGCCCTCGTAGCCGGCTGCACGGGCTCGGGTAAGTCGGAGGCCCTGCTGGGCTGGCTCGCCTCGATCGCCCACTGCTATTCGCCCGAGCGCGTGCGTTTCATCCTCATCGATTACAAGGGTGGGTCGACCTTCTCGCGCCTGGCCGGCCTGCCCCACACGCAGGCGTTGCTGACGGACCTCGACGCGGGTGCCACCTCACGCGCCCTCGACGGGATCGCCTCGCTCCTCCTGCGGCGCGAGGCCGCGCTCAGTGAGCTCGCCCTGCCCGACCTGGCGGCCTGGGAGCGCGCCCACGAGGCCGATCCCGGGGCCGTCCCGGCCCCTCCCCCTCGTCTGGTCGTCGCAATCGACGAGTTCCGTGTCCTGGCCGACACGCATCCCTCCTCGATGGATGTCCTCCTGCGGCTGGCGGCGCAGGGGCGCAGCCTCGGACTGCACCTGATCGCCGCGACGCAGCGCCCCTCGGGGGCGGTCAATGCGAGCATGCGCGCCAACATGGACATTCGTTTGGCGTTGCGATGCGTGAGCTCCGCAGATTCCACGGACATCCTGGGCGACGCGCGCGCCTCCGCCCTGCCGCGCGTGCCCGGGCGGGCGGTTCTGGCGGGCACGGGCACGCTCCAGCTGTCCTACATGGCCGACGTCTCCTCGGTGGTCGCCGGCTGCGCGCGGCGCTGGCCCCCATCCTTCTCGGCTCCGCTGTGGGCTCCCGCCCTGCCCGAGGTCATCGGGTGGGAGGACGTCGACCGGGCCGGGGCTGGCGTGGGCGCCGAGGATGCGGGGCGTGCCCTGAGCGCATCCGGTTCTCACCCCGGCACCAAGGAGGGGTGGGCCGGCCTGGCTCTCGGGCTCGTCGAAGGCATCGAGGCGCACACTGCCCTGCTGTGGGACGGCGGCAGCATTCAGATTCAGGCCAGCGCGCACGAGGCCGACGTGGCCGCCCGCTGGGTCCGTTCCCTCGCCGCCAGGATCGCCGGGCACAGGCGCCTCCCCCTGCATGTCATCGGGGAGGAGGGAATCAGCGGGGCGACCTCCTGCCTCTCGCCGGGCGACCTCGGCGCCATCGATCTGCTGGAGGGCGTGTGCGAGCACGGCCCATCTGTCCTGGCCGTGACCGACGTCGGCGCCCTGCGTGCCTGCCTCGCTCAGGCCCTGTCGATCCCGCAGGCGGAGGATCTGTGGTCTTCGTTGTTAGCACGCGCCCGACGAGCCGGGGTCGTCATCGTGGCTGCCTACTGTGGACGCTTCACCTCCTCGACGGCGGCTATGGGGGCGTTCTCGATGCGCCTTGTGCGCGCCAGGGACACCGACGAGGCCCTGCACGCGGGGCTCCTTCCCTCCGACCTGCGCGCTCTTGGCGAGGGCCAGGCGCTCCTCGCACGTCCGGGCGAGCCAACCGCGCTCGCCTGCGTGCCCCTCGAGCCCGCGCCCATCGGGGCGCCACCCCTGGGCGTGGAGCACCGCTCGCGCTTGTTGACCACGCGGGGCCAGTGGCGCATCCCCTCCCCCAGCGAGGCTGCATCGTTGGTCAGTAATTCACAGGCTCCCGCCCTGATCGGACCCGAATACGCGCCCGCGCGATGGGAGCACGCCCTCCCATGGATCATCGTCGGCACCGAGGCGCACGCTTGCTCGGTCGAGGCGCTGCACGCGGCGTTGGGCTGGGATCCTCCCCTCATCGACGAGATCATCCCGGAGTCCGCGTGGACTCGTATCACCCGGTGGGACGGGCACAGATTGCTTGCCCTCAACCCCTCGGAGAACGTCATTCGCGCACTCATTCGAGCTAGTCACAAGTACCCACTATCGATTGCAACACAGCCCTGGAATCCCTCCTGCGGCCTCATCTGCGAGGGTGATACCCTAACAACAATCCAACTGACCGCAGGGTCAGTTAAAACCTAAGTCCCATCTTTTTCGCACACCGTGACCAGACACATAGTGACGTCTCCACGTCACCGTCACCCCCACCTTGCGCGACAAACATGGCCAGTGGACACTGACAGACGAATAGACCACATCCCACAGCGCACAGTAACGCAAGGAGCACCCATATGGATTGGCGCAGCAAGGCAGCATGCCTGACAGTCGACCCCGAGCTGTTCTTCCCCATCGGGAACACGGGGCCCGCCATCCGTCAGGTGGCCGAAGCGAAGGCCGTATGCCGCGAGTGCGTCGTCAAGGGCATCTGCCTGAAGTGGGCCATCGACAACAACCAGGACTCCGGCGTCTGGGGAGGCATGAGCGAGGAAGAACGCCGCTCCCTCAAGCGCCGCGCCGCGCGCGCACGCCGCGCCGGCTGCTGACGCGCACCGACCACTCACACGACCAAGGCCGGGGATCCGCTCAGGTTCCCCGGCCTCGATCATTGATCAACAGGTGCGCACCCCGTGCGCACAGCCCCACTGCCCGTCAGGCGGCGTCGAGGTTAATCAAGAGGGTCACGAGAGTGCCACCGCCCTCGCGCGGGGTCCACTCGATGGAGCCGCGCAGCTCGCCGCGCACCATCTGCTGCACGATCTGGGTGCCCAGGCCCGTCATGGGGGTCCCCGGAACAAAACCCACCCCGTCGTCCGCGACCGTCACCGTCATGGACAGCCCCTTGCGCTGCGCGTTCACCTCGATGCGCCCGTCGCGGTCGGCCAGGCCATGCTCGACGGAGTTGGCGACCAGTTCGTTGAGGACGGTCGCCAGCGCCTGGGCCTGGTCGGCGGAGATGGTCCCGAAGTTGCCGGTCGTGATGACCTCGACGCCGTGGTCAGTGGAGGCGATCGCCCCCGCCATGCGCACGATCGTGCGCGCAACCTCGTCGAAGTCGACGGACTCGTCGACGTTTTGGGACAGGGCGGCGTGGACGGTCGCGATGGCCTGGACGCGGCGCTCGGCCTCGGCGAGAGCCACCTTGACGGCGTCCTCGCTGGAGCGACGCGACTGCAGGCGCAGGAGCGCGGAGACGGTCTGCAGGTTGTTCTTGACGCGGTGGTGGATTTCGCGGATCGTCGCGTCCTTCGTCATGAGTTCCTGCTCGTGGCGATGCACCTCGGACACGTCGCGCAGCAGGATGACTGCGCCCAGTCGCTTGCGCCCGTTGACCAGGGGCAGGGCGCGCAGGGAAATGGTGGAGGCGCGCGCGGAGATTTCGACGCGCCAGGAGGCCCGGCCCATGACGACGACGGCCATCGATTCATCGATGAGGGTCCCATCCCCGATCACGTCGGTGATTTCCTGGGCGAGCACTTTGCCCTTGACGTCGTATCGGATGCCGAGGCGTCGCAGGCAGGACACGGCGTTGGGGGTGGCCTGCTGGACGCGCCCGTCCGCGTCGAGCAGGAGCGCGCCGTCGAGGACGCGAGGAACGCCGTGGGAGGTCACCTGGGGGGTGGAGTCGTAGGGGTATTCGCCGTTCGCGATCATCTGGCACAGCGTGTCGGCGGCGGCGGTGGTCCATCCTTCGAAGCCGAGGGACAGGCGCGGGCTGGACAGGTTTTCTTCGCGGGTGACAACGGCGATGATGCGTCCGTCGTGGCACACGGGCACGCAGGTTTCCATCATCGAGTAGGTGCCTGCCCAGCGGGCGGCGGGCGAGCGCACGACCTGGCCGGTCTGGATGGCGCGATGCAGGTCGACTTCGCGGGCGGCGGGCAGTCGCAGGCCGATGATGTCGTCGAGGTGGACGGTCGAGGAGGTCGCGGGGCGGCAGTGGGCGGCGGCGATGAAGCGGCCGTCGTCCGCCGGCAGCCACAGGACGAGGTCGGCGGCTGCGAGGTCGGCGAGCACCTGCCAATCGGCTCGAAGCAGGTGCAGCCAATCGAGGTCCTTATCCGACAGCGGTGTCGACGAGGCTTCTTCAGCTAACTGCATGAGGCTACGCATGGCTCTACTCTAGTGGGAGCGGGGCCACAAGGCTGGCCCGTGGTTGTAAATGAGCGCCGGGCCACGATTCGGCGCCGATATCGAGAGAGGGAAAACCTTGGAATTTAGCCAGTCTGTTACCTACCCGGGCACGGTCGACGAGGTCGTCGCCATGTTCCTGAGCCCGGGCTACCAGGAGCGTCGTTTCGGTTCCTTCGTGGTGGAAGGCTCCTCGTCGGCGGCGGTGGAGGGCGATCGCATCACATTCTCGGGCACGGTTCGTCCCGAGCTCATCCCCTCGGCCGCGTCGCGCTTTGTCAAGGGCGACCTGCGCGTGTCCTTCGTGGAGGAGTGGAAACGGGACGAGGCCGTGGCGCGGTCTCGCTCGACGGTGACCGTGGACGGCGCCCCGGTCTCGTTCCGGGCCGTCTCCGTCCTGTCCCCCTCGACTGAGGGGGCCGAGCGTCACGTGACGGGCGACGTGTCGGTACGCATCCCGCTGCTGGGCGGGCGCATCGAGAAGGAAGCGGTGGCACGCGCCGGGCGTGTGCTCGAGCGCGAACGCGAGCTTGCCACCTCGTGGCTGGAGGAGCACCGCTGAGTTGAGCTTCGCTCTGCGAGGAACACCCGCCCGCCCGGACGACAGACGGCACGCCGAGGGGACACAATAGGTCCCATGAGTGATACCCCTAAGTCCCTGTACATGCAGCGTACGGGCGTGCGTCAGTACGTCGCCCGCAACCAGGACGGCG
>ERZ773050.1631-NODE-1631-length-12312-cov-19.159093_pt1 | contig 12312 bp, 6 predicted proteins | sample MGYA00580632_ERZ773050 | MGnify/ENA primary metagenome ERZ773050 (study PRJEB29015, sample SAMEA2738123) | human oral metagenome | biome: human oral; feature: human-associated habitat; material: saliva | place: China | collected 2166 ... | reverse complement strand
TGAAAGAAATGATCCGCTCCATGGTTATAGATGTATTACAGGGGCAAAAGCAAGAAATGGCCTCATCACAACCTATTAAACAAGCGCCTAGAGGTCAAGTTGAGCCAGGCGTATTTGATACAGTTGATGAAGCAATTCAAGCTGCAAAAGCAGCACAAGCGCGCTTTGAAGATTGCACCTTAGCAACCCGTGAAAAGGTAATAGCAGACATCCGTGCTGCCATGCGTCCACGAGTACAAGAGTTGGCTCAGAAAACCGTTGAAGAAACGGGGATGGGTCGCGTTGCGGATAAAGTACTAAAATTAAATCTAACACTCGATAAAACACCGGGCGTAGAAGATCTCGTTACAGAGTGTGAAACAGGCGATAATGGTATGACATTATACGAATTGTCTGCTTATGGTGTTATTGGTGCTGTTACGCCAAGTACGAATCCAGCGGAAACATTAATATGTAATACAATAGGTATGCTAGCCGCAGGGAATGCTGTATTCTTTAGTGTTCATCCTGGTGCTAAGCATCTTAGTCGATTGCTAGTTAGTGAACTTAATCAAATCATCGCCAAATCGATTGGCATTGAAAACCTTATTGTTACACTTCGAGAGCCATCTATTGAGTCTGCTCAAGAGATGATGCTACATCCAGATGTGAGCCTATTAGTTGTTACTGGAGGTCCTGGCGTAGTAAAACAAGCGCTTCAAAGTGGTAAAAAGGTTATCGGTGCTGGTGCAGGTAATCCACCGGCCTTTGTAGATGAAACAGCAGATATTAAAAAGGCCGCTCAAGATATTGTTCTCGGCGCTAGTCTAGATAATAATATTCTATGTATCGCTGAAAAGAGCGTTGTAGCCATGCGCCAAATCGAGCCACAGCTAGTTCAAGAAATGGTAAAAGCAGGTTGTGTTCTCCTTGAAAATCAACAAGCTATTCAACGCCTAGTCGATTTAACAGTGTTACCGAATGGGACACCAAATAAAAAATTTGTCGGTAAAAATGCAAGCGTTATTCTTGATGCAGCACATATTCCGTACAATGGTGATCCACGGTTAATTATCATGCGGGCTCCAAAAAATCATCCCTTTGCAGTAGTTGAGATGTTAATGCCTATTTTACCTGTTGTTACAGTAGATAGCTTTGACGAAGGTCTTGATGTATGCTTGATGTTAGAAGCAGGCTTACATCATACGGCCACAATGCATTCCTTGAATATGGAACGCCTCAACCGGATGGCTCGTAAAATGAAAACTTCCATTTTTGTTAAGAATGGTCCGTCCTATGCAGGGCTTGGATTTAGTGGTGAGGGTACGACAACCTTTACAATTGCTACACCAACAGGAGAATCTACTACATCGGCTCGTTGTTTTGCGCGACGTCGTAGATGTTGCTTAACAACAGGATTTAATATTCGATAGGTGGTGAGCATATGAATCAATGGACTTTTCCAACCCAGATTTATGCAGGGCCAGATTCGTTGAATCGTCTTACAGAGTTTTCTAATGAATCTATCCTTATCATATGCGATCCATTTTTAAAAGATTCTCCAAGCCTTACATATGTGATGGGGTTAATGGACAGTAAAAATAAGGTAACCATCTATACTGATGTAGTACCTGATCCACCCATAACACATGTAGTAAAGGGTATTGAGTTTATGGAAGGCATTAAACCAACTGTAATCATTGCCATAGGTGGGGGCTCCTGTATCGATATGAGTAAGGGCATGGCTTACTTTGGTCGTAAATTAAAGCATATGGATATCAAATCCTTTATTGCTGTTCCTACTACTAGTGGAACTGGATCAGAAGTGACCTCTTTTGCTGTTCTTACAGATAGCGAAACACAAATTAAATATCCTCTTGTGGATGATGCGGTATTACCAGATGAAGCATTATTAACGCCATTATTTGTAAAAACATCTCCACCAAGTGTTACTGCATTCAGTGGTATGGATGTGCTAGTTCACGCATTGGAAGCTTATGTAGCAACGGCGGCAAATAACTTTACTGATGCATTGGCACAACAGGCAATTGAGCTTGTTTTTGAGTACTTACCAAAATGCCATAAACCAACAGCTACAGACCATGATCGGATGTCGATGCATGAAGCATCTTGCTTAGCGGGACTTTCTTTTAATAGGGCTGGTTTAGGAATTGTTCATGCTATGGCACATCAACTGGGAGGACAATTTCATGTGCCTCATGGTCTAGCTAACAGTATGCTTTTGCTTTATGTAATTGGATTTAATTGCTCTCGTAACCAAGAGGTGGCCAAGAAATATGCCCATCTATCTGCTAAGTTGGGCTTTGCATCGCATAAAGCATCCGATGGAGATAAAATAGGTGCATTACTAGAGGCGATTGTAAAACTACAACGAACTTTAGAATGTCCAATGACACTGACTGAATTTGGTGTAGATAAGGCTACATCTGAACCAAAACTTAACCTCATGGCAGATAGAGCACTAGAGGATATGTGTTATAGATTTAATCCATACCCAGCTAACCATGATGATCTTATCGGATTATATAAAAAGGTTTTGTAACCTATATAGAGTGAATAATAAAACTCAAAAGTATATAATGAACAATACAAATACAAGAGGCTTCAATGATTTCATGGAAGCCTCTTTTTGTATTCCCTTATTCTTGTTAATTGAAATAGAAATAGAAATAGAAATAGAAATAGAAATAATATTTACCTATTTGTTGCTTAAGTTATGTGCTGTTAGGTACACTTTTTTCATCTTAGAATGATATAATAAATTTTACATCCTATCTCGATGTAGAGGTGTTATTCAAGTTTAGTCATATTCCATATAACTCATTGGAATATAGAAAAACATAGATTTTATCTACATTTGTTGTATAATATGTATAGGATATTTAAAAAATTAGATGTTTTTGTGAAAGTCTATCCTTATCTAAGTTTAATTAGATGTTTGGTGCATTTTATTTTAGATTCATGCTCAATGTACTACTTTCACAATATGAGTATGATCTTGTGTGGTCATACGTTTTTTGAAAAGAGAGGTATTTATGCAACACATGCTACGCATGGGTATTGACGTGGGCTCTACAACTGTTAAAGTTGTACTATTAGACGAACACGATAATTATTTGTATAAAAAGTACATACGCCATTATGCAAACATTTTGGACACCGTATATACCTTGCTCCAAGAGGCTCAAGTGGGCCATGAAAATGATCAAGTTCATGTATGTATTACCGGTTCTGGTGGTATGGCGATGGCTGAAAAGGTACGCATTCCATTCGTGCAAGAGGTTATTGCTGAAACACGTGCTGTAAAAGCGTTGTATCCAGAAACTGATGTTATCATTGAACTTGGTGGTGAAGATGCGAAGGTAACCTATTTAGGTCAAACGGCAGAACACCGTATGAATGGTTCTTGTGCAGGTGGTACAGGTGCTTTCATCGACCAAATGGCGACTTTATTGCAAACTGATGCATCTGGTCTTAACCAATTGGCCATGAATGCTGATACGATTTATCCAATTGCAGCACGCTGTGGCGTATTTGCTAAAACAGACGTACAAGCTTTGTTAAACCAAGGCGCATCTCATGAAAATATTGCAAAATCCGTATTCCAAGCTATTGTAAACCAAACAATTGCTGGCCTTGCATGCGGTCATAAAATTGAAGGTAATGTAGCATTCCTTGGGGGACCGTTAACATTCTTGTCCGAACTTCGTCAATGTTTCTGCGATACCTTAGAACTAGATGAAGCGCATCGCATTATCCCTGAAAATGGTGAATTATTCATCGCCTTAGGGGCGGCTTTGATGAAAGAAGACTGTCGTGAGATTACGGTTGGTCAATTAACAAAGGAAATTGGTGCCCTCATCGGTATTCCTATGGAGGCTACAGATCGTGTAGAACCTCTATTTAAAAATGAACAAGAATTAGAAGAATTCCGCGCTCGTCACGCTAAGGCAGTAACGCCAAAAGCGAATATTGAAGATGCGCAAGGTCCTTGTTACCTTGGTATCGATGCTGGTTCTACTACTCTTAAGGTAGTTCTCATCAACAGTAATAAGGAAATCATATTCTCTCACTATGGTCCTAACCATGGTAAACCATTAGAAAAATCTCGTGAAATGATCGAGAAGATTTATGAACTGTTACCAAAAGGCGCGTATATTGCGCATTCTGGTGTAACTGGTTACGGCGAAGCATTCCTTAAACGCGCCCTTGGCATCGATATTGGCGAAGTAGAAACAATGGCTCACTATCGTGCAGCTCGTTACTTCTGTCCAGATGTATCCTTTATCTTGGATATCGGCGGTCAAGATATGAAATGCTGTAAGGTTCGCGATGGCTATATCGAAGATATCGTATTGAACGAAGCTTGCTCCTCTGGTTGCGGCTCCTTCATCGATACCTTCGCATCCGGTCTACGCATTCCAATCGATCAATTCGCGAAGGAAGGTTTATTGGCATCCCTGCCAATCGATTTGGGTTCTCGTTGTACTGTATTTATGAACTCTAAGGTTAAGCAGGCTCAAAAAGAAGGTGCTACGGTACAAGATATCGCAGCAGGTCTTGCTTATTCTGTAATTAAAAATGCCCTTTATAAGGTTCTTAAGGTGAAAGATCCTAAAGAATTAGGCGATCATATCGTTGTACAAGGTGGTACGTTCTATAACGAATCCGTTTTGCGTGCCTTTGAGAAATTGATGGGCGTAGAGGTGATTCGCCCTGATGTATCTGGGTTGATGGGTGCATACGGTATGGCTCTTCTTGCAGCAGAAACGGCGGAAGAGTTACAAAAGGGTGAAAGCACATTGCTAGATAGTGAAGGCCTTAATTCTTTACAAGTATCTACGACAATGCGCAATTGTGGTCTTTGCCCAAATAATTGCATGCTTACTATTAACGCTTTCTCCGATGGTCGTACGTACGTAACTGGCAACCGTTGTGACCGCGGTGCTGGCGATATGATCCAAGAGAAGCGTAAGCCAGTTCCTAACTTGGTAGACGTAAAATTACGTCGTTACTTTGATTACTACTTGAAGAAAAATATTCCTGAGTTTGAAGGTAAAATGCGTGTAGGTATCCCTCGCGTTCTCAACATGTATGAGGACTTCCCATTCTGGTTCACATTCTTCAATAGTTTGGGTTATGAAGTAATCCTTTCAGATTATACGACTAAGGATCAATACAATAAGGCTATCGATACAATTCCATCCGATACAGCTTGCTATCCTGCAAAAGCTGTACATGGTCATATTCGAGATTTAGCGAATGCACAGGTAGACTTTATTTGGTACCCTTGTATTCAACATGGCCCTAAGGAATTTAGCCGCGACAATAATTACCATTGTCCAATGGTTATTTCCTATCCAGAACTTATCAAAAATAATATGCAAGAGGTATTGGGCGATACTCCGTTCCACGCACCATTCTTGCCGTTAGCTGATAAAAAATCCCTTGTTCCGGCTCTTGTGAAAGCATTGGATTTCTTGGACCTCAAGAAGAAAGATATTGCTAAGGCTGTAGACCTTGCTTGGGAAGAACAAGAAAACTGTAAAGCTTCCTACCGTGAAACGACGAAGAAAACTGTATCTCGCCTTGTAGCAGAACAAATTCCGACAATCGTATTGGCTGGCCGTCCATATCATTTAGACTCCGGTATTAACCACGGTATTCCTGAACTTATTACATCTCTTGGTATGGCTGTTCTTACAGAAGATGGCGTTGCCCCATTAGGCAATGAAATCAAGCATTTACGCGTTGTAGACCAATGGTCCTACCATAGTCGCCTATATCGTGCCGCTGAATTTGTAAGTAGAACTGAAGGATTCCAAATTGTAGAGCTTAACTCCTTTGGTTGTGGACTGGATTCTATCGTAGCAGATCAGGTAAAAGATATACTTTCAGCAAACCACAAAATCCATACCTTGCTCAAAATCGATGAAGGTACAAACCTTGGAGCCGTGACAATCCGTTTGCGATCCTTGCAATCTGTAATGGAACGTAGTTTGCGTCGTCATCATAATCCTGAGGCGCCGGAAGAGGTAGTGGTTGAGAAATTACCAACTTACGATTACAATCGAGTTGTCTTTACAGAAGAAATGCGTAAGACTTATAAAATCTTGGTACCACAAATGTCACCATTGCATTTTAGCCTCTTAGAGCCAGTTCTCAAAAATGAAGGATATGACTTTGAAATGTTGCCAGCGCCTACGCGTGATGATATTGAAGTGGGTTTGAAATATATCAATAATGATGCATGTTACCCCGCGATTATTGTTGTAGGTCAGCTTATGTCCGCACTGTTATCCGGTAAATATGATGTAGAGAAGACTGCTGTTATCATCTCTCAAACTGGTGGTGGTTGTCGTGCTACAAACTACATCGGTTACTTACGTAAAGCATTGATTGATGCTGGTATGAAACAAGTGCCAATCCTATCCCTCAATGCGAGCGATATGGAACGTCAACCGGGCTTCAAATTGACAAAAGGCTTCTTACATCGCATGATTCAAGCCGTAGTATACGGGGACGCTATCATGCAATGCGTATTGGCTACACGCCCATACGAAAAGAACCCTGGCTCTACCGATGCATTATGTGATTACTGGCTTAAAAAGCTCCGTGAAAACATTACATCTGCAAGCCTTCGTCAATACAACAAGTATATTAAAGAAATCATTCATGACTTTGATAACTTGCCAGTCAACAAGGATGTACAGAAACCTCGTGTTGGCGTCGTAGGGGAAATTTACGTTAAATTCCACCCAAGTGCTAACAACCATATTAATGAACTCATTGAAAAGGAAGGCGGCGAAGTCGTTACATCTGGCTTGCTAGATTTCTTCTTGTACTGTGCAATGGATAGCACTTATCGTGCGAAACACCTTGATGGTACATGGCTATCAGGCTTCTTTGGTACATTGGCTCGTGAAGCCCTTGAACTATACCGCTTGCCATACGCTAAAGCTGTAGCGGCGTCTAAAAACTTTGATCCTCTACAACGTATGACAGAAGTGGCTAAAGAAGCAGCTCAATTCATCGGTCTTGGTAACCAATGCGGTGAAGGCTGGTTCCTCACAGGCGATATGATCGACCTCATCGAAAAAGGGGCTAAACAAATCGTATGCTTACAACCATTTGGATGTTTACCAAACCACGTAACAGGTAAAGGCATGGTAAAAACACTATCCGCTGCCTACCCAGACGTGCGCATTGCAGCTATCGACTACGATCCAGGATCCAGTGCGGTAAACCAAGCAAATCGATTAAAACTACTACTATCGACAATGTTTGAATAAGAGTGCTCAGTTATATTTTCATTGGGGCCCCGTAACAACTACATAACACTAGTATAGAAAAAACACAGCCCTCTCTTGGCTCAGTACGGCGCTACGCTTCGTAAAATCGCTGCAGAGAGGGCTGTGTTCTTTTCTACAATCAGTTGAGTTGGGGCTTTCCTTTATTGTACTTAGGTGGTTATAGGAAAAGGAGTTAATTTATTTTAATATATAGTTTTATAGCCCCATAATGGGACGCCTCTACAGATAGTGTTAATATAAAAACGATACCCCTTTCCGAAGCGATTTTACGGAACGTAGTGACGTACTGAGCAAGGAAAGGGGTATCGTTTTTATATACTAAGATTATTTAGTTGTAGTTGGGCCCCATTATGGGGCTCAAGTAAATGTATAAAAGAGATTATTCTTTTCCTACTAAACCATACAAGCACAATAAGGAAAGCGCAGCACATACTAGCATTGTAATCCCCATTGGTATACCCGTATGTTCTCCACCAAGTCCAACGATTGGTGATACGATACCTGCCGCAAACATGCTTGCAAAGCCTAGTATGGCAGAGGCGCTGCCTGCCATTTTTCCATAATTTGTCATCGCCATAGAGAAGGAGGCGGAACCGAATAGGGATACTGTACACACAGTAAAGAATAGAATTGTTGTTACAGGAATGAGAGACCATTCAAAAATCATGGCTACTAAGAATAGTAAAGAGCCAATTGTAAGTTCCCATAGACTGAATGTGAGTAGTTGACGAGAGGTTACGACATTACTTACGCGTCCGCTAATGGCACTGGCCAAGATAATGCCGCAACTATTAATTCCGAATAAATAGCTAAACTCTTGAGCAGATAGTTGAAAGATATTTTGGTATACAAAGGATGAACCAGAGATATACGCAAAGAAAGCGCCGAAAGCAAAGAATTGAATTAAAGATTGTCCTAGGAATGGTTTATCTTTGATCAGCGTAAGGTAGTTCTTTGTAGCCGTAGCAAGGCCGCCAGTAACGCGTTTTTCCTTTGGTAAGCTTTCACGGAAAAGAAGTGAACCTACCAATAAAATGGCAGAGAATAGTGCTAGGATTACAAAGATTACACGCCATGTAGTAAATAAGAGCAGTTGACCACCTACTAACGGTGCAAGGACTGGTGCGAGGCCGTTAACCATCATGAGTAAGGCAAAAAGTTTTGTTAGTTCTTGACCGGATGCAAAGTCTCGAGCGATGGCTTTGGCAATTACAACGCCTACAGATCCGGTTAAACCTTGTAGAAATCTTCCTAGTAAAAGTATTTCGATACTTGGTGCATAGGCACAAATAATACTAGAAATAACGCATAGTAAGTTACCTACAACAAGTGGCATTTTACGGCCCATTGTATCACTGATAGGGCCACCAAATAATTGACCTAAGGCAACGCCAAATGTCATAACGCCTATGGTCATTTGAATATTAGATGCTGTTGTATTGAGTTCGCCAGGCATAATTGGTAATGCTGGCAAATATAGATCTGTTGCGAGCGGTGTGATTGCCGTTAATAGACCGAGAAAAACTACCATAATAAAGGAGACCTTGGCAGAATTTTCCTGTGTCATAGAAACCTCCTGTACTTAAAATTAGAGAATAAAAAAGTCTGCGAATCGCACTTCGCAGACTGCATTCAATTTTTTCGTTTTAATAATGAATATTGTAACATGATTGGTTATGAAATTCTATAGATTTTTTTGTAAAAGTTTTTTCTAATAATTGGAGTATAAAACAATAAAGTGATTTAGAAGAATTATAAATTTACATATTAAATTTTTGGTGTATGAGAAAATAGTTGTATAGAATCAGGGCATTCTCTATAGAATGTAATATTAAATCTTTGAGTTTGATACATCTGGTTTTATAGATTAAAATAAAGATATTGCTTAAATCTAAAATATCAATGTAATTTATTGTTTATCGTATATAGGAGTTTAGTATGAACAAATTTGTAAAATCTTTAGTATTGGCAGCAGTAGCTGTTGTTGGTACTGCCACATTCACATCTGTAGAGGCTATTAGCTCTGACGAGGCTGTGCAAAGCGCGTTGGCTCGTGTGCCAGGGGCAACAATTGCAAATGTAACTGAGTTTAATCGTGACTATGATCATGGTCGTTTAGAGTATGAAGGTGAAATTCATTACAATGGTTATGAATATGACTTCGAAATCGATGCAGATACTGGTACTTTCACTAAATGGGAAGTAGAACGTAAACATTACTAAGATTTTAAAAGTAAATAATAATAAAAGAACAGCTCATTTCTGAGCTGTTCTTTTGGTTTACCTTATTTGCAATATCTTAGAAGAAGATACTGTGAATTTGGTGGATGAAATGTTGACCGAAGAAGGAAATGCAACCATGCATTACGATGAATACGATGAAGTATTTGAATGCAGTGTTCATGATAACGCTTGCTTCGATTTCATGCTCTAATTTGTGAGCTTCATCAGCGCTGACTTCTTTGTGGTTTTCAAGGTATGCTTTCAAAGCAGGACCTACGGCACCAATGGAAATCGCGATGGATTGTGGAGACAACATTTTACCGATACCAGCTGCACCGGAGTTAACAGCTGCTAACCAGAAGCCAAGGTCTTCCCAGTTTGTAGGATCTAAGCCTTGAGCTGCTGCGATTTGAAGTGGACCAAACAATACGTTGGAGTTTGTACCGGAACCAGTTAAGAAGGCACCCAACGCACCTACGATAGGAGCGAATAGTGGGTACAAGGAACCTGTACCAGCAACCATTGCTTTCGCAATATCTGCAGTCATACCAGAGTATGTCATCAATTTAGCTGTCATAACAACTGTGATGATTGTAAGGTATGTGAATTTCAAGTTTTTAACTGTGGAACCCAATGTACCGAAGATTTCACCAGCTTTTGCTTTTTGGATGAAACCACCAACGATACCAGCGATGAAAATCATGATACCAGGAGTTGCAATCCATACGAATGTGTAAGGTTTTGCACCAGGACCTTGGTAAATAGGTACAGATGTTTTAATGGACGCTAGAGGACCATTGATTGCAGGGAATAATTTAGAAGTTAATAACAACAATACGAAAATCAAGATAAATGGCATAGCCGCTACAAGACCTTCACCGCCGGAAACTTTAGGAGTTTCGCCAGTTTGTTTAACTGCGTATTCAGGGTCATTAGGAGGCATAACTTTTGCACAGATAATGATAACTGCCATGATTACAATGGATGCAGAAATTACGGATAATTCAGGACCCATTACAGCATTGATTACGGTTTCAGGAACAGCCAATGCTAAACCGGAAAGTAATGTCACAAGGAATACGCCTTTTAACGCTTTAACGCCGCCACCGATAATCATAACAACGAAGAATGGAGCGATAAGGTTAAGTAAGAATAATTGAACAGAAATAAATGTACCTAAATGACTTGGATCTAAGTTTGTTAAGGATGCCAATGTAGTTGTCGGAATCCCGATAGAACCAAATGTTGTTGGAACAGAGTTTGCAACGAGACATGCAATGATAGATTTAAGTGGGTCAAACCCTACGGCAACCATCATAGCTGCAGGAATTGCAACGGCAGTACCGAAGCCAGCCATACCTTCCATGAAGGCACCGAAGCCCCATGCAAGTAACAATGCAAGTACACGAGTATCAGATGTTACAGAAGAAAGCATTGTTTTAATAGTTTCCATTGCTTTCGTATATACTACCAAGTTATAAACGAAGATAGCAGCTGTAATAACTAATAGGATTGGCCAAATTGCCAAAGCGGCACCTTCAAGGGCACCAGTGACCATAATGAATGGGTCAGATTGGAATGCTGTAATAGCGATGATGAAAGAACCGATTGCAGCAACACTTGTTGCTTGCCATGCAGGTAATTTCAAGATGGATAACGCTACGATCAACCAAATGATTGGAGATAGCGCTAATAGAACGGTGAGAGCACTCATTTCTAAAATCATCCTTTCAAGAAAAATAAAAATATATGCTTAACAGGACGATGTAGCAATAATCAATTTAATTGATGAGTAATTCGCTATTGGATTAAGTTGTAAAAGTTCAGTAATAATAAAAGATTACAATAAAATAACAGATATACTTATCAGAAAAAGTGATATATCTCTTAAAATTTTTTAACCTCATAGCTTATGAGGTTAAAAAATATAAGAGAGGGGACATAAACAGTGTTTATGTCCCCCTCTGTACTAACTACATGTCCGTGTTAGGGCCAACACTAATTAGATATTAGTAGTTACCTTTGAACATTGTAGCAGGAGCTTCTGGTACATAATCGCCGAAGTAGGATTTGAAGTCTAAACCTAATTCATTGCAAAGGTCTTGAACTTCAAGCATTGTACCGTTAAGTACAGGGATGCCTTCAGCTTTAACTTTAGCAACAGATTCATGTTCTTTTTCGCCATGAGTATAGATGCGGTCTTGACCTTGAGCTTTAGGAGCTTCACGTAATTCTTGTAAGAATTGAGAGAAGTGTTTTTTGATTTCAGCAGGGTCACCGAAGAATTCAGGGTTGATAGCCATGAAGCCGTGGCAGATATTGGATTTACCGCCAACCATACATTTGTTGGAAGTACCGCCTTGGGACAAGATGGAGGAGAATAATTCAGCAATCATGCCGTTACCATAACCTTTGTGGCCGCCAAGAACTTCTGTAGCACCACCTAAAGGAAGGATACCGCCGCCTTCATGACGGGAGATGTTGCCCAATACTTCAGCTGCATCAGTGGAAGGAACGCCGTCTTTATTAACAGCCCAGCCATCTGGAGTAGCTTTGCCCATTTTGTTGTACATTTCAAGTTTACCACGAGTTACTACTGTAGTGGAGCAATCGAAGAAGAAGTCAACAGGATCAGCTGGTACAGTCCAAGCGATAGGGTTAGAACCAAGCATAGCTTTACGAGCATATACAGGAACCATGATTGCTTCGGAGTTTGTACAAGAGAAACCAATTAAGCCTTGGTCGGATGCCATTTTAGCATAGTAACCAGCGATAC
>ERZ773050.1626-NODE-1626-length-12361-cov-2.769462_pt1 | contig 12361 bp, 10 predicted proteins | sample MGYA00580632_ERZ773050 | MGnify/ENA primary metagenome ERZ773050 (study PRJEB29015, sample SAMEA2738123) | human oral metagenome | biome: human oral; feature: human-associated habitat; material: saliva | place: China | collected 2166 ... | reverse complement strand
TTCCGGTCCTCGGCACCATTTAGACCAACTTCGGTTGGTCTATTTTTTTTATGTGTAAATGGACTATAATGTAAGTATCATATAATAAGTGTGCGTAGGGAGGAACTATGAATACAGTTACTGATGTTGATCGATTATATAATGCTATTGAAATTAACGAAAGAACATTTAAGTTTTTTCAAATTGATCTACAGTCTTATGGAATACAAGATGTCGATAAAGAAAATGAACAATCCTTCTGTGTTCTTCTTGAAATCATGAATGGCAAATTTGATTGTGATTTAGAGTTTATCGTAAACTGTTATGATGAGTTAGGAACGATAATCTATAGTGAGAAGAATGCGGTTCTTATAAGCAGATATATTGGCTATGATACTCTTAAGTTTTATTGCAGTGACACTAATTTGATCGATAGGACGAATAAAATTCGTATATTTGTAACAAAAGGATAATATAAAAGTGCCCTATACCGATATGCATATGTATGTCATAGCATAAGGTATAGGGTACTTTTTTATATCTACAGGTTTATTGATGTTGAGGAATTTCTTCTTCGTAAATCGCTTCTTCTTTTACAGGTTTATAGTAGATGGCATAAAGTATCAATACGATAACTGGAATGATGGCAGATACGATGTAGATACCACTGTAGGATAGTAAGCCATGTAAGATTCCTAATGTATAAGGTCCGACGCCTAAACCAAGATCTAAACCGATGAAATAGGTGGAAAGAGCCACCCCAATTTTGGCAGGTTCTACGGCTTTCAAACAAATCGCTTGACCATTCGACATGAAAGTACCATAGCCTAAGCCGACAAAGGCTCCGGCGATAAGTAGTAATGCTGCATTGGAGCTATAAGCGATGAGTAAAAGACCAATCGTTAAACATACATAGCTAGGGTACATGACAGCATTTTCGCCACGTTCATCGAAGATACGACCTGCAATAGGACGAGTCACGGTAATCACAAGGGCATAGACCACAAAGAAGAAGGCTCCTGCTGTAATGAGACCGATTTCATGGGTAAAGATAGAAAGGAAACCGAGTACGCTAGAATAGGCTAAGCCCATTAGGAATCCAAGAAAGGCGATGAAGGATACACGTGGTTCAATGAAATTCTTCATAGACCAAGATGTCATGGAGGCTGCTTCCGTAGAGGATAGTACTAAATTTTGTACAGGGAATCGTAAACAAGCGATGGCAACACCGATGGATAATAGGACGGCTAAATAAATAATCCACGTAAAACCAACGGCAGGTAATAAAATCATGCCAATGAAAGGGCCAATAGCCGCGGCTAAGCTAGTGCTAAGACCATAATAATTGATACCTTCTCCATCTTTCGATTTCGGAATGTAAGCAGTGACTACCGCATTGGCAGCGGTGGATACGGTGCCATAAGCAAAGCCATTTAGGAAACGGACTGCATCTAAGATTAGAATGTCTTTGGCAATGAGATACGCAAGGGTAGTGAGAAAATAAAATATGGCTCCGTACCGAAGTACCTCTTTACGGCCGATAAGTTCTAAGCGTTGTCCCATGATAAGGCGAGCGAATAAGGTACCAATAATATAGATACCAGTAGCGAATCCTGCTTCCGCAACGGTGGAATGAAGTTCTTTCGTAGCATAGCTTGCAGTGATAACTACAAAGCAGTAGTACACTAAAAAGACAATAAAATTAATGACAGTAATACTGATGAACCCGGAATTAAATAGAGTTTCTTCTTGATTTTGTATCGATTGGGCATTCATGGATAACTCCTCCTTTTGTAATACGTTCTATAGAATATACCTAATTGCGAATCTTGTAAAGGTTATATAAATATTTTCTATAGGACTTAACTAAGTTAACAATGTACAAATAGGTAAACAGGAGAAACGAGTAGGCAAGAATAGTGATGTGAGCGTATAATATAAATCAATTTAGTGTGTTCCCGGCGATTGGGAAGGGGAAGCGCAGATATAAAATTTTTTTAGAGTGTGACTATCCACGAAGTTAGAAACTGGTATGAGAGAAATACTAACATGAGGGGATGCGTTGTATCTCTAGTCCGATCATCAGTATAGACTTGCTTCGAGCAGACTATCTTGCGATTAAATTGTGTAGGTGTAATATAATGTATTGCTACTTTCAGAGAAACTGACTATAATAAAAAGAAAAGCATTGAGAATTATATAACAATGCTATAGTTTACAAGATATAGATGTGAATCATAAGAAAGGAGTCTCCCTTATGACAGTACAATTAGACACATTGGATCATCGTTTATTACGTTTATTAGATGAGGACGCCTCCATGTCGGCTGCCGACCTCGCCATTATGCTTAACAGTGAAGAGGCACATGTGGCAAGTCGTATTCAAGCCTTCGAGGAGTCTGGTATTATTAAACGGTACCAAGCAGTCATTGATTGGGAACAAGTAGACCAAAACAAATCTACTGCTCTTATCCAATTAGGCGTGACTCCTGCTCCAGATCAAGGTTTTGATAAAGTGGCAGAACGAATTATGGAATTTCCAGAAGTACAAGGTGTATACCTTATGTCTGGTAGCTATGATTTGACGGTTATCGTGGAAGGGGCCAGCATGCGTGATATTGCTTTGTTTGTATCTCGCCGTTTATCTACATTAGATTCAGTGCTTTCCACCACAACAAACTTTATCTTAACGCGTTATAAAGATAATAATATTGTGTTCCACACGGGTGGAGTTCGTGAAGATCGGAGAAATGTATTCGATGATTAATTATGACAACTATTTAAATGCTGAAATTAAAGCAGTTAAACCATCGGGGATTCGACGTTTTTTTGAAATTGCTAATGAATTAGATAATGTCATTTCCCTTAGTATTGGTGAACCAGATTTCGCTACGCCCTACCATATTCGTGAAGAAGGTATTAATACATTAGAAAAGGGGAAAACTTGGTATTCTCCTAACCGTGGTTTTATGGAACTACGGGAAGAAATTGCTAAATGGTTAGAACGGAAATATCACGTGTCCTATGACCCAGCAACAGAAGTGATTGTAACGGTAGGTGGCTCAGAGGCCATTGACTTAACCTGTCGTACCTTATTAAACCCAGGGGATGAAGTATTGATTCCCGTGCCAAGCTTTGTGTGCTATACGCCATTAGCAGAATTGTGTAGTGCCAAACCAGTGCAGATCATCACGAAAGAAGAAGATGAGTTTCGTTTGACTCCAGAGGCGATTGAAGCGGCGGTAACAGAGAAGACAAAGCTGTTGGTATTACCATTCCCTAATAATCCAACAGGGGCGGTATTACGCCGTGAGCATTTGGAAGCTATTGCAGAAGTGGTTATCAAGCATGACTTATTTATTTTGTCCGATGAGTTATACAGTGAACTTACCTATGGTGATGAACCACATGTATCTATTGCATCTATACCAGGTATGCAAGAGCGGACAATCTTAATTAATGGATTTTCCAAAGCCTATGCGATGACTGGTTGGCGCCTTGGATTTGCCACAGGTCCAGCACCGATTATTGCACAAATGACGAAGATGCATCAATATGGTATTATGAGTGCTCCGTCTATGTCTCAATATGCAGCTATCGAAGCGTTAAAAAATGGGGATAAAGATATCCAATACATGCGTGAAGAATATGATATGCGTCGCCGTTTATTGGTAAGTGCTTTTAATCGTATGGGATTGCATACATTTGAGCCAGAAGGGGCATTTTATGTATTCCCATCTATTACAAGTACAGGGATGACATCGGAAGAGTTTTGTGAAAAATTGCTCTATGATCAACGTATCGCTATTGTACCAGGTAATGCTTTTGGTGACTGTGGTGAAGGATTTGTTCGTGTAGCCTATTCTAATTCCTTGCAGAATATCAAAGAAGCGGTAAAACGGATCGAAATATTCTTGGAAAAAATTAAAAATAAAGAAATTAAGTAATAAAAAAGACAGACATGGTTTTGTAGTAAAACTGTGTCTGTCTTTTGCGTTTATACAATACATAGGTCCGTCGGCGAATTGTATAGTGGTATTTGAAAAGAATAGGTGTAAGAATACAATGGGCTGTAACAAAATAGCCTACCAATACAATAGAGGAAAGTTGAACAAACAGCATCAACTTTCCTCTACTTTTATATTTTTAATAAGTGGGGCTGTAGCAACATGTAAAAATGTATATGTTGTTACAGTCCCCAATATCCTATTGGTTCTTATACTTGAAAGCTAAAATAGCTTGGATTAATGCATCTAATGTCATCTCACCACGTTCTGCCACCATGGATAAAGTAGCTTTATGTTTCATTAATTTAGCAAGTGGAGAATTTAGCATTTTAAAGTTTGGATTGATATGAATCATGTGATCTTTTAGACCAGGGATTATATCAAATAGAGGGAATAGTTTGGTATCTCCTGTTAAACCTAGATCATTTTCATAGACCGTAGATTGTGGTGTGCTTTCTGGCACCGTACCTTGTTCAGTTGAGTTAGTTGTACTATCCTCTTGGCGTATATGTTTGTAATCGATGTGGTCTACGGCATGGTACGCAGAATTAGAACCTTCCCAAATAAGTTCTTTCCGAGAACCGCTTAAGCTACGAATATGCGTGCAATCTTGAACCATTTCTAAAATACCTTTAAATTGACCTTCTTCATTGCGCACGGCGATGTATTCGATATGAATGAATAGGTCCGGCTTATTAATCCACATTTCAGCGTAATCTTGTCTACCAGCTTTGAAAGAATCGATAATTTCTTGTACTAAAGGTAGACTTTTCTTTGGATGGCAGTTTTGTACGATGCGACCGATGATATTAGAGCTGCGAGGGAAGATGCGGTGCTTTGTATCATTATAGAAACGAACTAAGTCATTTTCGTCTACAAAAGTAATATCTACAGGTAAGAATTTGAAGATTAATTTAATTTGTTCAATTGTCAAGGAGCCCACAGCTAGGTCATGCGTTTGTTCAGGGCTTCCGTTAATGCCATACTTGCCCACTAATTGTGCTAACTCTTGTAAAAGAGCGGTAGGGTTACCAGTACCACCTAATTGGGTATTTTCATGATTTTCTACATCAGCATGATTATGTTGTGTTGTTATATGGCCCACATTTACAGATGCCTCTCCAAGGTTCTTAGGTTCCGCATCAGGACGGCCTTTATAAAATGGAGGAGGGGCGATGAAAGCAAACCCAATTTCATGATCACCTTGGCTCATAGTAATGAAGTCACTGTCTTGTAATAACTTCCATGCTGTTGGGATTAGTACTTCTTTTTCTTTATTATTGAGGTCACGGATAATATCGATGACGTCTGCTTGTTTTGCTAAAAATTTAGACTCTTGTCCAGATTCTAGCAGTTGTTTACTTTCAGAGATGGCATCACGAACAGCGTCATCAAAAGTCCACATGATTTTCGTAGGGCGATCGAAACCATACCGCTCTAGGACTGGATATAATTGATTTTGTTTGCGAGCCAAATGGATGCGCCAAGTAGTGAGGGCATCATATACACCAAGCCAAGGGTTGAGAATGAAGTGAGGTGCTTGTAACAGAGCTTCCATTTCTGTTAACTGTTGTTCCATGGCGTTGATTTCATTTAGATACACTGTTAATGGATGATGTTCAGGATATTCATTGTTCGCACGAATTAAAATACCATCAAATAATTCTAATAAGTCATCCATACGATGGGTGATTTCTTCGTCAGTATAAGAACCTTTTAATTGTTGCTCGCCATAAGCAAATTCATCAGGTGTACAAGTTCCGATTTTTTCTTTCAATAACGTACGAGCTGTTTCTAAATCTAAGGTGCCACCGAGAAAGCGGTCTTTAATATCGATCATAACTTCCATTCTGTCATTGCCTGTAAGCCCAAGAGCTTGTTTCATTGTGTCCATGTGCGAGTCCTTTCTGTGTTTACTATTAGTATAATCATTGTTATGGTATCATCATTTGCAGATACTTTTTGACTGAAAGTTGCTGAAAGAATACAGACATTGCTACAAATATAGATACCATAGGTCTAGCGTAATAAAGTATAGGGAGCGTACTCTCAGGGGAGTCAATTCCTTTTATGTGTTTAGTATACAGTAAATAAAAATAATTTTCAGTTGCTAGGGATACAGAATTATAAAAGTTTTGCAAGAAAGGAAATGTTGAGGAGTATTTATATTTCTCACAATACAGAGGTCATGCTATGAAAATAGCCTGCGCATCGGATGCACAGGCTGTTTTATACTTATTTAGTGTAATTGGATGCTGTATAGATTCCAAGGGCTACCCAAATGGAAGAAAAGGCAATCATTTTATTGGTATCGAAGCTTTCACCGAAATAGAAGATAGCAATAAGTAAAGCGATGGTGGGCGATAGGTATTGAAGGAACCCTAATAAGTTTAATGGTAATAGGCGAGCGCCATAACTGAAAAGAACGAGGGGGACTGATGTTGTGAGACCAGACCCTACAAATAAAGCGGCTGTGAATGAATCATTTTGAAAAGCCGTCCAAGAACTTGTATCGATGTAGGTGGTGTAGATTATAGCTAATGGTACTACGAGCCAAGCTTCAAAGGCGATACTTGTAAATGGATGGATCAGCAATTTTTTCTTTACCAGTCCATAGAGGCCAAATGTTAAGGCAATGGCTAGTGCCAAGTCAGGCGTACTCCCCATTTGTAAAGAAATAAAGATGATGCCTATAGTGGCTAAGCCCACACTAAACCACTGGGCGAACGTTAGCTTTTCTTTGAAAATAAAGACTCCTAACACAACGTTGAGCAGTGGATTAATATAATAGCCGAAACTAGTATCCATCACACGATTGTTAGAGATGGCCCAAATGTATAAGCCCCAATTGCTAGATACCAAAAGGGATGCCGTGAATAATAACAAAAGTTGAGATACATTGGTTTTTAAATGAATGCAATCCTTTTTAAATTGTTGAAAGTTGAAAAGGATAGCAACAAAGGACATGAAAAAAGCAGACCATATGATACGGTGCGCTAATACGCTATAGGCTGATATATGATGAAGGAGTCCCCAGTAGATAGGTAAAAGCCCCCAAATAAGGTAGCAACCTAAAGCGGTGATGAGACCTTTTTTATTAGTTTGTTGCATAGATACCTCCTTTAGTGTATTCAGTTATCATAGTACCACAGATTGCATACATGTTCTATAGGAAAATAATATGTATAATGAAAAACTAAAGGTGGCATAAAAATAATAAATTTAGATAATATAGAATGACTTAACTATGAAATTTAGTTATATTTGAAAAAAATATTGTAAAATGAAGATGCGATGAAGTATAATTACAATCAGTATGTTTTTATGTATTGAAAGCAATACATATATATCAATTCGTATGGGTGTACGAAATTTTTGGAGGTATATTCATGAAAGTAACAAGTAAGCGTATTTCTGCGGCTCTGTTAGCCTGTGTAGCATTGACTACATTTAGTGGCATTCAAGCGGCATTTGATGAGCATTTAGACAACTATCAATTAGATACAAAGGTAGTGAAAGGTGATCGTTCTAAAGATCAATTTGGTAACACTGTAACAGAACAATCTTACTATCGTACAGGTGGTGACGTAAAAGTTATCACTCGTGATGAAATTGAAAAACGTCATTACGCTGATTTAACAGAAGCGATCAAACGTATTCCAGGTATTACATTCCAAAATCCAGGATACCGTGGAGGGGAATATGGGTTCCAGTTTTTCAATAACGGTATTTCTATTAATGGTGATACTCGTGTCATTATTATGGTGGATGGTCGCCGTGTAGATAACTCTACAAGTACTCGTATTGCAAGTAGCAGTGAGTCAGGTAGTAAGTCTACAGGAGTAAATCTTGACCAAGTTATCGATATTAATGCAGTAGATAAAATCGAAGTAATTAAAGGTCCAGGAGCCTCTGTATATGGTTCTGATGCTACTGGTGGTGTTATCAATATTATCACACGAAAAGGTGAGGCTATAAGTCAAGGCTCTATAGACCTTTCCACTGGTTCTTGGGGAAAACATAACTATGATTTCTCCTATTCTGGTAGTGCAGGAAATGACAACTCTTTACATTACTTTGTCGGACTACACCGTGTGATGTCTGGTGATACAAAATATCGTGATGGACATACCGGAGATATTGGAATATTGGGTGGCTCTCGTTTTGATGAGCGAAGCGCTAATGTACGACTTGATAAAGATTTTAGTGATACAGAACGTTTAACTGTATCTATTAATCATCAACAAGGTAAAGATGGATACCCGATTACTACACCAAATCAAAAGTATTGGAATCAAAAAGATTGGAATCGAATTATATTTAAAGCAGCTGTTGGTGAACGGGATGAAGATGGCAAGTTAGTCTTAACTGAAGAGTATTCAGGGGACTATGAGTACGAAAATAAATATAAAGTTGTGCAAAATGAAAAAGGAAATCCTGCCTACCATAATTTATTTGCCCTAGATGGATTTGGTTACAATTCCTATAGTAAATATAAAAATAATGATGTGGATGTAAAATACACTTTCGATCGTCAATCTGACATGGAAAGCTTTGTTCGTTTCTATCATCAAAGTCATCAATATTTAAGTAGTGATAAATATGCTTGGGTATTACATGATGATGGAATGAGTAATAAGGCATTCAATTTAACGGGAGATCAATTTACAAAGGATTTCCCAGATGGGGCTAAAGATGGAGCTTTATTAGATGCATGGATTGAAAAAAATTTAGCCCCATTCCCTGGCGGTAGTAAAGCAGCCTTGGAAGAATGGGTAGCTAAAACGGGTGGAAAAGCACAAGATCCAAGACATTATTATGATGAAAGAAAGCGTGGGATTCAATTACAATTGGCACGTTCTATAGGTAAACATGATATCATCATGAATGTTTCCTACGATAAAGATCAAAATGATTATGTAGATCAAGTACGGAAAAGAAAAACATCTGTAAAACGTAATTCTTTATATGGTTATGTACAAGATAAAATTCATGTAAATGATAATTTTGATGTGACACCAGCTGTACGATTTGCTAAATATAGTGATTACACAACAGAAACGGGAAAATCGTTAGGTGGCGATCCACATGTAGTGACACCTTCCTTAAATCTACAATACCAACTGCATGATGGTAGCACAGTGTATGCTGGTTGGACAAAAGTTCTTCGTCCATTACGTAGTGGTGATTATGTTTCAGCCTATGATGGAACAAAAACAAACTTAAAGGATGAAAAAGGAAATGTATATACAGTAGGGTATCAAAAAATATTTAACAAGAAAACCACTGTAGGTGTAAACTATAGTCTTACTGACATGACAAATGCTATTGCTAGCTTTGAAATAAGAACTCCGAGGGGGTTTGAAAGTGTTCCTGTGAATGCAAATCAAAAGAAAACATCTTTTAATCTTACAGTAGATCATAAGATTAATAAAAACTGGACTGTTGGTGTGGCATACAGTCATTTAAAAGATAAATGGTCTGCAAAACCAGGTTATGTAGTAAATCCAGCATGGAACTATAATAACTCTGGTGATATTAATACAGGTATTAACAAATTGCGTCCAGCGAATCATTATACACTCAATGTAAATTATGATGCGGGTAAAGTATCATCTGGATTGTTAGTAAACTATTATACAGGCTCTAATATAGAAGCCTTTACATCGAAACGCTTTGTAGTAGTAGATTGGAATTTAAACTATGAGGTTACTAAAGATTTAACAACATACGTTGCAGTGACAAACTTAACGAACGAAGCATACGAAACTACTAGCTATGCCGTATATGGCCCAGGTAGTTCTGCAATGCCAGCTCGTCAAGCTATGATTGGTGCTAAATACAAATTCTAATAATGATTCATGAAAGAGCTACCTTGGTAGCTCTTTCGTTTAGGTGAATAAATGAGAAAGTTATATATAACTGGATGTATGTTAGCTATCATATTAGGATTATACAGCGCACATCTACATGGTATGGAAGAATTCGTTCCTATGCCTGGCTATGTGGAGAGTACTATTGCTTCCCAGGAAGTAGGACCTCGTACGGTAAATCAATTAACGAGCAAAGGTACGGATCAAGAGATTACCTATGAAGGGGAACCACGTCGTATCATGGGCGTTTGGCAAAGCTCAGTAGAAACACTACTTGCTTTAGGTGTAGGTGATCGTATAATCGCGGCTATAGGAGTGCCAGATAGTAAATATATAGCAGAAGAATATCGTGATGCTTATGAAAAGACTCCTTATAAAAGCATGGAAATTCCAGATGTAGAAACTACCTTATTATGGGAGCCAGACTTGCTTGTAGGCTGGTATTCTACCTTTCAGAAGAATAATTGGAAGAGTACAGATTTCTGGGCACAACGTGGGATTGATAGCTATATTTCAAGAGCATCCTATAAAAAATCTAAGAGAACAGTAGAGGGAGAATATCAATATATTCTTGATCTAGGGGCGATTGTCAATAGGCAAGAACGGGCGCAGGCGCTGGTGAATCGAACTAAACGTGCAGTGGCAGAAGCAAGAGCCTATGGAGAAACACAGAATACGAAAGATACGGTTCTGATACTCGAAAATTCGGGACGCCAGTATCGTGTGTATGATAAGGAAACATTAGCAGGAAATATGCTGGAAGAAATAGGAGGACATCTTATTTCTGAGGCAGGACAAACAATCAATGCAGAAGAGTTGATTCATTTAAACCCATCAGTTATTTTTTTAGTGCTAGTAGAAGAGGATTATGAACGGCAAGATGAACTCATAGATAATCTATATAAGAATTCTACACTACAACACGTAGATGCCATACGTAATCATCGAGTACATGGGGTTCCATTATTTATGGTATACAGCGCAGGCACTCGAGTTCATGATGGATTGAATCTTATGATTCACGGATTGTATCCTAATTTTACAGGAGGTATTCATGAGTAATCGAACACATACATTCACAGTGGTGGGTGTAGGAATTATACTCATAGCTCTATTGATTGCGGGTATGGCATGGTCTTTATTTTTAGGGACAGTCCATATTCCAGCACATACATTGTGGCAAGTGGTGGCATCAAAATTTGTAGATACCATTACGATTGAAGATCCACGGCAAGGGGCTTTGAACGATATTGTATGGATGTTGCGTATGCCACGGGTTATCTTGGCGGCTTTAGTCGGTGCAGGACTTGCTGTCAGTGGTGTCATTATGCAAGCCATTGTTAAAAATCCACTGGCAGATCCATATATTTTAGGTATTTCATCAGGTGCATCCACAGGGGCTACAGTGGCTATTTTAATGGGTGTAGGCATTGCCTTTGGTGAAGAATATGTGGGCATTATGGCTTTCATTGGGGCTATGGTTATATCCTTTGGTGTGCTTATTATTGCCAATATGGGTGGCCGAGCTAATGCGATTAAATTGTTGTTAGCCGGGATGGCATTGAGCGCCGTTTGCAGTGCTTTTACGAGTATTATCGTATATTTCGCGAAGGATAAAGAAGGGATTCAAAACGTAGCTTTCTGGATGATGGGTAGTCTAGCAGGGGCTAATTGGGATTTGATCGGCATTATGCTATTTGTTATTCTATTGCCAATTGTATTCTTCTGGTTCCAAACACGCATTTTGAACTTGATGTTACTAGGTGATGAAGTAGCTATCACATTAGGGGTAGACTTACACAGATATCGTCAATTATACCTTGTAATGAGTTCAATTATGATAGGCTTCGCCGTATATGCAGCAGGCATTATTGGATTCGTTGGGTTGCTGATTCCTCATATTGTACGTCAAGCCTTAGGCACAAATCATAAAGGTTTAATTCCTATCTCTGCATTAGGAGGCGCTTTATTACTTGTGGTGGCAGATACACTTAGTAGAACGATTATTCCTCATACGGAATTACCGATTGGTATTTTAATTTCTGTTATCGGTGCGCCAGCTTTTGTATACTTAATGATTAAGCAAACCTATGCGTTTGGAGGTAATTAATGAATTTACAAGTAGAACAAGTTGCCTTTGGCATTGGACAAACGCAAATCTTACAAGGTATAGATTTAAAAGTGCAAGACTGTGAAATTGTCGGCCTAATAGGCCCTAACGGTAGCGGTAAAAGTACACTGTTAAAATGCATCTATCGTACATTGCATCCTAATGCAGGACAAATTATGTTGAATGGCCGCGCCTTAGATGAACTTTCATTTCGTGAAAGTGCTTTGCAAATGGCGGTAGTGGCACAACATAATCAATACCAATTTGACTTTTCAGTGATGGATATTGTACTTATGGGGCGTATGCCACATAAAAAATTACTTGAAGGTGATTCTCCAGAGGACTATACTATAGCTAGACGGGCCTTAACACAGGTGGGGATGGACCATATG
>ERZ773050.1623-NODE-1623-length-12366-cov-15.766956_pt1 | contig 12366 bp, 12 predicted proteins | sample MGYA00580632_ERZ773050 | MGnify/ENA primary metagenome ERZ773050 (study PRJEB29015, sample SAMEA2738123) | human oral metagenome | biome: human oral; feature: human-associated habitat; material: saliva | place: China | collected 2166 ... | reverse complement strand
TTTTCGAGAGTCATGTTACTTATCTTCCTTTCACATGGTGGTTGGATACGCACACTCGCCACTGTAGAGCTACAAAAAGCGTTGCTGATTGCGTACTATCTGTGAACGCCTCATAAAAGAAGGCGCTGGGTTATGACATTTCCTCTTCCGGAGCGAGGATTTTATTTAGGGTGCTCAGAATATATCTGCAAGAGCTGCATACCAGCAACACATCTCAAAGTGATTTTTGGCCACCTCATATAATGCATTTACTGTGCAGTGCTTTCCTGAACGCCTCTGCCCCTACCGTAGAAGCTACACGGGCGAGTTTTCAACCCTTTGAGGCTGTTTTGCTGCATCGCGCGAGACAAAAATTCATGTATTTTATGCTCTATATCAGAGTGGTCATTGTTCAAAACTTTTAAATGTCATATTTCTTATTCGGGCATGTCACATAAAAATATAACGCCACGCTTCGTAAGTTTTTATAAACACTTCATGTTTTAAATATTTTTACTTAGGAATTTCAAGAAGGAAATCTCTATAACCACGCTTAAACTCCCTCGAGCAGATAGTATTGTGGCGAGCAGATAACAATCCGTTATCTGCTCGCCACAATACTATCTGCTCGTGCCTCATCAAACCTGACGCATAGGGACTTTAAGATCCGTGAAAACTAATTCTAGGCCTGTTCTTCTGCCGCTGATCAGATAGATAATCAACAACGATGAGAACTGCAATAGCAACGTCTTGAAAACGCTGGTCGTACACAGTGATCTGATATTTGTCACGCATCTTAAACCTAGGCTTGTGAATAGCGGCAACGATACCTCCTTCGAGAACAATCTCAAAGTTACCTTCCCAGAAACTACCCCCGATCTGAAGCGGAGTCTGGTTGAGGTAGGCTTCTATGTTGAGTCCGGCGAGTTTAAACCGTTTGCGCATATACAGCTGGTCGCCGGTGGAAAAGCCAACATTGAAAACGGTACCGAGCCCAAGCTGCCGCTCCAGCGTGAACTGCACGCCGGTCTCAACGTTCGTCACATTCATATTTTTGCCGAGAACTCGGTAATTCTCATCAACCTGATATACCGTGTACCCGCCTTCGTCGGTGACGACATAGTGGTCGGTAATTTTGAAGATTTTCTGCGCCGCGTAAAGCTGCCGCATCATGCTCTCCTCTCTATATGTTTCGGTGGTGTCGTTGGTAGCTCAACCATAGCACCGCATATGCTCTCAACGACGACTTGTCTTCACTTTAAGCGTGTACCCAAAAGGAATTTACGGAACGGGGTTTTGGGCGTGGAATCGCCAGGTGCAGCCGAAGGCAAAGGGATTCTAGAGCGATTCATCAGGCGCTCCTTCGGATACCTCATGCTGCTTTTGTTCTGAAGATTTATCTGTCTTTTTAATACTATTTGTCGTGACAACAATCATTAAGATGCCCAAAATAACCTCGTAAAGGGCTACTATAACCCCCACTATTGTAAAAGAGATCTCGGTAGATGAATATGACCTAAGAATCCGCTCTAGCATAAACGGCACATAGGTAACCTCGGAGATTGGAGCAACAATAAGGCCGTAAATATTGACACCTCGTATCCACCGAAACTTGACTGATCTCCTAAACCGCATAAATGCGACAATCTGCAAGATAACGTGAATCATGTAAGGAAGTGCAATAACGGCAATAATAAACATACCCGCCAAGATAAGATCATCATATCCACTGGGCGCAGATACCAAAACGTTAATGAATACACAGACAAAAACAACCAGCATGATGAGCACAGGAATAATAATTAGAATATTCTTGATAGCCTGTGCGATGAGAAGAGGCTCGCGGGTGTTGGGGTCTATATCAAACTGTTGTGATATGCGTTTATGAGGCTCTTCCTTTCCCTCAGCGCCCTGAAACCCCGGGGACGCCTGGGGATCCAAGGACATCTTACCGTCTGCGCCTTCTACACCATACAGCTGTGTATATTTTGGCTCTTGTTGGGAATTCTCTGGATTATTCGATGCACTTTGCTTTTCCACGGGAGGCTGCGGATCATTATTATCAGCGGTTGAAAAATTCTTATCGGTGCTCATTGTTGTTCACCCTAATCTTTTTTCTGCGACCTAACATGAACGTGCTGCCAGGGATTTTCAACGCTTGGATCTTTGCGATGCTCCTTCAAAGGTGTTGAATTATCAACCACCTCATACACCTTTTCTTGAGAATCGTGTAGAGCATCATCATATATTCGAGGCTTAGCGACAGTAATCCTTTTGCCTTGAAAATCACGAAGATCATTCCTCTTGATTACATTCATCACGACGATCATAAAAATGCTCATGAGTGCTTCAAGAACGCAGGCACCTAGAAACCACCATAATAGTCCAATATCAGCACCTGTTATGTCTGGAGCTGCCACCTGCAGCTTCATCATGAACCACGTATAGAAAGCACCAATAGGCGCGACAGTTATCAGGCTATAAATATTAGTTCCTGTAATCCAAGCGATCCGAGTTTCTTTCTTTGCCCGTGACCATGCCGCAGCCTGCAAAACAAAATACAAACCAAAAGGCAAGAAAAGGATTATCCCTAGAGGATTAGAGAGCAATGGCAGTAACGGCACTACCAATATGAGCTCAAGAGCAGTCCTGATAATCTGCACAGCTATAAGAGCAGGAGGAAACGAATTCCGCTTCTCAGCCGAGTCCGTTTCAGGTTCTTTCTCTATCTCATGAACATCTTGAGCCTGGATCGTTCCATGCTCAGGTTTTGGAAGGTTCTCATCAATAGTCATGGCTTCACCCTAAGCTTATAGCCTGGGTATTCCGTGGAAGCTCCCTGAATAATCTCAAAAAATAATACTTTTAATTTATCTAATGCCAAAAAGGCTCTTTATTTATATAAAGCAAGATTTCTAACGCTTTATTAAAATAAAGAGCCTTTTTCGCACCCCGGAATATACGTATTACTCAGACGAACCTTCCGATGCCGATTTCGGAGAATCCGCACGTACACCTTCAGCGGCACCGTCTATGCCATACGTTTCTGCCGAGCCAGCATCCTCGGTGCCCGCATTCTTTTGTGACTTCTGCCCCTGCTCTCTGCGAACCTGAACCAGCGGAATCTGCCCGGTGCTGAGGTCCTCAACCAATTCGTCAGTCAGAGTTGGGCCGTTCACCACTTGAGGCTGCGAAGCTGCCGCGGAATCAGCCTCCGAGGCGTCATTCGCCGCATCGTCAGGGTGCTCGGTGTAGAGGGGCACCGCATCCGTCGCCGGTTCAGCCTGCATAAGCACCCGACCCTTCTTGCGCTTGCGCCTAAAACGCTTCTTCTTGCCCGGCTTGAGCTCATGAAGCTGCACGTCAAGCCCGGATGTCGCAGTTGCCCCCGCGCCCTTCGGCGGTTTACGTTCCAGGGTGTAGATAACGCGTGCAGGCTTCGGTTCCATGCCGATCTTGGCGCGCATCCAGTTGATAATGCGGTCAAGCCAGTTGTAGTCTGCCGTCGCCTCAACTACCTGGTGGTTGCGCGGAATCATGCCCACATCGCTGAGCACGCGCGGATATTCATCAATCTCTTGAATGCCCGCCATGTACATGTTCTCGCGGAACTGCTGCGCGAACTCGTGCTGCCCAATAAAAAGCAGGTCAGAGTAGGTTTTTGCGGTCAGCCGCTCGGTGTATGCCTGCACGGAATCGCGGCTGCCTCGCTTGGCGCCGTAGGTGTCCCAGAAATAGAAATACACGTTATTGGCGATAATCGCCGAACGAATCTTGTTTTGTAGGTACCAGAGCCCGCCAACGGCGAGAAGCCCAATAATGATAATGACGAGCGAGCCAACCGGAATTGAATAGTCCACATAGTTATCGGCGCTGCGGGTTATAAACATGCGGTACAAATACGCACCGAACGAGATCAGCACCGGAATACCCAAGAAAATGGTGGCTATTGGAATCCAAATAAATGCGAAAAGCCACAGAATAAGACGATAGTAAATAATGGAATCGCCAAACCCGATGGGGGTAGGCTTTACGGGAGAATGCGCGCGTTTCATCAACAGGTTGAATAGGCGGTTATTCTCGATACCGACCTTACGCAGCTTCGATTCGAGCGATGCACGCTTGAGGAAAACCCGGTAATTTTCAAGGATCTCGCGCTGTTCGGCGGTAAGTTCATCCTCGGGCGGCAGGTCGCCAATGTCGATTCCCGCTTCCGCAAGCAATTTGCTCCACAGCTCTAAGCGGGCAAGTTCCGAGGGTTTGGCTTGGGTTTGTGATTGGTAGTTTTTATAGGAGATGAAAATGGTACTGGCGCCGATGGCGAGCGTGACCATAGGCGCCATCCAGTCTTTAATATCCACGTGGTTATCCTCCCGGCGCGCGGCGACTGTAGCGGCTGCCCTTGTGCGCATCCTAGTAGCCTGGATGCGCGTATGCGGCGGCAAAGAACGCGTAAGCTGACGCGGCACCTACTCGCTGAAGCTGGTACTTCTACCGTAACATCTGAGCTTCTTCCTGCTGCGTTCATTTGGTTTCCATGTAAAATTTCCTTCCCTGAATTATGCGTCTTCTGCGGTCTTTCCGGCGCATTTCCTGGCATGCCCTCCGCGCTAAAAGAGCCTTGATGCGAATAAAGAGTGTTTTCGCCGCTTTATTCACATCAAGGCTCTTTTTAGCACCGGAGTTTTTCTAGTGCTCTGCTTTCTCCAGTTCGGCGGGTGCCGAGCGGAGCATCCGGTAGGTGAAGACCGACAGCACCGCCAGGAGTACGGCGCTAAAGGTTGCGGTTACCAGCACGCCCGAATCGAACGCGGCATGCGCCGAATGCAGCAACTCGGCACTTAGATCCGAGGGAAGCTGCCCGGCAACTGCGGTCGCGCCGCCGAGGGTTTCGCCCGCCGCATGGGCCGCATCCGCATTAAGACCGGCGGGAACCGTCACCTGTGCACGGTAAATTGCGGTCAGCATGCCACCGATCACCACGGTACCCAGCACGGTGCCGAACTCGTAGGCGGTCTCAGAAATCGCCGACGCAGCACCCGCCTTATTCGCCGGAACGCTGGAAAGAATCAGATCATTCGAGATGGTCTGCGCCGCACCCACGCTCAAGCCTAAGAACATGAAGGAAAGCATGAGCAGAAGGTCGTTACGCGAACCGAAGAACACCACAAACAGGTACCCGAGGGCACCCAAGGCAAGCCCCGAAGACACAATCACCGCCGGGTGGAACCGCGAAACGAGCTTAGCGGCGTACAGACCCGCAACAATGGTGCACGCCAGCCCGGGAATCAGGAACAGTCCAGCCTGCATGGGAGAGTACCCCGAAACCAGCTGCAAATGCTGCGAGACGAAGAGCAGGAACCCAACATCTACGAACATGGCGAACAGGTTCGCCAAAATCCCACCGGTGAACACGGTGTTTTTGAAGAGGCGAACATCGAGCATGGGGGTGGTTCCCGCACGCCCGCGGCGCAGCTGACGGCGCACGAAGAAGAACCCGAACACGGCACCAATAAGGGCGGTACTGAGCGCGAGCGCATCCACACCTGCCTCAGAAATATGGGTGAGACCGAAGGTTATGCCGATCATGGCGATCATAATCAGCAGGATGCTCACCATATCGAGCGGGCCGGGGTTTGGATCTTTCGATTCGGGCACGGTCATGGGTGCGAGGGCGAGGAACGGTACGAGTACGGGTACCGCCATGAGGAACACCGATCCCCACCAAAAATGGCTCAGCAGGAATCCGCCCACGATAGGACCGAGCGCTGCACCGGCGGAGAAGCCTGCCGCCCACACGGCGATTGCGGTGCGGCGTTCTTTCGGGTCACGGAAGATGTTGCGAATGAGTGAGAGTGTGGCGGGCATGAGCATAGCGCCGAAGAACCCGAGTACGGCGCGGGCGATGACAAGCAACAGGGCGGTGGGTGCGAATGCGGCGAGTGCTGAGATAACTGCAAACCCGACGGAACCGATCAGCAGGATTTTACGCCGCCCGATGCGGTCCCCCAGGCTTCCCATAGGCACGAGCAGCCCGGCGAGCACGAGCGAGTAGGCGTCTACGATCCAGAGTTGCTCGCTGGAGGATGGTTCGAGCGCCTGCGCGATTGAGGGTACGGCGAATGCGAGCACGGTGTTATCGACCGAGACAAGCAGCACCGGCAGCATGAGCACGGTCAGGGCAATCCACCGTTTGATTTTCTGATCGGGCGCGTGAATAGGCAGCGCCTCGGTGACGGGGTATGAGTTGTTCATCGTTGTGTTCACACGCATCTGGGAGTTTTCGGCACTTGCGGCAGATGCGCCGGGCGGCAAGTGCTCATAGCCCGCAGAGGGGTTGCTGCCAGAGGCTTTGCTTGGGGTAGTAAGGATGGGCCGCGCAGACAACCACAGACACACTAACTATACCAACTAGACGGTAAAGTTTCTAATCCGTAGAATGGTGATTATGACTACCCCAGCCAGCGCATCCGAACCCCGCACAACCCGCGCCAACAACTCACGCGAGCAGATCTTAGACGCTTATGAACATTTGCTGGTACAGGCCGGTGAACGTGCCGCAACCCTTGATGCGGTCGCCGCCCAAGCGAAAGTTTCTAAGGGCGGTCTGCTCTATCATTTCGGCTCGAAAAAGGCGCTCTTTGAGGCGCTTTTAGACCGCACCCGCACCTACGCAGACGAAGACCTTAAGAAGATGCGCGCCGCACCCGAGGGGGCCAGTGCCTATTACATCAACACCTCAACCTTTCAGGGCACCCCATTCGATATATGCCTGGTTGCCCTCTCACGGTTGGCGCAGGATAAGAACCCGGCGGCACGCGAACTCATGGACGAGATTCAGGGGCAGTGGTATGAGCTGATTCGCGCGGAGATTGGGGACGATAAGATGGCGCGCACCGTGCTTTTACTGGGGGACGGCATGTATTACAGCGCGGCGTTTGCGGGAGGCATGGCGAACCCGGCGGCGCGCAAACGCATCAAGGCTGATCGGGATATTCTGCTGGATGTGCTCGACATTCTCAGGCGCGCAGCGCGGTAGTGTTTCGTATCGGCATAACACCGCGAGCAGATAGTATTTCGACGAGCAGGTTGCTATCTTTTCGTCGAAATATTATCTGCTCGCAGGGAAGAAGCAGGCAAGAAACAGCCTCTTACTCCTCGAAAGTGCGATGCAGTTTCGCCAGCGACAGCCCAATATTACGGCGGTTACGCGCGAACACACCAACCCTACGGAATACGGGCGCAGCGGGGATGAACCCAAAGATTTTCGCTTCGGAAGCGTCCCAGGTTTCACGCACGGTCACGGTGCCGTCGTGGTTATCTGCGATTTCCCAGGTCCAGTAGTGGTCGGTGGGCATACGCCACGAGAGGGCCCGATTCTTTTCGGCGCGCACGACCTTGGGAGACATGCGGTATGGCAGGCCCAGGAACATTTTTTCGGTGAAGGTATCGCCTTCGCGCAGTTCGGGGGTGTCGCCGGATACCAGCCCACGCACCGAACCGCCGCCGTCAAGCTCGGCGTGGCGGGCGGGGTCGGCAATTAGGGCGTACACATCGCTCGCAGCCGCCCGCAGAACCGTTTCAGCGGAGATCATGGCGGGATCCGTCTCAAGAAACTTTATCTGTGCATTAGTCATACCTTTAACCCTACGCCCGTGAATACCCCACGACTAGCCGCGAGCAGGTGGTTTTTGGCCCGAGAAGGTAGGAAAATCCTACCTTGTCGGCGAAATCCGACCTGCTCGCGCGTTAGAGCTCTGCCCGCGCGAGTGCATCCTGTGAAAGAATAGAAGTGTTCCGTATCTTGCGTATTAGGAGTCGTTATGATTTTTATTGTTGTGAAATTTCCCGTCAAGCCCGAATACACCGAAAAATGGCTGGATTTAACCCGCAACTTCACCGAGGCAACCCGCGCTGAACCCGGCAACAAGTGGTTTGAGTGGTCGCGCAGCGTTGAGGATCCGAACGAGTTCGTGCTGGTAGAGGCGTTCGAGGACGACGGCGCGGCTGCTCATGTGAACTCCGCACATTTCGCTCAAGCTATGACCGATATGCGCCCGGCTCTGCGAGAGACTCCGAAGATTATCTCCCGCCAGATCGACGGCGATAGTTGGGGCGCTATGGGAGAGCTGAACATCGAGAATTAGCCGCTTTACCTCAAGAGTCCAACCATGCAGCGCGCGTATCCGCCGGATGCGCGCGCCGTAAGTCGTGTAACGCCGTTTTTACCCTTAAAATGGTTATAGTGCACACAAAAATAAGTACAGGAGTCATGGATGAACTCATCACCACATTACGCAGCTGAGGTCCCCGAAGAGCACGAGGCCGACCACAGTTCGGTTTCATTAGCGGTTTCTACCGTGATTCTTGCATTACGCCACAAAAAGAATAGTGCGCGCCCAAGTCTTTGGCTGCCGCTGGTGCGCCGCCTGCGCGAACCTTATAAGGGTCAGTGGGCGCTTCCCGGCGGCCCCTTGCAGTCCCAGCAGTCTCTAGAGCAGGCGGCGGGGTACACGCTCAAGCGCGCGACCGGTCTTGAGCCTGGGTACCTTGAGCAGCTGTATGCGTTCGGTGATGTTTTGCGTGCCCCGGAGGCACGTGCGGCGCGCATCAACGGCACGCCGGTTCCGGCACCTGGGGCGGATCATGAGCGCGTGGTTTCGGTGGTTTATTGGGCTTCGATCCCGGCGACTGAGGTTTCGCAGACTCGCGTGCACGAAAATATTCGCTGGTTCCCGGTAGATGAGCTTCCCGAGCTGGCTTTCGACCACAACGAGATTGTGGAGTACGCCCTGTACCGCCTGCAGAATAAGGTTGAATATTCGCGTATTGCGCACTCATTCTTGGGCGATGAGTTCACGTTGGCACAGCTGCGTGAGGTGTACGAGGCAATTCTCGGTCGCCCGTTGGATCCCGCGAATTTCCGCCGCCAGATTGCGGCTTCAAAGTCGATTATTGATACCGGTCGGCGCATTGAAGGCACCCGCCACCGCCCACCGCGCTTATACCGTTACAACACGGCTCAAGCTTATGCGGATGCGGGCCCGCTGGGCATGTACCGCGAACGCCGCGAGTCTTAGACGAGTTCCGGGAGCGGCAATTTTGTGCCGCTCAGGGGTCGTTATTTTGATCGTGTAGAGTACTGGTACCAGGTTTAAGACTGGTGGAATATCAGACACTCTAAATCCGGGGGTGTTTTCTTCATGCGGGAGCGCTAAAGTGCTCCCACATGAAGAAAACACTCCCGTTTTTATATTCTCCACATCATGACGTCTTGGTCAGCAGAAAATCCTGCATTAAGAACCCTTGTTACTGTGGCAAATCTGCGGTGATTGACAGAGAAGAGCCCTCAGACATTAAGTTTTGATGTCTACACATAAATAACAAAGCCAGACATGAAAAATTTTCTGTGAGCTTCTTACTAAAGCACAGTGTCAAGACAAGTTCAGCGGTATATCGGCTTTTTCAGACATAAAATCCTCACATCAGACATGAAAAGTTTTTTCTGATGAATAATTTTCGTAGATGGAGTATTATATTTTTTGTTCTCTGCGTAGAACAGGAATACACCATGGAAGGCACCCCTTACAATAACCAACCTTCACTCGCTAAACCCAATGAAAATAAAGCAGGAACCTACACACTCATAGGTTGCCTGGGCTGTGCTGGGCTGTTGGCTCTTGGCCTGGTATTTGTTGGAGTGATAGCCCTCATTGGCGCATCGTCTCCCAGCAGGCCAGCATCGGCAAGCCCCTCTGCTGTTGCTTCTTCTCACATGCCCGAAGAAGCAACCCCAGAAAGCACCGCCGCGCAACCTCCCGCCGAAGAAAAGAAAGAAGAACCGCCACAAAACACTCACACAACCACAAAGAAAAATACACGTAATGTGACCATCGAAGTAACCGCATCAGGCTCGGGACAGGTTTCCTATGGAGCCTCGGGTTCTTTCAATACAGCAAAATTTGAAAATTCATGGTCATATACCGAAGAAATCAGTAAGAGCGACTATTACGCTGTTTCTGTCAGCGGAGACATTTTTAACTCTGATGATTCACAGGTCGTCACCTGCAAACTCATAATTGACGGCAAAGTTAAATCAGAGAAAAGTGCCACCGGTAAATATGGCAGCGCTTATTGCTCTACGTTATAACCATCGAATAGACAAACTCATCACGCAGAGATCTATAATTACTGCGGTACCAATGGCCGGTACCGTTATCACACAAATTACTTACAACTATTTCTAAGGAAACACTGATGTCTCAACCTTCCGCACCTCAATACCCCATGCCCGAACCCAAGAAAAAACCTAAATGGCTCTGGTTTCTTGGTGGCGGCTGCCTGGTCATTCTCCTCATTTTTGCAGGATGCTCAGCGCTAGTTTTTGCTGGCGCAAAATCTGCGTCAGATTCCATTAGTTCTGCGTCAGCCCATGCAGACGAAGATATCAAAGTTGAGCTAGTAGCGACCTCCACCGGCGAAGGACACGTGACATATGGCACACTAGGGTCTACAAGCAGCGCAGATTTTAACGGCGAATGGAAGCAAGAAGATCAGACTAAGCGCAAAGACGGTTATAACCTCCATGTCAGTTCCACCGAAGACGGCGTAGAAGTAACGTGCAAGATCATCGTTAACGGCGAAGTTAAAGATGAGCAGAAGGCTACAGGAGACGGATACTCCAGCGCCGATTGCCACCTTTCCGCAGATTTCGGGTACTAAGATAATTAATTTCTCAGGCTCGCCACAATAAAGCTGTCCCAGCTACTAGTACTTACCAGTAAGTAACAGTAGCTCATGGCCGAATCAGAGCTCCGGCATCTTTGAAGGTGCCGGAGCTCGATTTTTATGAGAGTGCAAGCAGAATTTATGAGGCAGTTTGCCCAAAGTCAGCCTCGCGCCAGCAGGCACGAATATGTAAATATAAAAGCTATCTGCGTATATATACGTTCTGCATCCTCAATATGGAAAGGAATCGATCGCCTAGTGACAGTCAGCACCAGCTATGGGGCGCGGGCGGCGGAATATTGTGAGGCACTTGGATCGCTCGATCAGATGGAACCGACTGATATTGCCCTAATCAAGTCGTGGGGCGCATCCGTGCCAGGCAGTATTCTTGATGCCGGATGCGGCCCCGGGCATTGGGCGCGCCTGCTTGCCTCCGCAGACCGGCCCGTCACCGGCATAGATGTAACCCCCGAATTTATTGCCCATGCCCGCGCCGCCTCTAGCGCCCCAAATCTTAGCTTCGAGGTCATGGATATGGCACACACGCCCTATACTGACGGGTCTTTCGCGGGAATTCTCGCTTGGTATTCGCTCATTCACACGCCGCCAGCTCACCTTACCGGCGCACTCACCGAGTTCTATCGGCTGTTGATTCCGGGAGGAAGCCTTCTTCTGGGGATATTTCTGGGTGAACACGGCTTGCCCTTCGCACACGCCGTGACAACCGCCTATTATGTGAGCGTTCCAGAGTTTTCCGCACTGTGCGAGAAGGCTGGGTTTACGGTGGAAGAAGTTCACACCCGCAGCACCGGGAGGCACCGCGACCACCTGGCGATAGTGGCGCGCAAGCCAAAAGATTAATGCGCCCCATGATTGACAGGCGCTATCGCCACTCCCTACACTAGAGGTTATCCGGGTCACACTCCGGATTGTCCCTATCTATTCCGCCGAGGCGCACGGAAGCGCATCGGCACACGAGGAGGCACCAGCACATGAACGGCTCCCGAGCATAGCCCGGATCAAAACACCAGGTCAGAGCGCTTTTACACGCTCACCCCACTACCCGGGCTTACGTGTATCTACACACCGTGCTCGGGTTTTTTCATGCCCTCACGCCTAACGCGCGCTGCGATGGCGGGGATCCGAGCACCGACCCGAAGGAACTCGGCCCATGCCACACATTACACTCGACCATATTTCGTATGCGCATCCGGGTGAACCCCCGCTTTTCACCGACATCTCCGCCGTATTTTCCGCCCCGCTCACCGGGCTTATCGGCGATAACGGCACCGGAAAAACTACCCTCTTCAGGCTTATTCTTGGCGAGATAAAGCCTAGTCACGGCACAATCAGCACCCCGCCGCGCATAGCGTATCTGCCGCAAGATTTGGGGTTGAGCGAGCATCAGCATCTTGCCGATATTTTTGGAATTACAAAAATTCTGCGAGCGCTCGATGCTCTGGAATCGGGCGACTACTCCCCCGACCTTTATGACACTATCGGCGACGCCTGGGATATTGAAGAGCGCACTCTCGCGACCCTTGCCGAGTACGGTTTTAGTCCCGCGCTCGCCACAGATGCCGCCGACCCGCACGCCGCTCGCGACCTTCTGATGCGCCCCCTTAGCACCTTTTCGGGCGGTCAGACGGTCACTGCCGC
>ERZ773050.1622-NODE-1622-length-12369-cov-4.573981_pt1 | contig 12369 bp, 7 predicted proteins | sample MGYA00580632_ERZ773050 | MGnify/ENA primary metagenome ERZ773050 (study PRJEB29015, sample SAMEA2738123) | human oral metagenome | biome: human oral; feature: human-associated habitat; material: saliva | place: China | collected 2166 ... | reverse complement strand
CCGAGGCTAGTAGCGCACCCACCGCCCAACCATGGACACCGCTCCCCACGGCGTCCTCCTCCATCTGCGAATGCCAGCCTGGTGGCGGACAGCCCCTCATCCCGACGAGCGCAGTGTTACGCGCCTCAAAAGGCCCAACAACGCTGGACTTCGACGCCGAGTATCATGAGCAACATAACAATTCGCCCACCTCACCATAGGTCGTTCTCATAAAAGGGGGACCCATGGCTTCACAGCCGACAAGCCGCACCACTCGCACATCCTCAAAAAAACTAGTGCCCACCGTCATTCAGGCGGCCACGGACCTCCTGGAAAACAAAGGCGTGCAGGCGGTAACCATCCGCGCTGTGGCAGCGCAGGCACACGTGTCGCCGGCCAGCATCTACAACCACTTCGGGGACAAGCAAGGCATCCTCGATGCTATTGCCGAGCAACACTTCTCCGTCATGGTCAGTCGATTGCGCGAGATAGCAGAACAAGATCCTAAAACTCGCCTCCGTCAAGCAGGCATCGTCGTTCGCCAACTCATGCTGGCCACCCCTCAAGCCTATGAACTGATGTGGGTCACTCGCCCGGGACCTGCCGCTCACGATGCTTTCACACAACTCATCCACATCGTCCAGTACGGGCAAGTGGCAGGTGTCTTCATCAAAGATGACCCAAGAAAACTAGCTGAAGCAATATGGGCCAGCGTTCAAGGTGCGATATTCATTGAATGGCAGCACCAATCCGCTGCGCGAAGCTCTTCCGATCACGTAACAACACTCGACGACGATGCCTACAATATTCTTCTAGACGTCGTCATTCGCGGAATAAGCCGAAGTTGATATAACCGCCTCATGGCAAGATATAGATAACCATCCAGATAAGAAACGGGGTGTGCGGGGCTCCCGACTAAGGCGATCGAGAGCCCCGCACGAGTAGATCAAAACTCGATCTACTTGCGGACGAGTTCCTCTTCTCGACCGCGTTGACCGAGGAACCTCCAGATCACCTCGGCCAGCTCCATATCGGAGTCCAGGACGGCCATCCGAAAACGACCACCCCCATTCTCCTTGTCTGCGTTCGCCACGGCGGGACGGGAAAGCAGACGCAAGCCTTCTTCAGGAGAGTCGGCTGCCGCCAGGTGCAAGCTCGTCGACATTGATACCGATTCGCCATTCGACTTCTCATCATATGAGAGTACTGTGCCATAGACGCCCACGCTGTACCCAAACTTCCGACCTGACTGAGCAACAGTAGCTTGCTCACTCCAACCGGAGTCGTTTTGAGGAGTGGCCATCGTCTCGAGCACCCAACCAGCATTCGCCGAGTTACTGAATCCTCCGTCATGTTCGACCTCTGAAACAGTCTTCACCTCAACAACAGCCAAGACCTCCTCTGGATGCTTCCGCGCCCACTCAAGAGAGCGCACGAGCATAACGGAAGCGTTACGGCCTTGAGACGCCAAGCCTGCAGCTCGATGCACACGGGACCTCGACGCAAAAGCGGAACCCACGATCATCTGATCGCACTCCCCTGCATCAAGATAGCGAGCCGCGAGGTCAACAGACGCCGCAAACGATGCTTCTCCGGCATCCAAGACCATTGATGGCCCACGAACATCGAAGACATTAGCAAGACGGCCGGCAACAATGTTGTCCATATACCCCGGCAGAGACGCCTCTACTGTTGCAGGAATAGACGAGGAAATCTTTTCGACACCAGAGACTACGGCCTCGATGTCTCGACTGTCCACACTTTGAGTGGAACGCAGCGCTGAAACAACTTCAGGAAGTCTGATCTTGAACGACCGACGAGCGAGAACCTCAAGACCCGCAGGCTGCCCTAGCACTATCCCACAACGATCCGGATCAATCTGCCTTTCAGCAAGCAAGCGCCTTGTCGCCTCCAGGGCCAGACGCTGTGCGCCATCCATATGCGGAACCAGGACCGGAGGAACCTTAAAATAGCGCCAGTCGAAGTCAATGTCGTCATCAAGAAGTGTACCATTGTCCATGGCAGTCGCCTGACAGCGCCCGGTAGCGACAATAGCTACGGCTCGGCCGTTCCCGGATGGCCGCACAGCGTCAGACTCCGTTCTTACGAGATTGGCGTGGTACTGCTTATCAAACTGCTCAACGCAGACCGACGAGTTCACTCCACCAAAACCGAATGCATTGACCAGCGCTCTACGAGGCCGGGAATCACTAACAGGCCATGTAGCAGACTCTCGATGAAGAGCAAAAATGTCGGGATTCTCCCTGATGAGCTTGTGAGGTGTCTTCACGCCATGAACAGGCGCGAAGCACTCATGCTGCATGCAAAGCAGAACCTTAACAAGATTGGCTATGCCTGCAGCCGGGAAACCATGCCCCGTAAGTGACTTAACCGACCCTAAAGATACTGGACCTGAGCAACGACCGGAAGCGATTTCCTTGACAGAAAGCAGCTCCTCCGTATCTCCCGCCTTTGTTCCAGTTGCATGCGTCTCGATATGATCGATATCATCAGCAACGAAGTTACCGCCCTCCATTGCCTGCCTCATGGCCGACACCTGGCCTCGCATGTTAGGGGCATATATTGCCCTACCACGACCATCAGTACGAGTCGCGCTACCACGGATCACTCCATATACCGTCATCCCATGCTCTAGTGCATAGGCTAACGGGCACAGCAGCACGGCTCCAGCACCCTCGCCGGGAACAAGCCCCGAAGCGTTCTCATCCAAGGGTGTCGAGTCAGTTTCCGAGAGACCACCAATTTTGGAGAAGCTGACGTTTCCTGTGATCGCCATGTTCGCCATTGCCCCAACGGCAAGAACAAAAGGAGAGGTACGATCATGTAGATAACGAGCAGCCGCGTCAACGACCAGCAAACCGGATGCACAAGCTCCATCGACAACAAGAGCCCTATCTTGCAAACCAAGTAACGTGGCGACCGGATGCGCAAGAGCAGACGGGACCACTCCGACAGAATCGGCATTAGCATCCACTACCGGAAGTGAATGATCGAGGCTGGCCTCGTAGGGCCGACGTTCTTCAGGGTCCGGAACAGCCTCCTGGAGAGCGAGCCTGGCGATCTCGCCAAGAACCTCATGATCGTACGCCTCATCGGCCAGCATGTTTCCCACAATGAAAGAAATTTCCTTCAGCCTGCTGTCTCCCGGCGCCATCCCTGCCATGCCGAGTGCCTGAATCGCTGTATCTAGAATGAGCATTTGCGTGCGATTAAGTTTTTCAACCGCTGCGTAGGAGCACCACCTACCGGGACGTACAGTAAAGTCGTCTAACAGCCCCCCAAGTCCACAATACGTGCGCTCTGGTGCAGTGCGGTCGGCATCTAGATACCCACTGTAGTTCCATCGCTGATCGCGCGCGCTTTTAATTCCACTACGCCCCTGAATAATGGTGTCCCAGTACGACTCCGCACCATTAGAACCACCAGGGAGATCGCATCCAAATCCAATAACGGCAAGAGAAGAGTATGACATAGACATAATCAGATCCTTGGAGAAGTAGTGTTGCTAAGAATATCCGCAGGTTCAGGCATGCTGCCGATCGCAGTCAGGCGAATATGCTCGCCGCTGCAGAGCAGGTAGCCGTTTTCGTCAACGATATCGAGCCGCATGTAAAAACCATCCTCATAGTCTTCGAGAACAGTCATCTTTCCGAAGCAACGCTCGCGCACCTGAGGGCAGCGATACATTCGCGCATTCTTCATTTGCGTCGGAACAACATACTGGCCATTGCGCCACAGCTGCCGCATCAGGGCGAACCTTCCAACATTGTCAACGAGAATCGGGTTGCACCGGAAGTTCGGATCGGCGACATCAGAGAACAGTCCTGGGATCCCCGGAATCTGAAGTTCCCCGACCACTATGTTCTCATCGACAAGAAAGGCGCTATTCAGGTAGCGGAACGTTGGCCCGAATGATATGAAGCTATCAGTCAGTGCATAGTATTTATCAATGTCAAACTCACCGATCACATCATCGAAGATATGCTCAACGTCAAGCACAGGCTCTTTAGCTGATACTGGCTCGTCAAGGAGACGGAATGTAGCGCTCGACTGTGGTCTTCTTGGATCGAGCACATATCCGCTCGGTGTACGGAACACAGAAGTCAATTCCGTGTCGATCCGCTTTTCATCCACACGTTTAGCGTCAACATGGATCGTCACACGATCCCGATCTCTGCATTTAAGGAATGTCTGGAGATCAAGTTGATCGAGTTCAATTCCGGCATACTGGTCGCCAGCAAGCAGGAGCGCGGTTTCAATCTGGGTCTCGAAATGCAGCACCCCAGGAAAGGTTGCGGTTCCTTTAACCAGATGATCAGGAAGATAGCGATCACGCTCAGTCCACAGGACTCGAGTCGTTTGAAGCCCCGACTCAGTAGTCTCGGCATAATCAACCATGGGGAAAGAGCTCCGGTTGACAATCATTCCAGACTTATCCGTCAGCGCACTCAGCTGCGTGCCACTCTTCGTCAGCTCCGGCACCTGAGCAGCAGGACGATTTTTTCCAAGCTCCCCAAAATAGAGCACTTCAGGATTCGCCGTCCCAAGCTCTATCTCATCGATGAAGTGACGAACTCCATCGGCGACAGACATGTATGTCATACCACGCTCGTTTGCCTGAACTGAAACGACTTCAGGATTAGTCGCCATTCCTACCTCGCCCCAAGCGGTCCATTCCATGGTGATGAACGGGATGGTACGAGGATTTTGCGACTGCGACCGAGACATGATGTGTGCCATCTGCGCCAGCAGTGAGGCGCCAGCAGTGTAATCCGACTGGCCGTCCATACCAAATCGTCCAGAAATAGATCCGAAGGATATAAAGGCGCTTAGATCATCTTCAGCTGTGGCCCTCAGGAGGTTCTGAAAACCTCGGGCTTTCACAGCTATAGCCTTGGCGGTCTTCTTGAGAGACTTACGAGGTATGGCACCGAATGACTCAAGGCCGGCTCCGTGCACAATGGCGCCGATCTTTCCGAACCTGCTACGAGCTTGGGCCAACGCCTTGTCAACCTGATCTGGATCAGACACGTCGCATACAAGGTAGTGAATCTTGTCAGTGCGAGAGTCAATGTCGGCCAGATTAGTGACAAGCTGACGAGTGTAAGTGATTCTCCTGTATTCGTCGGAGAGCTCGGCGACGCTTGCCTCCGGACGTCGAGTTCTCCCCTGACGCATCACTTCAGCACGGGCATTTGCCCAGTCCTCGTCACTGTAGGCCAACCATGGTTTCATCTCCGGATCGTCGGGGTCTGAGCGCCCAAGGAGGACAACTGGAATGTTTCGCTGCTCTGCCAAAGCCAGCGCGCACTCACGGACGATGCCACGGGAACCACCAGACATCACAACGCAAGAGTCTGTCGAAAGGGACTGCCGTACTGCGCGGTCAGAACTCGATACTGGCACGGGAAGAACGCGTACCGTATACCGATCTCCTTCAATATAGCCTATCTCGATTTCTTCATTCACAGCCTTGTGAGTCAACTCGGTTCTGAGAGCACCAGCCAACGAACTAGGCTCAACCACGTCAAAGTCGACAATTCGAGTATGCATCTGCCTCAGTTCGAGAGCCAAGGTCTTGACAAATCCTGCGGTCAGTCCGCCGATAGGATCGCCGACGGTTCGCAAGTCCATCCCTGACATACCACCACTGGACGTCACCGAGATCCATGACGCATGCTCTCCATGTGACTGCAGGGTCTCATAGGTTGCTTGAGCAACGCTGAATACGGTTGTGTACTGGCCTTCAACATCTTGCCACCAGGCGTCACCCTCGGACAGTATGTCGGCGTGCGGACGCAGGACGGATAGATCCACGACGGTAGACACTCGGCGAAGACGATCCGAGGAAGTCAGACGTTTTATAGTCGCTTCCGACGCATCCCCGGGAATCTCGATGACTGTCAAGCTCAGTTCTTCAAGAACTTTCCTCACGGCATCATTGACAGACTGATCTGCCGCTGTTACTAGGATAGCGTCACCGGGGAGAATTGTACGCTCAGCTCCAAGAGACTTGATCCGAACCGACTGAGGAACGTATCGATGTGCAGTTCGAGAGGATTCGTCTTCGTACTTGATAGTGACTGAGTCCAGTTGGGCGTCGGATGCTCCGGCTTCCGTCCGCTGAGCATCAGCAACCTCGACGTTCTGGGAGCCGACCAGCACCTCAGCGATATCAGACACGCTCAAGGCCTGACTGAAGTCCAGCTCCTTGACGTCCACACCGAGCACCTCACCGACGTGCCCCACAACCTCAACACGCTTGACCGAGTCAATCCCCAGATCCGCCTCCAGATCCAGATCGGCCTCAATCAGCTCAAGCGGATACCCCGTACGCTCAGCAAAAGCCTCACGCAAGGCAGTACACACCGCATCCATGTCAACACCGGCACCATCCCGAGTCTCCTCAACGACTCCAGACCCCGGCGCCTCAAACACCTCACCCTGAGCATCAACAACCTCGACGTCTGTGGGCGCCACACTTCCAGAGCGAATCCAGGACAATGCTGTGAGAACATCTCGCGTGCGATCAGCATGAGCAGGCCCGTAGTCGAGATGCGTAACGGAGACATCACCAAGATTGACTTGAGAAGACACGAGTTTACTCAGCACAGAACGCGGGCCACAGTCAAGATACATGTCGACCCCGGCATCCTGAGCGACCTTGAGACTGTTACGGAAGTCAAATTGAGTGATCAGCTGAGCGGCAAGAAGACTCGGGAGCGCCTCAAGTGAATCAGAATCGACATATCCCCCGAATACCGATGAGACGACCGGCGTCATCGGAGCAGTCCAGGAGTACTGCTTAAGACGCTCCTCAAAAGGAGCGACCGCCTCGGCAAGAACCGCGCTATGGAACCCAACACCGATAGGAAGCAGTGTTGAAGATACACCTGAGCGCTTCAATTCCTCACGGCAGGATATAACCAACTCGTGCTCTCCGGATACGACGACCTGTCGGGGACTGTTAATCACTCCCACCGAAATCGCCCCACGAGACGCGTGCGCGGCAACAGCACGTCGCACGACGGCAATTTGCGTATCAACATCAAGAAGCACTGCCAACATGGCTCCACGGCGATCTTGAGGGATATCTGCCACGCATTCAGCGCGATCAATGACCATTCGAAGGCCCGTCTCCGCAGTCAGAACACCCGAACATACCAACGCTGCATACTCACCAAGACTGTGCCCCACGAGAAGACTGGGATGCAGCGAGTACTCCTCCGCCATCAGAGCCCCACCTAAAGCGGCGGTGAAGATCGCCGGCTGAGTCACACAGGGATGCTCGATCGGAAAACGTGCATTGCCGCGCACCGCGTCGGTGAGCCGAAAACCGCAGCGCTCATTAACGACCTCATCGGCCATTTCAATCAATTTTCCCGCGGAGGACGAGCCCTTCAGATAGGTGTCAAACATTGTAGATGAATGAGTCCCATGACCCGGGAAGAGGAATCCAAGCCCGCCGACAACGGATTGCGTGTCACTAACAAGCACTCCCGCCTGCCTTAATTCCCTGATCATGTCTTTTTCATATGCCTGGAGGTTGGCTTCCATGATACGCCCTTTCGCGCGTAGTACTGTTCTTCTATTCACTCACGCCGGACCTGGCGCGGCTCAACTGGGCGAGTCGAGGAATATTCGCCCATGAACACAAGTATGTTTTTCGATCTCCTTTCAGACGCTATTCTGACGCCCCCTGGGCAGGGCAATTACTGCAATGAGCGCCCCAGCCCACGCCACACAAGCCACTACCCAGCCTGCCTGATGAACCGTATCCATAAAGGCGTTGACAGCAGCCTCTTTAAAGAGGCCTTGAACAGTTTCCGGCATGTACTTCGCTACTGTCATCGCAGCAGTGATCGAGTTGTCTGCCTGATCGAGAGCCTGTTGCGGCATCAACCCGGACACCGCCGAATTCAGGGAATCTGAGAACTGAGAGGCGACAATAGATCCCAGAACAGCCACTCCAAGAGTTCCCCCGATTTCGCGGGTGGTGTCATTCATGGCGGAAGCAGCCCCGACTTGATCCTTACGTACCACGCCCATGATTGCACTCGTCGCAGGCGCTTGGACTAGCGCAAGACCAGCAGCCATGATCACCATCGCAGGAACGATCATCTGCCAGTACGCAGAATCAGCCTCCAGGACTGTAACTCGCCAGAATCCCAGGCCCATAATTCCCAGACCGGCTCCGACGACCCATCCCGGCCCCAGCCGACGTGAAAGAACTGAAGCGATCGGCGAAACGACTGCCATCACAACAGCAAACGGCAAGGTCGCCACACCGGCCATCAGGGCGCTGTAACCCCGCACGTCCTGGAAGTACTGCGTGATGATGAAGATGAATCCAAAGAGGGCGAAAAATGCTGCGGCAATCGACACGGCACCTGCGGAGAACTCCCTGCGGAAGAATAGACGGACATCAATCAGGGGGTGCGGCCAATGCAGTTCCCAAGCCACAAGTGCAGATACACAGATGGCGCCAACAATGAAGGCCGTTGTCACAGATCCTGAGGTCCAGCCACGATGAGGACCCTCGATGATTCCCCACACCAGCGCCCCTACTCCGATGGCGGACAGAATAGCGCCCACTACATCAAACCGGGCGTTTTCGCTGGAACGGGACTCGGGCACCGCCACAAGCACGGCAGGAACAGTGATGAGAGCCAAGGGCACATTAACCCAGAAGATTGACTCCCATGAAAAGTGCTCTAGCAGAAGACCGCCAAGGATTGGCCCCAGGGCGATGCCAAGCCCGGAAGTCGCCGCCCACAGTCCCACTGCCAGACCCTTTCGTGGAGAACCTTCGAAGGTAGTCATGATGAGTGAGAGCGTGGCGGGATAGACGAGTGCAGCGCATATGCCAAGTAGCGCACGGCACGTTGTCACCGCATCCAAGGTGGTGCACAGCGCCGTTGCGCCACTCACCACGCCGAACGCGGCCAGTCCAATGACCAGAACGCGCCGACGCCCTATGCGGTCACCCAGGTGGCCTGCAGGCAGGAGCAGGCAGGCGAAGGCCAAGGTGTACGCATCAACGATCCACTGCAGCCCAGTGGTTGATGCATTGAGGTCACGCGCGAACGTAGGGATGGCGACATTGACGATGGTGTTGTCAATGACTACCAGCAGCTCGGCCAGGCACAGTGCAGCCAGAGCTGCTGCACGAAGACCACGCCCTCGACTTGGCGCCTGCGCACGCCTAACGGGCGTCTGCGACACAAGCGGAGCCTGAAGCATGCCCGTCGGCTGGGGGGCAATAGGCGGAGGTGGAACGACTGAAGTCATGAGGCTCCTCGATTCGTAGAACGATGTTCCAGTAGGATGTAACAATGTTCTACACTAGTGGACACTTGCTCCACAACCCCAACCCACCGATCACCACATACTGAGACGAAAGTTGGACACATGGCCTCTGATCAGCACAAACGCCCTCACAAGCGCACGTCAACCCAGCTGCTGACATCCAAAGTGATTCATGCCACGACGGAGCTGCTGGAGGAGAACGGCCCGCAGGCAGTCACTATCCGCGCCGTTGCCGCCCGCGCTCAGGTCGCCCCGATGAGCGTCTATAACCACTTCGACGACAAGCAAGGACTGCTCCATGCCGTCGTCGAGGAACGCTTCGCCATCATGACGCGCGCCCTGCGCGACATCTCCGAGTACGATCCCCTTGCCCGGCTCAGGAAGGCCGGCACGATTGTTCACGAGCTCATGCAGGCCAACCCGCGCTGCTACCAGTTCATGTGGACTACCCAACCAGGCCCTGAGGCCCGCAACGCCTTCACCCAACTGATTGAGATCGTCAGATACGGTCAAGCCGCCGGCGCCGTCATTGATGTCGAGGCCCACTCCCTCGCCAATGCGATCTGGGCCTGCGTCCAAGGCGCGTTCTCAGTGGAGTTCCTTTACGGGGCAAGGGATTCCACGTCCTCGGACCGGGTCACTCAGGTCAACTACGACGCTCTCCTGGACCTGATTGAACGAGGTGTCAGAACCTCGGACGATCGCAGCACATGACAGCGACCACCGCGAGTACGAGTCCGTTACTGCGCCGCCACCTCCCGTTCATCGCGGGATACCCGTCCCGTCCATGGACCACGAATCCACCTTTGTCAACGAATCGCACCGTAGAGAGACGGAAGTCCCGCGTGGGAGCCCCCATCGAGACGAAGGCCTTGGCGGCCGCCTCCTTGGCACACAGAAGCGCCACGAGTGCATGCGCATCATCCGGCAAGCGATCAGCGGGCATGACCAGTGCCCGAGCGACGTCGGCACCGAGCGCTCGATCGGGCTCCGCATCGATACCCAGCGCGCTCACCTGCGACCTCATTCCAACGGCTGCGGCACGCAGACCCGGACAGTGAGTAATAGAGCCGATCACGCCCTCGGGCCAGCACGGCTCTCCGTGAGCCCCGGAGAGTACAGGCCCAGAAAAACCAATCTGCTCCATCGCATCGTGTGCCAGTCGACGCCCTGTCGCGAACTCCGCGGCTCTCGTAGGGGATGAGCGCGCAACCCGAGCAGCTTCTCCGGGCAGAAGCGTCAATCGCGGATCGGACGGGAAGTCGTCATCGCCCCGGGACTCGGCGCACGACACCCCTCGAGGGCACAGATCGCCGAAGAGCAAGTCCGTATCTACCATTACTGAACTCTCCACGATCGCCCTGCGGGAACTCCGCCCCGTACCTGCCCGACACCGCCAGTCCCCGCGCACCTGCGCCAGCGTAGCCGTAGCAGGGATCTCCACACTGGCGATTGGCGGGCCCAATCGGCGGGCTCATCGTGCGAGCGCCTGGATGTCACCCAGCGACGCGGGACAGTCACGCTCAGCCAGGTCATCATTCTCCCCAGCCTACGCCGGGCGGTAGGTGAAACGGTCCCAGCCCAGGGCCTCGATGCGCTCGGCCATGCGCTCGCACATCCCGTCCCAGCCGGGCGCCACGACGTCGAACTCGCCGCTCGTCCCCTCAGAGCGGGCCTGCTGGAGGGCGTAGACCCGCGCCCCCGCCGCGTGCACCCGCCGGGCCACCTCGACGGCGTCGTCGGCCGTCACGTCCCCGGGCACCACGGTGGTGCGCACCTCGAAGTCCGGCCCACCGCGGCCGGCCGCCTCGACGAGCACCTCCAGGCTCTCCCAGGCCCTCGCGGCCGCGTTCGCCCGGCCGACCACCTGCCCGTAGTGCTCGGGCAGCGCCTTGATGTCAAGCCCCACCCAGTGCACGAGCCCGGCCTCGATCATGTCGCGCAGCCGCCGCGGGTAGGGCCCGGCCGTGTGCAGCCCCACCCGGAAGCCCATGTCGACGACCTCCCGGGCGGCGTCGGCCAGGGCGTCCTGGCGCAGAGCCTCACCACCGGTCAGCACAACGCCGTCGAGCAACCCGCGCCTGCGCCGCAGCAGGGCGCGCACCTCCTCCCACGCCACCTGGCCGGGCGTGCGGGCGGGGATGAGGTCCCGGTTGTGGCAGTAGAAGCAGTTCCAGGGGCAGCCCTGCAGGAAGACGGTCGCGGTCAGGTGGTCGGGCCAGTCGACCGTGCTCATGGGGACGAGCCCGGCGATCACCAGGTCGTCGGCGGGCCGGCGGTCGGGGCCGGCGGAAGCGCCCCGGCCCACACCGTCCTCAGTGACCCGGGCCGGCTGGGCGGTCTGTGAGTTGGTCGGCGGACGTGTCTGCGGTGAGGTCACTGCCCCCTCCTCTCGGGACGTCGTCGGGACTGCGGGGAACTGCCGGGCTGCGGGACCGACCCGAGGGCCGGCGTCGTCGCGACACCGAGCCCGCTGGGCGCCGTCGCCGGATCATCCGACGGCGCCCAGCGGTCCCGGCGGGTCCTCTCAGGCGCTGACCGCGCTCAGGCGCGAGACGGCCGGGCCGTGGCCGCCGGCGGCGACCTCGGTGAACATCTGCCGCTCGGCGTACTCGCCCTTCTTGCCGATGTTGAAGGAGCGCACCGGGCGGAAGTAGCCCATGACGCGCGTCCACACCTCGCACTCGACCGGCTCGGCCTCGGGATGGAGCTCGGCGCACTTGTCGCAGGTCAGGTGCTCGCCGGCCAGGTATCCGTGGACGGGGCAGATGGAGAAGGTCGGCGTGATGGTGATGTAGGGCGTGCGGAAGGCGGTCAGGGAGCGGCGCACCAGCTCCTTGCAGGCGGCGGCCGAGGAGATCCGCTCGTTCATGTACAGGTGCAGGACGGTGCCGCCGGTGTACTTGGTCTGGAGCTCCTCCTGCATCTCCTGGGCCTCGAAGGGGTCGTCGGTGTAGCCCACGGGGATCTGGGAGGAGTTCGTGTAGTAGGGGTTGGTCTCCGTACCGGCCTGGAGGATGCCGGGGTAGCGCTTGCGGTCCTCCTTGGCGAAGCGGTAGG
>ERZ773050.1620-NODE-1620-length-12377-cov-3.293702_pt1 | contig 12377 bp, 10 predicted proteins | sample MGYA00580632_ERZ773050 | MGnify/ENA primary metagenome ERZ773050 (study PRJEB29015, sample SAMEA2738123) | human oral metagenome | biome: human oral; feature: human-associated habitat; material: saliva | place: China | collected 2166 ... | reverse complement strand
AGCGCTTCGTCTCGCAGTCCCCTCCCGAGCTGCTGCTGGCGCCGCGCTGGGGCTGGAAGAACTTCGAGTTCACGGCCAAGATCGAGCGCGCCCTCCTCGAGGCCGAGCCCTAGCCGATCCCGCCCCTCAGCTTCCTCCTTTCCCTAGCCTCACCAGCAAAGGGCTCCAAGCACTCCCCCACCTAAGCCTCCCCCTATCCCCCACACGATGAAGGCCATCCTACTAGGCGCCACGGGCGCCGTCGGGCGCGACCTCGTCCGCCAGCTGCTGCAGGACGACCGCTTCACCGAGCTCTACCTCTTCGTACGCCGCATCCCTGAGGGAGTCAGCTCCCCCAAGCTCAGGATCCAAGTCCTCGACTTCGAGCAGCCCGACGAGTGGCCTGACTTCCCCGAGGCAGACGTCCTCTTCTCCTGCCTCGGCACGACGCTACGCGATGCAGGCAGCCAAGCCGCGCAGTACCGCGTGGACTACGGCTATCAGTACGAAGTGGCGCGCCGCGCCGCTGCCCGAGGCGTCCCGCACTACGCCCTCGTCTCCTCCTGGGGAGCGAAGCCCAAGGCTCGGAGCTTCTACTCCCGTATGAAGGGCGAACTGGAAGAGGCCGTCCAGGCGCTGCCCTTCCGACGCATCAGCATCCTCCGCCCGCCGCTCCTCCTGCGTCCTGGCTCCACACGCAGCGGCGAGCGCCTCGCTACGGCCGTCCTTCGGGGGCTCAATGCCCTAGGCCTCCTGCGCGCCTTTCGCCCCATGCCGACGGAGGTCGTAGCGCGCTGCATGCACGCGCTCGCCAAGGGCCAGCACAGCGGCATCCTCGAGCCCCGCGACATCTGGCCCTACGCCGACTAAGGCGTCAGCCTAGCCACCGCACAGCCTCAGCAAAGTAAATAGCGCGCCCAGCGATAGCAGGACTATCGCTGGGCGCGCTATCTATATCCGATGTAGCCGCATTGGGCTAAGGCCTGCACTGCACCCCAGACTAAGGGGGAGGCCCTCTGAGAGATATCAGTCAGCCCCCTGAGGGACGTCCGTGGCGAGCGTGAGGGCTATCAGTGGCGGTGCTGAGGGATATCCCTCACGGAGCTCGGACAAGGCTATCCATGCGCTCTGCTCCACCTCGCGGCGGGTATGCAGGCTAAGGCTAGCCCTCGGTGACGCCTATATAGTCCGTGACGCCCGAAGTGGTGAAGCTCGCCATCTCGCGCAGCATACGCGCCGCCGAGTCGAGGATGGGAAAGGCGCAGATAGCGCCCGTACCCTCGCCAAGGCGTAGTCCGAGGTTCAGTATGGGTTGGGCATCGAGATAGCGCAAGAGGCGTGCATGCCCTGCCTCATCCCCCACATGACCGTAGAAGGCGTAGTCCGTCACCGCGGGGGCAAAGCTCCGTGCCATCAGCACGCAGGCCGTCATGATAAAGCCATCGACGAGGAAGGGCGTACGCCGCTCGGCCGCGTGCAGCATCGCGCCGACGGTCGCCACCAGCTCATAGCCGCCGAAGTAGCAGAGCACGCTCCAGGCGTCGCCCGTCCCCGAGTAGTGCTCCACGGCGGTGCGGAGCACCGAGAGCTTGCGCTGCATGCCCTCGTCATCGAGCCCACTGCCACGGCCTACACAGGCCTCCAGCGGCAGATCGGTCAGGTAGTACATCCACAGCGCCGAGGAGGAGGTATTGGTAATGCCCATCTCGCCGAAGCTGAGGAGGCGGCAGCCACGCTCCAGCGCTTCGTCCACACAGCGCTCGCCGATCTCCAGCGCCTTGGTCGCCTCCTCCTGAGTCATCGCTGCCTCCCTCAGGTAGGAGCGGGTGCCGTGGCGGAGCTTGCGGTGTATCAGCTGCGGCTCATCCCCGAAGTCATGGTCTACCCCCACATCCACCAGATGCAGGCGGAAGTCGTGCTGACGACAGAGGAAGCAGATCCCTGCCCCGCCGCGCAGCATGCTGTAGACGACCTGACGGGTCACCTCCTTGGGGCTCTTACTAATGTCCTCCTCCGCTATGCCGTGGTCGGCAGCAAAGACGAAGTGCTCCCGGGGGCTCAGCTCGGGGCGTAGCGTATCCTGGATGGCAGCCAGCCGTGCGGCCAGCGCCTCGAGGCACCCCATGGATCCGAGGGGCTTGGCGATGCGGTCGATGTAGCCCTGAGCCTGCAGGAGCGCCTGGTCACTCAGGGGCTTGATATCATAGTGTCTCATAGTTCTAGTTATAGGGGCGTACCCTTGACGGGCACGGGGATGCCGCAGACCATAAGGGTCACGCGGTCTGCGCGCGCGGCGATATACTGATTGATCCAGCCCTGCAGGTCGGTGAAGCGACGCTGCACAGCGTCCATCGGGACACCGCCGAGGCCGATCTCATTGGTCACGAGGATGAAGTGAGCCTCCTGGGCGAAGAGACGCTCCAGCTCGGCCTTCATCTCCTGGAGGGCTCGGTCGATGTCCTGCTCGAGGTCGAAGAAGAAGTTCGTCGCCCATAGCGTCACGCAGTCGATGAGCACGGTGCGGCCCGAGAGCTCGTGCCGCGAGAGGGCCTTCTCCTCCTCGAGATTCGTCCACTCGGGACCTCGCCGCTCTTGGTGGCGGCGTACGCGCTCGGCGAACTCCTCGTCCCAGATGCGTGCCGTGGCGATATACACGGGCTGAGGGCTGAGGCGTAGCGCCTCGGCCTCGGCGTAGGCACTCTTGCCCGAGCGCTCCCCGCCGGTGATCAGATGTATGGTCGTCATGCCTTGGTCGTGGCCTCGGAGTCCTTACCCCCGAGGATGTGCTCTAGCGTCTCGAGGGCTAGGGCGATAGTGGGTATATGCTGTATGCGGATGATGTGCCGACCCGAGCGCTGGACGAATTCGCAGCGTCTATTATTGCGCGCCACATAGCCCAGCAGACGCCCGAAGACCTCGGTGCTGTAGTAGGCGCTCTCGGTGTCGGCGATGAGGTGCAGGCTCATGGAGCCGCCCTTGAGGACGAGCTTCTCGATACCGAGGTGACGCCCGAGACGCCGCAGCTTCGGCACCTGGATGAGCGCCTCGGCAGCCTCGGGCAGCGGCCCGAAGCGGTCGATCATGCGCCCACGGAAGGCCTCCAGCTCCGCGTCCTCCGTCAGCCCGTCCAGCTCGCGATACAGGAGGATGCGCTCGCCGTCCTGCGGCACGTAGTCCTGAGGGAAGCTCAGCTCGAGGTCACTCTCTACCTGCGTCTCCACGACGAAGCGGTCGGCCGTCTCTGCCCCCGAGCGCTGATCCTGCTCGGCGTAGACCTCGGCGAATTCGTCGGCCTTGAGCTCGCGTATTGCCTCATCGAAGACCTTCTGGTAGGTCTCGTATCCCATGTCGGTGATGAAGCCGCTCTGCTCCGCCCCAAGCACGTTACCCGCGCCGCGCTGATCGAGGTCCTGCAGCGCGATACGGATGCCGCTACCGAGGTCACTGAAGCTCTCGATGGCGCGCAGACGGCGCTGGGCGTCCTCGCTCAGCCCCGATAGCGGGGGCGTCAGCAGGTAGCAGTAGGCCTTGCGGTCACTGCGCCCGACGCGGCCGCGCAGCTGGTGCAGCTCGCTCAAGCCGTAGTGGTGGGCATCGTGGATCATAATGGTATTGGCGTTCGGCACGTCGATGCCGTTCTCTATGATCTTGGTCGCGACCAGCACGTCATACTCGTGTGCGGCGAAGGCGGTGAGGATCTGCTCGGTCTCCTTGGGCGCCAGTCGGCCGTGCGCCACGGCGATGCGCGCGTCGGGTACCTCACGCTGGATGAGGCCTGCCAGACTCTCGATATTCTCGATGCGGCTATTGACGAAGTAGACCTGCCCCCCGCGGCTCAGCTCGTAGTTCACGGCCTCGCGGATCACCTGGGGCGAGGTCTGGCTGAGCATGGTCTCGACGGGTCGGCGATTGGCGGGCGGCGTGTTGAGGTTCGACAGGTCCCGTGCGCCCATCAGCGAGAACTGCAGGGTACGGGGTATAGGCGTGGCACTCATGGTCAGCGTATCTACGTTGACCTGCAGCTGACGCAGGCGCTCCTTGACGGCGACACCGAACTTCTGCTCCTCGTCAATGATCAGTAGGCCGAGGTCACGGAAGCGGACATCCTTGCTCGTCAGGCGATGCGTGCCGATGATGATATCTATCTTGCCCTCGGCTAGCTCCGACAGCAGGGCGCGGAGCTCCTTAGGCGTGCGGGCCCGTGAGATATAGTCCACGCGGACGGGGAAGTCCGCCAGGCGCTTGGAGAAGGTACGGTAGTGCTGGTAGGCAAGCACCGTCGTAGGCACCAGCACGGCTACCTGACGGCCGTCGGTAGCAGCCTTGAAGGCCGCCCGTACGGCGATCTCCGTCTTGCCGAAGCCCACGTCCCCGCAGAGCAGTCGGTCCATGGGGAAGGCACGCTCCATATCGGCCTTGACCGCCGCTGTGGCCGCTGCCTGGTCGGGGGTGTCCTCGAAGGCAAAGCTCGCCTCGAGCTCGTGCTGCAGATAGCTATCGGGGCTGAAGGCGAAGCCCTCGCTCTCGCGGCGCTCCTTGTAGAGCTTGATCAGGTCGCGGGCGATGTCCTTGATGCGCTTCTTGGTCTTATCCTTGATGCGCTGCCAGGCACTCGTGCCGAGGGTGCTCAGCTTCGCCTCGGACTGCTCGCCACCGGCGCGGTAGTGCGAGAGCTTGTGCAGGCTGTGGAGGTTGACATAGATGCTGTCGCCGCGGTTGTAGATAAGCTTGACGAACTCCTGCGGGCGGCCCTGCTGCTCCATCGTCACCAGGCCGTCGAAGCGCCCCACGCCGTGATCGGCATGCACCACGAGGTCGCCGCGGTGGAAGCTCTGCAGCTCCTTGAGCGAGAGGGAGACCTTGCCCGAGCGTGCCTTGTCGCTGCGCAGGCTGTACTTATGGTAGCGATCGAAGAGCTCGTGCTCGGTAAGCAGCACCCAGCGATGCGCCTCGTCGACGAAGCCCTCATGGTAGGTCGCCTGGACGCGCTGCGGCAGGTAGTTCGGGGCGAGGTGTGGGGCGAGGAGCTCCACGACGCGCTCGTAGGCGCTGGCGCTCGCCGCTGCCAGCCACAGCTGATAGCCCGCCTCCTGCCAGTGGCGTAGCTGGGCCGCCAGCGCCGCATAGTCCTTGCGGAAGTGCGGCGGGGCTGCCGTGGCGTAGACAAGGTCAGCGGCCGCACGGTCACTCGTTAGCTCGTAGCTGGCATGGCGTGCTAGCTCCTCCTCCAGGGCCTCGGGGGAGCGCAGCATACGCTGTACCTCCTCCAGCGAGCGGAAGCCTCCCTCCTCCTGGTATACGGGGGCCGTCTGCCAGTTGGTCACCAGGCGCGCGCGCAGCCCTCCCCTACCCTTATAGAGGATACGTAGCCCCTCAGGCAGCAGCTCCAGCAGCGATACCGCGCCGTCCTCGGCCTGCCCGAGGTCGGGGCTCAGTGTCAGCTCCTGGAGACGCTCCACCGAGAGCTGGCTATCCACCTCGAAGAGGCGCAGGCTCTCCAGCTCGTCGTCGAAGAAGTCCAAGCGGTAGGGCAGCTCGGAGCTAAAGGAATAGATGTCGAAGATACTCCCGCGGATGGCGAACTGACCCGGCTCGTAGACGTAGTCCACGCGCTCGAAGCCCCAGCCCAGCAGTCGATTGCGCAGCTCGTCGCGATCCACCAGCTGCCCCTGCCGAAGCGTATAGCGCTCGTAGCTGGCCTCACGCATCGGCGGCACCAGCTCCTGCACTGCCTCGGGGTAGGAGATGAGGATGGGTAGGCGTCCGCCCTCCTCGCTGAGGCGGCTCAGCACCATGGAGCGCAGCAGTACCTGTGCCTCGTCCCTATGCCCGTAGCGTAGCGCACGGCGGTAGGCCGAGGGGAAGAAGAGGACGGCCTCACGCCCCAGCAGCTGCTCGAGGTCGGAATAGAGGTAGCCCGCCTCCTCCTCATCGCGCAGCAGCACGAGGAGCGGAGACTGCCCATGCAGCTCCGCCACCAGCGGGGCTAAGGCACTGCCATAGAGGCCGGAGATGCGCAGCACACCCCGAGGATCGAGGCGCTGCAGCTGTCCCTTCGCCGCCTGCGTCAGGTAGCTCGGGAAGTGGAAGCTCGGGAGGTCGAGCTCTTGCTTTCGTTTCTTCACGCTACAAAGATACGGCAGTTCGTCCACCAGTGGCTCTCCCCATGCGCGTGAAGGGAGGTCTGACACTAATTCGCCCGCAGCTCCGCCCCCCCTGTCGCTCAGCTCCTAGCAGCTACTCGGGGCGCTCACTCTAGGCTCGGCCCTCAGGCGAGGGCGAAGCCTCAGCGCTCTGACTGATACCCATCAGCACGCCGATGGGTATCCCTCGGCCTAGCTGACTGATATCCCTGAGGAGCGCTGAGGGATATCGGTCAGGAGCGCTCGCCCTTAGCAGCTAGCGGGCGGGCAGCCTAGTGGGCCTTCTACTCCACTTAGACGAAGGGGAGCCAGCAAAAGACTTCGCCCCCAGCCGTCCACCGTATAGCGGACAGCTGGGGGCGAAGGGAGAGGCGGACGAAGCGCTGGTGCTCTTGTCCTCCCCTAGGCTAGGAGCTCCGTGGTCTAGAGCGTCTTGAGTAGCTCGACGAGGCGCTCGGCGTGTGCCTTAGCCTCGGCAGGGACGTTGGGATTGGTCAGTGCCAGCTGTCCGTAGAGGGGGAAGGCACCAACGTACTCCATACGGCAGTAGCCTGCCGAGGTACGCAGCGCAGCCTCTAGCTCCAGGTGCAGACCACCGGTGAAGACCTCGGCAGCCGAGCCTGTCGTATAGCTGTGGACGAACTTCTTACCAGCGAGCTTGAAGCTATCAGCGCCGAAGGCAAAGCCGTACCGGAAGACTTCGTCCATGTAGCGCTTGAGCATCGCGGGCGTGGCGAACCAGAAGAGGGGATGCTGGAAGACGATGACATCAGCGGCCACGAGCGCTGCCTGCTCGGCGGCCACATCAATGGGGCGATTATCGGGATAGAGCTCCTCTAGGTTACGGACGGTGATGCCAGGCTGTGCCTCGAGCACCTCGAGGATGGCCTTACCAGCGTGGCTCTGACTGTGGTAGGTGTGCGAATAAATGACAAGTACGTTCATTGGAAATATATCTTGAGTTACTTAGGCCCTGACTTAGGGCCTACTTATATAGAGGTAACAGCAGGCGAGGGACTTTGTTCTCGCTTGGCACAAAAAAAGCGCAGCGCCCCGACCGCGAGGGTCGAGACGCTGCGCCTAGGTCTTATGCTATAGGGGCGGGCCTACTTCTTGAGGCGTGCCAGGATCTTGCTCGCCGAGTCAGAGAGCAGGACGACAGCACCCGCGAGGATCGCCGTATCCTTGATCACCAGACGGCCAGCACCCGAGAGGAAGGGGAAGCCATTGGCCCACTCACCAGCGGCCAGAGCTTCGGGCGAGGCGCTGACGAAGGTCTCGGGCGTCGTGACGAGGAAGCTGAGCGTACCGATCGTCATGATGATGCACAGCAGCTCACCGACAATGCCGAGGTAGGGGCTGAAGAGGCCGAGGAAGACCAGGATACCGATCGTCATGATGAGAATACCGAGGCCGTGCGAGAAGAGGTAGGTACGGTTCTCGACGTGCCAGTCATGCTTGGCCTGATCGTACTTGCCCTCGGGGACCTTGTTGAGGGTGTACTCTTTGACGACCTTGCCTTCGTCGGTAGTGACCTCATTGCTAGCGTTCTTGAGGAAGAAGCTCATCAGTGGGCTGTTGGCCACGAAGGGGATAATGCCGTTGGCCTCGTAGTTGGCGAACTTCAGACCACCGATCCAGACGAAGATGATGAGGATGGCGACACGGATGAGCTTCAGGCCGAGCCCGCGCAGCTTACTGGCGCACTCGAGGAAGGACAGGAATGCAGATTGCATAATACTTAGGTGTTGATTAGTTGTTGTACTGATTACTTGCTTACTCCTTAGTAACCAGAGAGGGAGGTGATGGTTCAGTAGGGAGGCCTTTAGCCCAGGAGGTAGGCCTCCGTCCAGCGCCTGTAGTCGAGGCTCGGCGAGCCGTCTGCCTCCTGCAGGACGAGCTCGCTGCACAGGCAGGGCTGGTAGCTCGTAAGCTCCGCGATGGGGCGCCAGAGCGTGAGGCTGCGCACGGGGCGAGCGGGGCGCGAGGAGACGGCGACCCACTCCGCCAGGTAGAGGCCGCTCATGACGGCCTGCTGCCGCAGTGCCTCGAGCTGCTCGGCGGGCGTGATGAGGGCGAGTGCTCCACCCCGCTTCAGGAGGCGGGGCGCATAGCCTAGCAGCAGGGCGGGAGAGAGGCTCCCCCCGAGCGTGTGGCGCGCCAGCGCTCGGATCGCCTCGGGAGCGAGCGTCGTCTCGGTATAGTAGGGGGGATTGGAGAGGATGAGGTCATAGCGGGCAGGCTCCGCCGTCCTCACTGCATCGAGAAAGTCCGTCTGCCGTAGGCGGAGGCGTGTGCTCCAGGGGGAGGCGGCGAAGTTCTCCGCTGCTTCGGCTGCGGCCCCCGCCTCCAGTTCCCAGGCCTCGACCTCGGCCTTCGGGTAGCGCTGGGCGAGCATCAAGGCCAGCACGCCCGTACCCGTACCGACGTCGAGGACGCGGCGCGGCGGGGTGAGACGCGTGGGCTGCCAAGCCCCGAGCAGCAGGGCATCCGTCCCGCATTTCTGCGCTGCCCGCCCCTGCCTGAGGTCGAACTGGCGGAAGTGGAAGATCTCCGCGCTACTAGACATCCTCCTCAGGCTGGGGCTCCTCTAGTCGGCGCAGTACGGCATCCAGCTGACGGATGCGCCAGGGCTGGGGGTAGAGGTTGTTCGTACGGTTGCCCAGATGCTTGGCGAAGCCCAAGGGCGCACCTTGATAAGCGATGAGGACGAAGCCGCGCGGCGTCTCGGGGGGCAGCGTCAAGGCTTCGCCAGCGAGGTAGCGCAGGCTCTCCTCACGTGTCAGCTCCACACGGGGGAAGGCCTCCTGAGCTAGCAGCTGGCTCAGTGCCAGTGCGGGCTGGGGCAGACAGTCACGGCCCTTGAGCTCGGCCACCTGCAGCCCCGCACTCAGCACGGGGATACGTAGCGCCTCGAGCTCCTCTAGGAGGCGAGCAGTGGGCTCAGGCAGTGCCAGCAGCCGCGTCTCCTCCAGCGTGCGCCACTGCAGTGCGGGGGAGGGCTTGAGCCACGGGAGGAGCTCCTTCGGGGGCTTGACACTCGCGCTGCGCCCCGCCTTGGCCGCCTTGCCCTTACGCGCGGTGGAGGACCTTGGCGTCCCTTCGGCGGCAGGCTTGCGCAGCAGGGCAAGGAAGAGCCCCTCCCCACGTGTGCGGTGCGGCATCATACGGTAGCAGGGATAGGGACTGAGGGCTGAGGGCGCGACAAAGGGCTCCAGCGCCTGCAGCCCGAGCGGCTCGGCGCCGAGCTCCTCCACGAGGTAGGCCACCTGCGCCTCGTCCTCCTGGCGATTCAGCGTGCAGGTGCTGTAGACCAGCAGCCCGCCTGGGGCGAGCGCCGGCCATATATCCTCGAGGATGCTGCGCTGTAGGGCAGCGCACTGACTGACCAGCTGGGGCGACCACTGACGCCGTGCCTCCTCGTCCTTGCGCATCATCCCCTCGCCCGAGCAAGGGGCATCCACGAGGATGAGATCATAGCTGGAGCGCATGCGCCCCAGGCTCGCAGCGTCCGTACTGGTGACGATGCTGTAGGGCGAGCCCCACTTCTGGAGGTTCTCCGTAAGGATATGCGCGCGGCTGCGGACGTACTCGTTGCTCACGAGGGTACTGCCCGCGGGGAGCAGGTCCATGAGTAGCGTGCTCTTCCCTCCAGGGGCGGCACAGAGGTCGAGGGCTACTAAGGGCTCCTCTCCGAGGTAGGGGCTGATGGCGGCCAGCGTCATGGAGGAGGCCTCCTGCACGTAGTACTGCCCCGCATGCCACAGCGGGTCAGCGGTAAAGCTCGGGCGGCGGCTGAGGTAGTAGCCGAGCCCCTGAGACCAAGCCACGAGCCCAGCGAGCGGGAGCTCGGAGGGCAGGGCGGCGCACTTGGCGGCATTGCGGCGCACAGAGACCGAGGCCTCTCCCTCGAGCGCGCCCAGCAGCGCCTCAGCCTCCTCAGGCAGGAGCTGCTGGATGAGCCGAGCGAACTCGGCAGGTAGCGGCGTAGTCAGCGGCATAGGCTTAGCGTCCGATCAGGAAGATGGTAGGTACCTTATGGATGTCGGGGATGTGCCCGCGCCACTGACTAAGGCGGCGTGTCTGCAGCAGCTCCCCCTCTCCCGTCAGCCCCGAAGCGATGCAAAGTAGCGTGTCGCCCGAGCAGTGACGGATCAGCTGCTCCACCAGCTGCACATTGCGGTAGGGCGTCTCGATGAAGATCTGCGTCTCCCCTGTGGAGCGCAGGCGCTGCTCCAGCTCGTGCAGCGTACGGCTACGCTCGGCCTCCTCGATAGGCAGGTAGCCGCGGAAGGCGAAGCGCTGCCCATTGAAGCCCGAGCCCATCAGCGCCATCAGTATGGAGCTGGGCCCGACGAGCGGGACGACACGTAGCCCTTTGCGCTGAGCTAGGGCCACGACATCTGCCCCCGGGTCGGCGATGGCGGGGCAGCCTGCCTCGGAGATAATGCCCATGTCCTCTCCGCGCAGGGCGGGCTCTAGGTAGCGCGCCAGCTCCTCGGCGGGGGTATGCTTGTTCAGCTCGTAGAAGGTGCAGGCGTCGATATCGATGCTGCGGTCGGCCGCCTTGAGGAAGCGGCGTGCCGAGCGTACGTTCTCCACGATGAAGTGACGCAGCTGGGGCAGCAGCTGCCTATTGTACTCGGGCAGGCAAGTCTCGTGGGGCACGTCCGCCAGCGGTACGGGGATGAGGTAGATCATAGAAGGTGTAAGTGGCAGGGAGGTCTAGAGGCTAGCGCCCTGACGCAGGCGCTGCGCCAAGAGGATGGTCTGCTCGAGGTAGGGCAACTCCGCACGTAGATAAGGGGCGAAGTCCAGCTGCTCAAGCTGCGCGGTGATGTGCTCCAGCGGCCACCAGCGCCCTTGCTGCGGCTGACAGTCTACGAGCAGCTGACTGGGCTCGGCGATGTCGACGGCGTAGAGGTAGACGCTGAGCGGCTGCCCCTCTAGCGTCTCATGGTAGTGCAGGAGGAAGCGCGGGCGGGCTCGGCGTACGCCGCAGAAGCGCTGATCGATCAGCAGCTGCGCCAGCGCCTCGGGGCGGCAGCCCTCGGTGAGCCAGCTGACGAAGGGCGTGTCATAGCCCGCGGCAATCGGCAGCTGCTCCCGCTCGGAGTGCTCGAGGTAGAGCATGTCACCCGTGGTAGCCATCAGGCGCACCACGGGCAGGCGCCCCTGGTCACTACGCGCATCAGTCAGCGACACGCGCCCCAGCTGCTGCTGTTGGTCGCCCACTACGGGGATCCACTGCTCGCGGTCTAGGCGCTTATTGACCCACAGCAGGTGCAGGGACTCGAAGGCATAGACGCCCCAGGTGAAGAGCGCCACGAAGATCGCGAAGTACTGCAGCAGCTCGCCCCACTCCACGGGACAGAGGTGGACGCAGGTCGAGATGGCACAGAGCGTCACCAGAGAGAAGGCGATGAGGATGCGCTCGAAGCGTAGCCGTTCCTCTCTAAGGATACGCGTGCGTATGCATCCACAGCTACGCGTACCCCAGCGATCCCGTCCCCAGCGATAGATCCCAGCCACGAGGCTGCTGGTGATGTAGCTGAAGAGCAGCAGCGACTGCAGCCACAGCGGGTGCTCATAGAAGTCATCGAAGCCGAGGACCAGCGTCGACCAGAGCAACAGGACGAAGAGCGAGCGCCCCACGCTGGGACGATTGGCCGCGAGCCCCCCCACCAGCCACAGCAGCAGGATGCCAAGACCCAGGCCAAGGGCTGCCCCTAGGAGCGCCAGCAAGGGCGAGAGGAAAAGGCTCAGCACCAGCCCCACGGGGAGCGTGAAGAACTCCGTAGGCAAGGGGAGCTGCATCAGCCCGAGGCGACGGCGTAGGGCGTAGAGATATCTGCTTTGCTTCGTCATGTATAGCTATAACAAGCCTTGGGGGGCAGGGTTCAGTTCGCCCGCTCCGCGCGGCCTCCCTTAGCTCGCACCCCTCGCCACCTTCGACCGAAGCGAGCTGCAGACCAGCCCGCACCTTGGCCTCCCCGCTCATCCAGCGAAGGGACGAAGCTCCCCCGCGAAGTGCTGTCCCAAGGGGGAGGACTCTGAGGGATATCAGTCAGCGAGCTCAGGGACGTCCGTCAGCGCCGCGAGGGCTAGCAGTCAGAGGACTGAGGGATAGCAGTCAGCGCCCTCACCTCGGGCGATCGCCTCGCCCGCCCTTCGTCCGCCACGCTCTGGAGCCCTCCCTGCGCGCAAGGCCTGCCGCCTAGTGCTAGCGCCCAAAAGGAAGCGGGGCGAGCACCC
>ERZ773050.1614-NODE-1614-length-12406-cov-4.252125_pt1 | contig 12406 bp, 9 predicted proteins | sample MGYA00580632_ERZ773050 | MGnify/ENA primary metagenome ERZ773050 (study PRJEB29015, sample SAMEA2738123) | human oral metagenome | biome: human oral; feature: human-associated habitat; material: saliva | place: China | collected 2166 ... | reverse complement strand
GCCGACTACGACGCCGTGCGCGCCGCCACCGGGCGGTCGGCGGCCACGAACGCCTCGAAGTCGGCCCGCCGACGCGCCTCTACCTGCGCGATCGCCGCCGGCGGGTCAAGGCTGAAAGACACGTCATCGGCCTGCTGGCTCCACTGGAGGGCGCGCCTGCCGCACACCAGCTCCAGGACCGGCATCACCCGGTCCATCAGCACCGCCAGCATGTCATGACCGCCGCCCAGCGGATCGCCCAGCGTGAAGGACGCCTCCACCCACGCCTCGCACAAGGCCGCCAAGTGCATCACCGCCAGCGGATTGGCCCACCAGCCGGCCCGGATGTACAGCGGGCCCGTGCCCGCGCTGGTCCGCTGGGCCCCGAACGTGGAGTTGAGCAGCTCCACGAACGCGTACAGACGCTCCCAAGCCTGCGCCCGCACCGCATCATCGACGATCACCAACGGGTTGAACAGGCGCGCCCCCCACACCGGCCCCTGCGGCTGCGCAGGCACGTCGGCGGCCAGGTCGGCCAGCGTCTCGACGGCCAGCTCGAGGCGCGCCTCCAGCGCCTCGACCCTGGCAGCCAGGTCCTGGCCGCTCACGATCCGCCCCCGGCGTCGCCCATCCAGCCGACCAGGCCCTGGCGCACCAGTGCCCGCTGATCGGGGGGAGCCTGCTGGAGGACGCGCAGGCGCTCGTCATAGGCGCGCTGGCCCTCCAGCGCGCTGGAACCCCACTGGGCGTCGCGATCGATGTCCACCAGCTTCACCGTCAGCGCGTCATGACCGGACGGGGCCAGCAGCGCCGTACCGTAGGGCAGCTTGGCCACATCCGCCTCGCGCAGCCGGTGACGACGCTCGGTGTGGGTCGACGTCGACCCGCCCGCAGGCCCATGGGAGTAGGAGGTGCGCGTCTCCTCGAACTCGGCGGTCAGATTGGCCAAGCGCTCATTCCACTCGCTGTCCTTCGACCCGCCCAGCGCGTACAGAGCGCGCGCCTGCTGGAAGACCACCTGGGCGACCTGCTCACCCCACCTCTTGACCACCTGGGACCAGTCCTGGAAAAACGCGGACACGAACACGCCCCTGCCCGGGCCCTCGGAGAAGATCGCGTCCAGGTCGGGCAACGGGGCGACGTTGGCGGCCTCATCGAGCACCAGGGACAGCGGCGGCGTCAGGCGCTGGCCCGGGAGCATGTCGCTCATGCGCCGGGCCGTGCCCACCACGTGGTCCACGAACATCGTCGTCACCGACGCCACCGCCCCCTCAGTCTCCGGGGACAGCACCCACAGGGCATCCTTGGAGCGCGCGAACGCTTCCGCGTCGAACGACTCGTGCGCCGGCGGGGTCAGCGCCTCCAGCACAGAGTCGATCATCACCGGCTCCAGCGCCCCCTGCATCGTGCCCTTGAACCCCGAGGCCGTCTCATCGGCCATCTCCACCATCAGGTCGTTGAGCGTGGCCACCATCAGCCGCGCCGTGCGCGACTGAGACTGGCGCAGCACCTCGATGGCCTCCTCAGGGCGCGACACCCACCGGTGCACCGCAGTAATGTCCTGCCCCGCCAAGGCTGCGGCGTGGAAGAGATAGCCCAGGATCTGGGCGCCCCGGTCCACGAACCACCGCGTGTTGCCGTCATCGGACCGGGCCACCGCCCCGCCCATCGCGAACGCTCGGCCCCTCCCGCGCGCGACGTTGAAGTCCCGGCAGCCCAGCACCGGGTCCCACCTCACCGGGACGGGCCCCAGCGCCTTGCTCATCGGGTCGAACGCCATCGTGCGCCCGCCCGCGCCCTGAAGCCGGCCCTTCCATGTCTTGGCGATCCCATCGACCTTCGTCGAGGTCGCCAGCACCGCGCCGGGAGCCTCCAGCACCCGCCGCGCCACCAGCAACCTGGTCTTGCCCGACCTGGTCACCGCGTAGCAGATCTCGGGATCCTCGAACTGCATGTACAAGGCCCGGCCCTTCGAGCTGCCCATGTAGCGAACGAGCTCGCCGCCGTCGCCCGCCGACGCGCCCGCCGGCAGCGAGTCGGCCAGGATCGTCCTGGCCCGCTTGATCGCGGCCTTGCGTCCCATATCCCTGTAGGACCCCGTCCCGCCGGCCGATCCCAGGCCCAGGGAGCTTCGAAAAGCGCGCAGCGCCAGGCCCGCGGCCACCAGGGCCATGGTCAGCACCACCACCGCGACGCCCCACGCCAGGGGACCCGCAGAGGCCATCCCCCTGATCACCCCGGCGACCCCATGGGCCTCATGACCCGTCACGCGCAGCGCGACCCACCCGGCGCCCAGGGCCGCACCCCCGGCGCCCGCCGCCAGTAGGAAGGCGTCGAGCTCCTTGTCGGCACCCATCCCGCTCATCAGGACACCACCTGGGAGATGATGGGGCTAAAGGTCGGCGCGCGACCGCCGCAGGAGCTCGACCAGACTGGCCTCCCAGGCGCTGACGGCCACGGCCGCGTAGATCGATTGGCTGGCCGGGCGGCCGGTGATGATGACCAGCGGCGGGTGCTCGAACTCGACCGAGGGGAAGGAGCGCAGCTGCCAGTGGGAGCCGGCGTGGCCCCACTCCAGCAGGCCGGTGCCCACCAGGGCGTCGATCTCGGCTCCGGATAGGCGCCCCACCATGGGCGCGGCGCCGGGGGCGGCGCGCAGGCGGCGCGCTCCTCCGGCTGAGTCCGCGGCGTCGACGTAGACGCCCTTCGAGGCCGCTCCCTGGGCGCCGTCGCGTGAGACCAGGGAGTCGACCAGGCGGGCGGCGGCGCCGGTGAGCTCGCCGGCGGGCATGAACACGTAGTCCAGGTCAGTGAGGGACTCGGCGCCTCCGCGCCGGTTGACGCCGGCGTAGGCCGCCACGAGGCGGCCGGCGGCCAAGTCGGACAGGATCTCCGGGGTCTGGCGCATCGCGTGGTAGCGCGTGATGGCGCGTATCTGCCCGAACTCATCGCCGATCACCGCTCGTCGCCGCATACTGGTGCTCCTCCGCGTCGGATTCCCGAGCCGAGATGGTCGACGCAGACGTCATCGCCTGGTTGGTGTCGCCGACCTCGAGCTCGAAGGAACTCATGATCATGGAGCAGACTACAGGCGGCGCCTGGCCCATCTTGATCATCGCCACGCCCTGGTCGAGCTGGACGATGCGCTCGGCCTCCTGGGGCTCCCACCCGAGCAATTCGCAGACCTGCATGGCGTCCTCGGGCTTCTCCTGGCGGAAGCAGAAGACCGTCTGGGCCTCCTTGATCATGGCGATCGCCGGTGAGCCGGCGGGGATGTCCGAGGGGTGCTGGAAGATCGAGTAGTTGGACAGGGCCAGGCCGCGCGAGACCTTGGCGTTGCGGTGGGCGACCTCGGCGAAGTCGCCGGCCACGACGTGCCAGGCCTCGTCGATGGCCAGGACCGTGGGCACGGGCTCGGCGGCGGCCGCCAGGACCGAGCGCACCCAGGTGGCGATCACGCTCATCATGATCGGCACAGCCCTGCCCTCCTCGGGCAGGGAGGAGATGTCGAAGGTCGTCAGCTGGCCGGCCAGGTCGAGGCGCGGGTCGGTCGGCCCGTCGATCAGCCCCGCGAGCTCCTCGGCGACCAGCCGGTCCAGGGCGAAGCCGGCCTCCCGTCCGAAGTCGATCAGCTGGGCGGCCGACTCGACGCCCGGCGTGGTGTCCACGACGTCGTCCTCGGGCTCGAGCAGGGCGGTCACGACGTGGCCGACGTGAGCCTCCTCGCCCACCGCTTTGGCACGGGCGACGGCGGTGTGGCGGGCCACGCGCACCGCCTTGCGCTCGATCTCGGTCAGGTCGCGGCCCATGGCGGCCACGATCACTGATTCCAACAGCATCTGCTGGCCCGCCGAGCCATGGCTGGTCGAGCCGGCGATGCGCGGGTCCAGGACGTTGACGCGCACCCCACCGCCGCCGGTGCGCAGCGTCACCGGGGTGTATCCCAGGGCGCGGGCCAGCGCCGAGTACTCGCCCTCTGAGGGGCGCCCGTCGGTGTACTTTTGCTTTTTCTTGTCCACCACGATCACGCGGCGCCCCAGCGCCAGGTTGCGCATGATCCAGGCCTTGGAGCATTGGGACTTGCCCGACCCCAGGTCCCCGAAGGTGACCACGTTGGGCGAGGAGAAGCCGGGCTCCTCGGCGTAGGCCACGAAGGGGTCGTGGATCACCGCCGCCCCGGTGTCGATGTCGACCCCCAGCAGGATGCCGTGGGAGCCGGTGGGCGGTGCGGCCTCGGCCAGGGCCAGGCCGCGCATCTGCTGGCTGGTCGAGGACGAGGGGCGCATCATCGCCTGGCTCAGGGAGCCGCGGTTCACCGAGTCCAACCTGGGCGGTGCCACGGCCCGTGCGTGGCCGGCGCGGCCCGGGCGCGCCGGAGCCGGGGAGGCCTTGGCGGCCTGGTCCTTCTTGGCGGCTCGCCGCCGCAACGGCGATCCGATCCTCATCATCGCAGTCCCATCCTCTCGAACATCGTGCTCCTCCAGCCCCTGGCCAGCGGCATGACCAGCCCCAGGGCGGCGTCCTGGCGGTAGCGAAGGCGCGCGGGCGCCGCGATCTGGCAGTCGCCCAGGGCGGCCTCCATCTGGCGGGCGGCGTCGACGTGCTCCTTGGCGCCGTCGGAGTGGAAGGCCACCGCCATCGACCAGCTCACTCCGACCGCGCGGCCGCGCTTGAGGTCCTCCAGGCGCACCTGGGAGCCATTGAGCTGGAGCTCGTTGGTGCCGTCGCTGACACCCTTGACCGAAGTCGCCGCGGCGGCGTCGCTGGTGACGTCCTCGCGGGCCCGGGCGCGCGCCCGGCGCGTGGGCACCAGCTCGCAGGTCACCACGAACGCCCGGTGCAGGCGGCCCGACAGGTGCGTCACCGCCGGGTACATGAAGTCGACCGGCAGCCAGCCGGCCTCGATCGTCCACGCGGGGACCTCCCACACGCTCATCCACCGACGCCCCGTGACTCCATCGACGATCAAGGATCGCCGGTCGGAGCTGGTGGCGAACGCGGGGAAGGCACCCACCCAGTAGTCCGTCCCCCCGCCCAGGGCGCGCGTGTCGTCCGGGGACACAGCGGGGTCCATCAGGTGGCGGAACAGGGAGGCGTGATGGCGGGCGTCCAGGGGCCTCATCCGCAGCCCCAGGCGCTTGGCCCTCTCGATCACGGCCGCCGTGTAGTCGGCGGCCGTCGCACGCAGCGAGTCCTCGTCCGACCCCCTCTCGCGCAGGACCACCGAGACGGGAAAGCGCAGCACGACCCATGTGCGCCGGTCGGCCGCCATCGACGCGACCTGGTCGATGACCTCGGCGTAGGAGCCGATCAGCGACCCGTCGTGCTTCTCGACCCGCTCCAGGTCCTGCTGGGTGAGCCACACGTGGTCGGTGGGGTCCCAGTCGGTGATCGAGGCGATCTGGCTGACGTGGCTGACCGGGATCACATCGGAGCCCAGGTACTCCAGGAGCGCGGCCCAGCGCGTCCCGTCCATCCGCGCCCCACTGGACCGGTCGCCCTGGCACTCGACGATGGTGAACATGTACCGGCCGCCGCCGCGTCCCAGATCGGCCGCGACAGCCGGCTCGGTGACCCCGATGACCTGCTCCCCGACCAGCTCGTCGGTGCTCGTCAGGCTCCCGATCGCCGCCGGCAGCAGGCGGTCGGGGGTCGGGCTGAACGTCGTCGTGCCCTGGGCCGCGCGCCACAGGTAGCCGACCCGGGTGCCCACCCAGCCCCGCAGGGACAGGCCCCCGGTGCGGTCGCGCAGCATGTCCCAGGGGACGCACACGAGCGCGCCGAGAGCCAGGATCGCCACGGCCACGCCCACCGAGACCATTGAGGTGTGCCCGATCCACAACGCCGCGCCAGCCCCGAGGACGGACACCACCAGGCCAGCGCTGTCGCCCGCGGAGCTCTTGGAGCTGCGCAGGACGCCCCGGGCAACGGTCTCTCCACCAAGCCACACGCTCATGACTGATTCCCCCCGTGATCGGCAACGGTTTGGGCGAACTGGGCGCCCTGGTAGGCGCCCGCCCTGGCCGCCATGGCGCCGACGGCACCGGCCACCGCCACCGTGCCCACGGCGGCACCGGCCACGCGGCCGCCGGCGGCGGCGGCTCGCCCCGCGCCGCCGCGCACCAGGCTCGCCCCGGTCAATCGGCTGCCCGGAGCCGTCCAGGCGCCCCCGGAGGCCCCCTGCGGACCCACTGGAGCCGCGGTGCCGGAAGCGGGCGATGCGGGAGGAGCGCTCCCACCACCAGCGGGCGCAGAGGGGGCCGGGCCACCACTGGCGCCCGTCCCGTAGGACTGCGCCGACGGCGCCCCATAGCCCGCGTCGGGGGCGGCGGCGCCACCTCCCTGGCCGCCGCCGTCATAGGCCCCCGAGGCGGTGGTCGCGGACTGCGCGCCGCCGTCGGGCGCGGCCCCGCCGCCGCGCGTCGACCCGGCCTGACCTCCTTGACCTCCCTGGGCGCCCCGGTTGGGAGCCCCCGCTCGGGCGCCGGCGGGAGCCGGCTGCCTGGCCGGGCCCGTGCCGCGCCCGCCAGCGTTCTGGGCGGTTGTTCCCCTGCCCTGGATGGCGTGGCGCCCGCCATTACTCTGCGGGGACCCGTTCCCGGGGCTGCTGGGCTTGGGGCCACCGGTCCCGGGGCCCCCGCCAGCGGGGCCGCCGGGGCGCGTCGAGCCGCGCCCGCCGCCACGTCCCGGGCCGCCCGACAGGCGCGAGCCCGCACGATCGCCCGCCGAGCGGATCCTGGGGGCCATGGAGTGCATACGGCCGGAGAACATCGAACCGGCCATCGAGCCGCCCACCAGGCCGCCGATGAAGCCCCGCCCGGCCCCGCCCCCGGACCCGGAGCCCACCGGCATGAAGCGGTTGAGGGCAGCCGGGGCGAACACGATGGTCAGGATCGCGCCCACCGACAGGATCAGTCGGAACAGGGTCCCCATGGGGTCGGTGCTCCACCCGTCGGCGCTCGCGCTGAACGTGCCCGACAGCTTCATGGCCACCCCCACCATGAACAGCATGATCGGGCGGGCGAAGATCGCCATCACCACCGCCGCGACGGCGATCTTGAAGCGCTTGCGACCCTGGGGGCTGTGCACCAGGCCCCACATGACCCCCAGGCCCACGCCCCCGAAGTAGGCCGCGAGGTACTGGGCGGCGAAGGCGATCAGCAGGGCGATGCCCGCTGCGAAGAACAGCAGGCACACCAGGATCGCCCCCAGCCACCCCAGAGGGGAGTTCGCCGTGGTCAGCGCGTTGAACGGGTCGAGCAGGCTCCCGGTGATCACCTGCGAGTCGGCCCCCAGGAAGGTCACCGCCCCGTCCGACAGGGCATCGGCGGTGCTCGAGCACAGGTAGAGGAACGCCGGGGTGAAGAACAGGCCGAACATCCCACCGATCAGGCAGGTCAGCCATTGCTGGGCGGCCTCGGCCGCCGAGCGCCCATCGCGCCTCATGCGCGCGGCCCCGATCACCGAGGTCATGGCCAGCAGCACCAGCCCCACGCCCGCGGCCGCCGCGTAGGCGTCGCGGAAGGAGTCCAGGGACCCGTCGAAGGCTATGCCCTTGGAGACGTACCCCAGGCCCTCGGCGATCGCCTTGCCGGAGTCCTCCTTGATCCTGTTCGTGATGTCATCGAGGGCCCCCGACGGGTTGGTCACGGCCGCGACCTGCTGGGGCGACGCACCCGCGTCGACCGCCGCGCCCGCGGCGGCCCCGCCCGCCAGCGCTCCGATCTGACCCCCACCCGCGGTCTTGATGTCGAAGTAGGCCTGATCGTTCGCCAGCTTCTTCTCGTCCTTCTTGGTCTCCTCCGCATCGGGGTACTGGCCGGACTGCTTCATGGCCGGCGTGAGCCGGAAATCGAAGTACCCCGCCAATTCCCTCATGAACGTGTCGACATCGATATTGCCGATGTTGTACCCCTTGGCGAACAGCTCCGTGGTCGAGTCCACCAAGGTGCTCTGGAACGTGTGGCACTGGCCGTCCATGTCGTTGATGAAGACCCAGTCGGCGACTCCGGCCCAGCCGGCCCCGTCGCGGGCGTAGTCGATCTGCTTGAGGCACTGGGCCCATCGCAGGTCCGCCTGCTGCTTGAGGTTGTCCTCCTGGCCCGGGATCGGCGGGAACCCGCCCTCCTCGGTCAGCAGGTCGTAGTTGAAGTGCTCCGGAAGCACGTCATTCGAGTCCGACGCGTCGACAGCGGCAGCAGGGGCCGCCTGGAGCGCCGCCAGCAGCAGCGCAGCCAGCAGCGCCAGCGCCCGGCGCCACCGCGCCGCAGGAGCGCCCGGGCCCTGAATACTCTTCATGTCTCATCCCCCCTATGCTCAGCGCTGGTACTTATGCCCCCCGACGCCCAGGGCGCCGATGAGGGCCTCCTGGGCCTGGTCGGACTGGAATGAGCCGGCCTTCTGCGCGGCCTGGGCCCACGGCTTGAGGTAGTCCAGGGAGCCTTCATGCTTGAGGTCCTCGGCCGAGGTGAGGTCCTGGACCTTGTCGATCCTCCACTCCCCGTCGACGGCGACCATGTGGAAGCCGTAGACGATGGCCTGCTCGGCCGACTGCTCCAGGCGCGGCGTGTTGGCGCGCCAGCCGTTGGTCATCAGCGGGGCGTAGAGCACCACGTCCGCGCTGGCCCCCTCGGCGCAGGTGTTGAGCTTGAACGCCCCGTACTCGGCGCGCAGCTCGTTGACCGGGGGCGCGCCCGCCCCATCAGCGGTGTAGTCCTTGGCGGCCTTGACCGCGCTCGCCGCGGGGTCCGTGCCCGTCGGCGACTCGGCGTAAGCGGGGGCCAGGACCTCCTCGTCGAGCAGGCCCTGGAGGGTCCGGGCGCCGGCGGCGCTGGTTGTGGGAGTCAACCCGGCCAGGACCTGCCTGGTCCACCCCTCGGCGGCCTGCCCGGCGCCCGCGCACGTGGCCGGGTAGCCCACGCTGATGCCCGGCACGCGCGCCGAGGCCCGCGCAGCCCCCTGGCCCGGAACGATGCCGTCCAGGCTCACCGCCGACCCCGACGAGCCCTGGGAGCCGCCGCCAGCGCTGTCCTGGCGCGTGGCCAGGAAGATGCCGATGCCGCCGGCGACCACCGCCACCGCCAGAACGGTGGCCAGGATCGTAATGGTCCGGCGCGCCCTGCGCCGCTCCGCCTCGCGCTCGACCTCGAGCCCCGCACCGCTGCCCTCGACGCTGCTCATCACACTCACCTCCTCCTTGGTGGTCCTACGCGCCAGGTCAGCTGGCCAGTCCGGCAATGGCGGCGAAGATGGGCCCCGCGGCCACCACGCCGACCAGGGCGATCGCGGCGATCTTGAAGTGCCGCGTCGCGTCGCTCAACGCGTCGGGATTGTGCTCGACTTTTTTTGCGCCGGCGAACTTCACGAACGACATCACGAGCTTGTACGCCGCGTACACCAGCGCCAAGCCCCAAATCCCGCCCAGGACCGCGTACACCTTGGAGGAGAAGGTCACCCCGAAGATCTCCAACGACGGGCTGGTGTGGTCGAAGGGGTTGTCGACAGCGGGCAGGACCGCCGTCGCCAGGCGGGCCGACCCGTAAGCCAGGGCGTTGCTGATGCTGATCATTTGGTTCCTCCAGTGGTGCTCTTGATGGGGTTGAAGACGTCGCGGTAGACGTCCGTGATGGCGCCGGCCAGCACCAGGCCGGCCTCGCGGGTGGCCGGGGCGAGCTCGGACCAGGCGATCCGGCCCCGCTCGGCGATGTGACTGTCGAACGGGAGACGCACGACCTCGGCCACCTGGGAGGAGAAGAACTCCTCCCACCGCTTGTCGGGCTCCTTGACGGGGTTGGTGACCACGCCGACCACGTGGCGGCCCCACTGGGGCCCGAAGCGCTTCTCGAGGGCCTCGAATAGGGCAAGGGTCGGCGACATGCTCGCCGGCGCCAGGTCCGTGGGAACCAGCACGATCGCCGCGCGCTCGAGCGACATCAGGAAGTTCGTCCCGGTCAGCGTCCCCGAGGTGTCCACGACCACCTGGGTAAAGCGCTGCGCGATCTTGGCCAGCGCGACCTGGAACTCGCGGGGCCACAGGTTCCGAGGCGCCGCCGGCGCGGCGATCACCTGGTAGGCCTGGCGGTCCTGGTCGATGGCGGTGGCCTCGACCTGGCTCAGCAGCGTGCCGTGCGCCGGGTCGCCCAGCAGGTTCTCCACCGTCGGGCTCGTGGCGCCCACGACCCACCGCGCCCCGGCGTTCTCCGCGCAGTCCCACAGCACCGGCGACAGGTGCGTGTACTCCACCAGCGCCGCCACCGCGACGGCCGCCACGGCCGAGCGCCCCACGGCGCCCTTGGGCTGGGCCACCACCGTGATCGCGGGCCCCGCGTCCGGCATGGGCGCCAGGGCCCTGTCCACCGCCAGGCGGTGGCGCCACGCGGCCTCCGGCTCAAGGCCCTTGTACGCCCCGAACGACGCCCGCCGCAGCGCCCGGCGCCACCAACCCCCCAGCTCACGCCGGCCGGGGTCCTCCGCCCCCGGCCCGGGGGCCGTGATGCGCCATCTGTCGGCCATCGTCGCCCCCGACTCAGGGGGCGGCGGCGCCGCCTCCGGCGCCGCGCCGGCCTCCGATGGCGACGCGGCCCCATCCTGGGGCTCAGCGGCCTCGGCGGGGGCCTCCTCGTCCGATGGCCTGTCGTCGGGAGCGGCGTCGCTTCCGACGAGCGCCCCGGCCGTCGACTGGCCCGGCCCGTAGCCGGCCCCCGCCCAGCGCGAGCCACGCTCCAACGTGGTGGCTGTCATAGCAGTCTCCTCCCTGCAACTCATGAGGCATGACCCGTATGTCAAAGATCAACGATACGGGATTGCGACACATAAGACAACTTACGTATGCTGAATACGTTACATCTTAACCTTGTTGCGTGAAGGGGATCCAGTGAAGCATCCAGTCATCAAGACGGCCTGCGTCGTGGGCGTCCTCCTGCTGGCCCCCGCGGGGGCCGCCGTCCTCATCGATGAGGTCAAGCCCGCCTCCAGCGGGGCCCAGGCCTCCGACAAGGTCCCCGAGCAGTACCGCGAGCTGCTCAACTCCGCCGGGACGACCTGCGAGGGCATCACGCCCGGGGTCCTGGGGGCCCAGATCCAGCAGGAGTCCGGCTGGAACCCCACCGCCGTGTCCGGGGCCGGCGCCCAGGGCATCAGCCAGTTCATGCCGGGCACGTGGGCCAGTGCTGGAAAGGACCACAACGGGGACGGCAAGGCCGACCCCCTCGACCCCGCCGATGCGATCCCCTCCCAGGCCCGCTACATGTGCGACCAGCTCGCCGCCGTCGAGCGGGTGCAAAAGAACTATGGCCGCGCGGTGAACTACCGCCTCGAAGCTTATGCCCTGGAACCGGCCAACAGCACAACTTATAATCTGGCCGCCGATCTGGCTTCGCTCAACCTGCACGAGGCGGCCCTGAGCTGGAATGCGCGCGCCGGGGCGGGCGATTCGACCGACATCGATATTCCGCTGCAAAGAGCACAACAGCTCATCGAGCTCCGCCGCTATGACGAAGCCAAGGCGGCACTGGATCGCGCACAGGCCCTCGATGCCGAAAACCTCCGTCTCTATCTACTGCGCTCCTCGGTACATCGCCAGCAAAAGCACTACGAAGCTGCCGTGGAAGCCCTGGACATGGCCCTCTCGCTCAACGAAGAAGAGGCCTTCCTCCACGACCTGCGCGGGCGCTTGCTCCTGAGAATGGGACAGAAAGAGCGTGCCGCCGCGGATTTCCGCCGCGAGTTGGCCCTCGAAAAGACGCCCGACGATTACTTCGTCTCGCCCTTTGCCCTCTATTTCCTCGGGCAGCCCAAAGCCGCCACCGCGCGCATGGACTCCATCATGGCCAAGGGCGACGACGAACAAGCTTACAACGCGGCCTGTATCTACGCACTTTGCGGCAACAAGCAGCAGGCACTCACCTATCTGGAGCGCGCGTTGAAGAGCCGAAAGTACACCGATTTCGACCACATCGACACGGATACTGACCTCGACGGCCTGCGCAACGATGCCGACTTCAAGGCTTTGGTCAAGCAATATCGCGATGCGTGGGAAGCGCACCTCGCGGCTGAACGCAAACTCCTCGACCCGCGCGCCACTGAAGTCGCAAAGAGTGAATCGGCCGCCGACACTTCGGCGAAGCCCGCCGCACAAAAGACGGGCAAAATGGCAACGGCAGCCGCTCCTCACGGTGTTTCGGAAATCGCCTTCACCCATTCGGGCGGCGTCACGCAGGTGCCTTGCACCATCAATGGGCTTCCGCTCCACTTTGTCTTCGACACCGGTGCGTCGGAAGTGACGCTTTCGTCGGTGGAAGCGCAGTTCATGTTCAAAAACGGCTATCTCAAACCCTCCGACGTGATCGGTCGCCGGGCTTACCTCACGGCTTCGGGCGATGTGGTGGAGGGCACAAGTGTGCGCCTGCACTCCGTGACCTTCGGCGGG
>ERZ773050.1610-NODE-1610-length-12411-cov-6.164940_pt1 | contig 12411 bp, 9 predicted proteins | sample MGYA00580632_ERZ773050 | MGnify/ENA primary metagenome ERZ773050 (study PRJEB29015, sample SAMEA2738123) | human oral metagenome | biome: human oral; feature: human-associated habitat; material: saliva | place: China | collected 2166 ... | reverse complement strand
ACGGACTTCGACATCCCGCTGGTGAACACGGCTCGCTCCGACCTCGACGAGGTCACGAGCGACTAACCCCCTGCCTCGGCGGCGGGAGGACACCCGTGGTCCCGCCGCCGAGGCGAACGCGCGCCCTGCACACCCCTCACAGTGACGCGTATCATAGAAACTATTAACGAGGCCGGAGCACCCCGAGCGGACACCAACGACGAAGCGCCGGGAAGGAGAGGCATGCACTACCCCACACGCAGACCACTGCCCACCCTCGAAGACCGCATCGTCGCACACCTGACCAAAGCCCCCGCAACGCGCTCGCAGCTGTGCGAGGCGCTCGACACCTCGCGCACGAACCTGGGGCGCGCCCTCAGCGCCCTCCTCGACGAGGGATCAGTGACTCCGGTGCGCACGAACGCCGCCGGACGAGGCCGCCCCACCCAGCTCCTCACACTCAACTCCTCGGCGGCACACTGCGTCGGCTTGAACGTCACGCGCACGTCGTGCGCGGGCGTCATGCTCTCGCGCGCGGGCGCCGTCCTGGCGGCCGTCCACATCGTCTCCCCCACCTCCCCCTCCCTCCAGCTTTCTCTCGAACAGACCTGCGAGGCCCTGGCCGCGAGCGCGGCCTGTCAGGGGATCGACACCTCGACGGTGCGCGCGGTGGGCGTGGGAGTGCCCATTCCGATGGGGCGCAACACCAGGCTTTCCTCGCACGCTTACCCGAGCGTGGAGGAGCTGAGCGAGCTGACGCGTCGTTGGTGGGATCCGCTCCCGGTCGTCGACAACACCGTGCGTATGGCGTCGCTGGCGGAGGCGTTGTGGGGCGCGGGCGCGGACATGTCTTCGTTCATCTATCTGCGCCTGTCAGGAGGAGTGGGCGGCTGCGTCGTCTCCGATTTTCGCCTGGTTGGCGGGGCGGGCGGCCTGGCCGGGGAGCTGGGGCACATGACGGTGGGCGCCAATGACTCGCCCTGCGCCTGCGGCAAGCGCGGTTGCCTCGAGACGCTGGCCTCCGTTCCCGCCCTGTGTGAGAGCGCGGGCGTTGCCGATATCGCTGAGCTGCGGGCCGCGGTTTTGTCCGGTGATACGCGTGCGCGCGAGGCCTTGGAGCGTGCTGCCCAGGCTGTTGGCTATGTCCTTGGCTCGGCCGCGCTCCTCATTAACCCGAGGGCCATCATCGTGGCCGGCGAGATCGTCGACGCGTTTCCCTCCCTGCGGTCCGACATCGCGGCTTCCATGTACGCGGAGCTCCTTCCCGTCATGGAATGGGACATCGACGTCGTGGGGGCATCGCTGGGGCCTCTGGGCGCCGCTCAGGCCAGCGCCTACATCGCTGCCCATCCCTTCGAAGAGGATGCCACTGCTGCCCACTGCCCCGAGGGAGACTCACCCCGGGAGGCGGGGCAGGCCTCGTCGATCGAGGCGGGCACCGATCGCAGGGGCAGGCCATGACGCGCTCGATCCCCTTTTCCGTCGTCACCAAACCAACGGGGGCCGCCTGCAACCTGGACTGTCAGTATTGCTTTTTCCTGTCCAAGGAGCTGCTGTACGACGCTGCCGCGCAGACCATGTCCGAGCAGACCCTGGAGCGCTACGTCGAGGCGTTCCTGGAGTCGAGCCCCGACGGCGAGGTCACGATGCTGTGGCAGGGCGGGGAGCCAACCCTGCGTGGCCTGCACTTTTTTGAGCGCGTCATCCAGCTGTGCGAGCGCTACCGTCGCCCCGCCCAGCGCGTGCGTCACGCCCTGCAGACCAATGGCACGCTGGTGACCGACGAGTGGGCGCGCTTCTTCGCCGACCACGGCTTCCTCGTGGGCGTGTCCATCGACGGGCCCGCTCCCCTGCACGACGCCTACCGGATCAACCGTGGCGGGCGCGGCACCCACGCGATGGTTGTGCGCGGCTGGGAGGCGCTCGAGCGCGCGGGCGTGGAGACGAACATCCTGTGCACGGTCAACGCCGCCAACGAGAAGCACGGGGAGCAGGTGTACCGTTACTTCCGCGACGACCTGGGGGCCCGATACCTGCAGTTCATCCCGATCGTGGAGCGCGTGCGCGCCGCGGATCTGGCCCAGGCCGAGCGCGGCTGGCGTTCTGGAACCTCCGCGCTCCTGTATCGCCAGAACGGGGACTGCGTGACCAGCCGATCCACCTCCCCCGCGTCCTATGGGCGTTTCCTGTGCGAGGTGTTCGACCAGTGGCTGGCCACCGACGTCGGCGATGTCTTCATCCAGGACGTGGATTCAACCCTGTCGGCCATGTTCGGCTCGGCCACTGTGTGTGTGCACGCGCCCCAGTGCGGGGCGAACATGGCGATGGAGTTCAACGGAGACGTGTACGCCTGCGATCACTGGGTGGAGCCGGACTGGCTGATCGGCTCGATCAACTCCTCGTCCTTCGCGCAGCTGGCCTCCTCAGACAAAATGCGTGACTTCGCGCGCCTGAAACCCGACCTGGACGGGCAGTGCCGCTCGTGCCCGCACCTGCGACTGTGCTGGGGAGGGTGCCCGAAAGATCGTTTCGTGCGCCGGGGCGATGGGGTGCACAACTACCTGTGCGAGGGCTACCGGGCGTTCTACGAGCACGCCACCCCGGCCCTGCGCGCGATGGGCATGCTGATCGCGGCGGGCAGGCCGGCCTCGGACATCATGGACCCCGCGGTTTCGTCCTCCCTCGGACTGCCGCTCACTGCATCTATTCGACATGACCAATGATCCTTAAAGTACTTCTCATCGGCGCGTTCGTCGGCATCGTCATCGGCTCGCTCGGCGCGGGAGGCGGTATCTTGTCGGTGCCAATCCTCGTCTATATCCTGGGGCAGGATCCCCATCAGGCGACAGGTCTATCCCTCATCATCGTGGGGCTGACGGCCGCCGTCTCGCTGGCAACTCGCGCTCGCAGCGGGAACGTCGCGTGGCGCGAGGGCGCTCTCTTCGCCCTGGCTGGCCTCGCGGGCACGTGGGCGGGTTCTACGCTCGGCCCGCTCGTCCCGGCGCGCGCCCTCATGCTCTCCTTCTGCGCGCTCCTGGGAGCAGTCGCGGTGTTCATGGTGCGCTCGCAGCTGCGGCCATCCGCTTCGCCTTCGTCGGACGAGGCCGGGGACGCCAGCGGCGACAAGGGACCCTGGACGCTCGCGACCGTGTGCCGCGTCATCGCTCTGGCGACGCTGACGGGTTTCCTCACGGGATTCTTCGGCGTTGGCGGCGGCTTCGCAATCGTGCCCGCGCTGCACCTGGCGCTGCGGTACCCGATGAAGCGGGCATCTGCGACGTCCCTGCTGGTCATGATGATCACCGCCGTCTTTGGACTGGCTTCGCGCACGATCGACGGGACCCTGACGATCACCCCCGAGGCCGGGCTCATGGTCGCACTGTTCGCCGCAGCGTCGATGGGAGGCGGCATCGTGGGGGCCAGGCTCACAAAGAGGGTGTCAAATCGCGTGCTCGGTCTCGTGTTTGCTGCGCTGTTGGTGTGCGTTGCCGTCTCGACGCTGGTGGCGACGCTCGCGTAAAAGGCGCGCGAGACGGATGTCGTCTCGCGCGCCCTCAGCGATCAGCTGGTAGTCGTTCCCTCTCCCTGCGTCGAGGTGTCACCACTGATCTGGCCTCCGTTGTTTCTTCCCGGTCCTCGTCCACCTTGCTCAGGTGCGTCCGGACGGGTGCCGCGGCTGTCTCCCTGCTGGCCGCTACCGGGGACCTGCTGCTGACCATTGCCCGGCCCCTGGTCCTGACCGTTCCCAGGCCCCTGCTGCGGGCCATTGCCGGAAGCAACGTCCTCATCCTCGCTGCCGTCGCCCTGGTTGCTGTCTGCCTCCTCGTATCCGTCCTCGTAGCCACCCTCGTATCCGTCTTCGTAGCCTCGATCGTAGTGGTCGTAACCGTCTCCCACGATGGCGGCGTGGGTGATCATGCCCGCGCCGAAGCCAAGGGACAGGACCGCTGCGGCAGCACCGGCGATCGCTGCACGCTGTGCCCACGACGATTTCTTCGCCCCGGCCTCAGCTACCTGAGCGACAGTCGCCGCGGCCTCCTCGCGCGTGTGTTCGTCGCCAGAGGAGTGCACGAAGGACTCCAGCGGCGTGCCGGCGAACGCGCTGGCACCCTCCTGATGCGCGGCGGGAGGCATCTGAGTCGTCTCCGTCTGGGGCGAGCGCGTGGGCAAAACCTCCGTCTGCTCTGCACTCTGGGCACCCGACTGGGGCAGGATCGAGGTGCGTTCGCTCTCACCTGCGAGGTTCTTGTTGTCGTCCGCCATGAGGGACGCTCCTTTCTGCTGATTGTGCTTCGTTGCCTCGTAGATTAAGGGCTCACCATAAGCGGGCGTTATGGCCCACCTGTGAAAAGGCTATGAACGACAAGAGGCCGCTCACGATCCATCACATGCGCCTTGCCTGTCGGCCCGTGCCCGAGGCCGGGACCGCTACGCGCACCCATCATGCGAGCGGCCACGGCCTCATTCCTGTGCTGTCAGCGCGGCTGCACTACTGTCCAGGAATATTCCTGGCCACGAGAGTGTTCGTCGCCTGAGCCACAGGGCGCACGATCATCGAGTCAATGTTGACGTGCGAGGGGCGCTCCAGGGTCCACACGATCGCCTCGGCAACGTCCTCGGCAACAAGGGGCTGGGCGACGCCCTCGTAGACGCGGTCGGCGGCCTCCTGGGAGCCGAGTCGGTTGAGCGAAAACTCCTCGGTGCGCACCATGCCGGGCGCGATCTCGATGACGCGCACGGGCTCGCCCACCAGCTCCTGGCGCAGCGTGTTGGCGATGACGCGCTCAGCGTGCTTAGCGGCCACGTAGCCGCCGCCTCCCGGGTAGGTGTCGTGGGCTGCGGTCGATGTGAGGAAGACGAGGTCTCCCCCGTGCTCGCGCATCCCAGGCAGGAACGCACGCGAGCAGTGTAGGGCGGTGAGCACGTTGCGTTCGAACATCGCGCTCCACCTGGCAGGATCCCCCTCGGCGACCCGGTCCACGCCGATCGCTCCCCCGGCGTTGTTAACGACCGCATCCACGGGACCACCCTCCAGGACGTGGGTGGCCATCTCCTTCACCTGGACTTCATCGGTGAGGTCGGCCGCCCAGTACTCGCATCCGATTTGCTCGGCGAGGGCCTCGAGGCGCTCGCGGCGCCTGGCCACTGCGACGACCTTCCACCCCCGCTGCGCCAACAGGCGGGCGGGGGCCTGCCCGATTCCGGCGGAGGCTCCAGTGACGACGACGCGACGAGAATTGCTCATAGGGCAACAGTAATATCCCCGGGTACGCACCGTCGTGCGCGCCCGGGGATACTCGCTGATGTCTCAGCCGTTGGGCAGGCCGTAGGCCTTGTGGATCAGCCAGATCGGGTGGACGACGTTGGCGCCCGTCGCGGTGCGCAGCTGCCAGCGGCACGTCTCCGTGTCGCAGGCCGCCAACTCGGCGTTCACCTGCTTGATGAAGTCGAAGACGGGGGCGCCCACGGCCTGGGCGATGGCGTACTTCTCCTTTTTCATGCCGTAGGTGCCGGCGATGCCGCAGCACGGCTGCTGGGACTCGACGACCTTCACCCCGGGGATGAGGCCCATGACCTCCATGGCGGGCAGCCCCAGCCCCTGGGACTTGAGCTGGCAGGGCGCGTGGTAGGGGATGGTCACGTCGATGCGCTGGAAGTCCGTGTCCAGCTCCCCCCGGTCGTGCAGGTCGAGGAGGAACTCGCAGATGTCCCAGGTCCTGCGCCCCACGTCCTCCAACTCGGGAGTGTCCATCTCCAGGATGTCGCGCGCCTCGTGGCGCAGCATCCCGGCGCACGACCCGGAGGCCGAGATGATCGGGGCGTCCCTGTTCGCCTTGCGCAAGTCGTCCGTCAGGCGCGACACGTACTTGCGGGCGTCGGCGTAGAGCCCGTTGGACTGCAGCGCCAGCCCGCAGCACCCGTGCTTGGGGACCAGCACCTCGTATCCCAGGTGCTCCAGGACCAGGACGGAGTGGATGGAGGTCTCCACCTCGAAGTACTGGCCCGCGCATCCGTGGAAGAAGATGACCTGGCCGCGCTCGCCCGACGACGGCAGGGGCTTGTGCTTCTTGAACCACCCCTCGAAGGTGCGCCCGTAGGCGCGGGGCATCGGGGCGGAGCGGTGGACGCCGATGACCTTCTCCATGACCATGCGGATCGGCTTGACGTCGAGCGCCCAGTTCGCGATGGGCGCCACGGGCGTCATCATCGTCCCGATCAGGGAGGTGCGCCCAATGAGGCGGTCCCGCACGGGGATCCCCACGGCCCTCTTCATGTCGGTGCGCCGGTGGTGGATGATCTCCGTGACCTTCACGCCCTGCGGGCACACCAGGGAGCAGGTGCCGCACGAGGAGCAGTAGTCGATGGACTTGTCGACGATCTGCCCCTTCTGGCGGAAGCGCTCGGCCTGCGGGCCGGAGTACTTGGGCCCTCCGAACAGGTCGGTGACCCGCATGACGGGGCAGTTCGTCTCGCAGATCGTGCACTTCACGCACGCGTCGAGGCTGCCGCGCAGGCCCCCGACGGTGCCGTCGCCGAGGCTGATGACGTCCTCCTCCTCGACGCCCGCCGAGGACAGCCCCCCGTTGAAGGCGGGGAACATCCCGGCGATCCCTTTCGTCGTTGCCGCACTCATCGCAGTCCCTCCACAATCGTGTCCGCGGCGCGCACCGCGCTGGCGAGGGCGATGCCCTCCCCGCTCTTCTCCCTCCACCGGGTGGCGCCGGCCAGGTTGCCGCCGACCGCGTGGAGGTTGCTGTAAACGGCGCTCCCGTCGGGGCCGACGGGGCGCATCTGGTCGTCGACCGCGATCCCGGCCAGGAACAGGGGCTGGTCCTCGCCCCAGAAGTCGGCGTGCAGGAGCTGGCCCTGCGCGCCCATGACCGGCAGGCCGAAGACGGTCTCGGACACCTGGCCGTGGGAGTCGACGGCGAGGGCACCGGATTCGAAGCCCCCGGCCGCCAGGACGAAGGCGCCCGCCTCGATGGTGGTGGGCCTGCCCGCGGTGGAGATGTCGACGGAGACGATCCTGCCCGCCCGGCGCTTGAAGCCGGTGACCGCGGAGCCCATGATGAGGCGCCCCTCGTACTTGACGATCTCGCTGAGCGCGGTGTTCAGGCGCATGCCCGGCACCGACGGGGGCTGCACGGGGATCTCGAAGACCCCGTGCCCCAGGCGCTCGGCCAGGTCGGCGGCGGCGCCGGGGTCGGCCAGGCCCAGGACGGCCGGCAGTCCGACGGCCTCCCCGGCCGACAGGAGCGGTCCGATGGCGTCGGCGAGGCGCTGGCGGGCGTCCGCCTCGTCGAGGGCGCGCGCGTGGTTGGTGCCCGTGGAGTCCGCCTCCCCGGCCCGCACCTCGAAGTCGACGCTGATGGCGCGCGCCTGCAGGCGCTGGCCGTCGGGGCCCCTCTGGCGGGAGAGGTTCTCGGCCACCAGCGCCGGGTAGAAGTCCTTGAAGCGCTTCAGCCCGACGATCGCGTAGGAGGCGCCGGGGGCGGGCACGCCCGCCGCCATGGACGGCTGGTACAGGCTCGTGGGGCGCAGCGCCCCCACGCCCGTCGGTATGGCGACGTTGCGCGAGGCGTCCCCCACCAGCAGGGACGGGCCCGCGGTGTCGCGCAGCCAGTTGACGGCCTCCCCCACGAACCCGGGGGTGAAGTGGGAGTAGGGGTGGCTCTCGCGCGAGGCCACGTGGGGGCCTATCGCCTCCAGGGGGCGCTCGACGCGCTCCGGGGAGTAGCCGAGGACGTCGATGGTCCCCGTGCCCAGTTGCAGACCGCCCACGCCCTTGGCGACCAGGGTCACCGAGGCGCCCGAGCGGGCGAGGCGGATGGCGGCGGCGAGCCCTGCGATGCCCGCCCCTATGACGACAGCGTCCCTCATCGCACGACCTCCTCGACCGGGACGGGCAGGTGCTCGACGTCGAGCGTGCCCTCGTGGATCCAGTTGTCCAGCGCCGCCTGGCGCACCTGTTTGCCGTAGAGGATGGGCCATAGGCCGATCCACCGGTTCTTCAGGAAGAGGCGCAGCAGACCGTTGGCGCGCTCGGCGTCGATGTCGCCGCGCTCGTGGGCGATTCCAGCTGCCCGCTGGGAGCAGAACCCGCCCTGGCAGGGCCCCATGCCCAGGCGCATCTGGCGGCGCACGTCGTCGAGCTGGCTCTTGGGCAGGGTGTCCATGACCCTCTCGAGCATGGCGCGCGTGGCCATCTCGCACTCGCAGATGATCTGCTCGTGGGAGGGCCCGTCGTTGCGGGACTCGACGTTGTCGAGGCGGTGGCCGATGGTGTAGAGTCTGCCGTCCTCGGCGGGGGGAACGGCCTCGCCCGCGGTCTTGCAGGGCCGCTGCTCGCCCATCTCGGAGCACATGATGTCGACGACGCGCTCGGCCATGAGCCGGTAGGTGGTGAGCTTGCCGCCCGCGATGGTGAGCATCCCGTAGACGCCGTCGCGGCTGTGGTGGTCGATGACGCTCATGCCGCGCGCCATGTGGCGGGTGTCGGTGGCGGCGACGCGCGAGTCCTTGATGAGGGGGCGCGCCCCCGCCCACGCGTGCAGGGCGCGGGAGCGGCGGAAACCGGGGACCATGGCCTCACCGGAGTCGAGCATCTGCTGGACCTCGTCGGCGGTGATGGCAAGGCGGTCGGGATCCTCGGCCTTGATGTCCGTGGTGCCGATGATGCACACCGTGTGATCGGGCACCAGGATGTCCCCGTCCTCGGGCCACACGCAGCGGTTGAGGACGGTGCCAGTGAGCCGGTGGTTCATTGCGATCATGATGCCCGCGCCGGGCACCACGTCCACGCCGTGGCAGTCCCCCATGGCGGCGATCTGGCCGGCCCACGGCCCGCCGCAGTTGACGACGAAAGCGCATTCGACGCGCAGGTCCTCCCCGCCCCTCTCGTCGTGGACGACGACGGCGCTGACGCGGTCGCCCTCGCGGTCGATGGAGACGACCCTGTGGTAGGTGAGGATCTTCGCGCCGTAGGCCTCGGCGGAGCGGATGGCGCCCCACACCATCTGCCAGCCGTCGACCGTGCCGTCCTCGACCTCGAAGGCCCGTTTGATGCGCGGGTCCAGGCGGGGCTCGCGCGCCAGGGCCTCCGCGATGGTGATCTCGCGGGCGGGCACTCTGGCCGCCGAGGCGCGGGCGAGGAACTGGTCGGCGTAGTCCTCCTCGTCCTGGGCCGTGGCGACGAAGAGGCCGCCCGTGGCCTCGACGGCGTTGGCGTTGATCCGTTTGACGATGGCGTTCTCCTCGGCGCACTCGGTGGCCGACTCGGGGTCGGAGGCGATGTAGCGCCCGCCCGAGTGCAGCAGGCCGTGGAAGCGGCCGGAGGTGCCCTGGGCGATGTCCGCCCGGTCCACCAGGACCGCCGAGAACCCGCGCATTGCGACATCGCGAACGACGCCCGCACCGGTGGAGCCGCCGCCGATGACGACGACGTCAGTGTGAATGGTTCTCACCGTTCGTTCCCTTCAGGTGTGAATACGAGGCACCGGCGCCTCGGTTTTGCCCACAATATTGCACCTCCAGGACCGTTTTGAACGAATCGTTCACCCACATTGCACAGATGTGCAGGTATTCCGGGGCCCAGGCGCCCCCACTCCTTGGGACGGGGAGCACCCCGACGGCGCATTTACGACGAACGGCCATGCCATAATTCGATTTCACGGCCCGCGAACACACCCGCCCCGGCCTCCCCGCACCGGCGCGGCGCGGGTCACGAGCACCTAGAGTGGGGTCATGGACCACGACATCCGCGACCGCTCCGGCGAGGCCGCCAACGCCGACCCCTCCGTGCGCCCCCAGGACGACTTCTACCGGCACGTCAATGGCGGCTGGCTCGCCCGCCACAAGATCCCGGCCGACAGGCCCATCGACGGCGCCTTCCACGCACTGCGCGACCAGTCCGAGGCGCACTGTCGCGCCATCGCCGAGGCGGCGGCCGCCGGGGCCCTCGACGACCCCGACGCCGGGAGGATCGCGACCCTGTGGAACCAGTTCCTCGACGAGGGGGCCATCGAGGCCGCCGGCGCCTCGCCGATCGCCCCCGACCTGGAGGCCATCGCCCAAGCGGCCACGCGCGCGGACCTGGCCGCCCTGACGGGCCGCCTCATGCGCGAGGGCGTGGGGGGCCTCGTCAGCGCCTACGTGGGCACCAATCCCCACGACTCCTCCCAATACATGGTCTCCCTGGTCCAATCCGGCCTCGGACTGCCCGACGAGGCGTACTACCGGGAGGACGACTACGAGCCGGTCCGCCGCGCCTACGTCGCCCACACGGCGCGCATGCTCGAACTGGCGGGCGCCCCGGACCCCGAGGGCGCCGCCGGGCGGATCATGGCCTTCGAAACGGCCCTGGCCGCCCACCACCGCGACTCCGTGTCCGACCGCGACCCCCGGCTCTCGGACAACCCCACCCCCTGGGAGGACCTGGTCGCCGCCAACCCCGGTTTCGGCTGGCGGGGCTGGGCCGACGGGGCGCGCCTGCCCACCGCCTCCCTGGTCGTCAACGTCGACCAGCCCGAGTTCCTGCGCGGCGCCTGCGCCCTGTGGGCGGACACCGACCTGGGCACCCTCAAGGAGTGGGCCGCCGCCTCGGTGATCGACGCGCGCGCGCCCGTGCTCTCCTCCGCCTTCGTGGAGGAGAACTTCGACTTCCACGGCCGCACCCTGGCCGGGACCGAGCAACTGCGCCCCCGCTGGAAGCGGGCCCTCGGCCTCATCGAGTCGTGCCTGGGCGAGGCGATGGGCCGCGCGTGGGTCGCCCGCCACTTCCCGCCCGCCTCGAAGGAGCGCATGGACGACCTGGTCGCCCGCCTGCTGGACGCCTACGGGCGCTCCATCCGCGCCCTCGACTGGATGGGGGACGCCACCAAGAGCCGCGCCCTGGACAAGCTGGCCACCTTCAACCCGAAGATCGGCTACCCGCCCAAGTGGAAGGACTACTCGGGCCTGGACATCGACCCCGGCGCCCCCCTGGTCGACAACCTGCGGGCCGCCGCCTCCCACGAAACCGAGCGGGAATGGGCGCGGCTGGGCACCCCCGTGGACCGCGACCGCTGGTACATGACCCCGCAGACGGTCAACGCCTACTACAACCCGACGCAGAACGAGATCGTCTTCCCAGCGGCCATCCTCCAGCCCCCCTTCTTCGACCCCGGCGCCGACGACGCCGTCAACTTCGGCGCCATCGGCGCCGTCATCGGGCACGAGATCGGGCACGGCTTCGACGACCAGGGGTCCCGTTTCGACGAGAGGGGGAACCTGGAGAACTGGTGGACGGACCAGGACAGGGAGCGCTTCGAAGAGCGCACACGCGCCCTCATCGACCAGTACAACGCGCTCACGCCCGCGGATCTGCTGCCCGGCGCCCACACCCCGGACGAGGCGGGGGGCGCGGACGGGGCGGAGCGGCCCGACGGCGCCGGGGGCACCGGCGCGCCCCACGTCAACGGCGCCCTGACCATCGGGGAGAACATCGGCGACCTCGGCGGCCTCACGATCGCGTGGAAGGCGTGGGCGGCCGCCCTGGCAGAGCGGGGGCTGACGCCCGCCACCGCGCCCGCCGTCGACGGGCTCAGCGGGCCCGAGAGGTTCTTCCAGTCGTGGGCCCGCGTGTGGCGCACAGCGGCGCGCCCCCGCTTCGCCCGCCAGATGCTGGCGGTGGACCCGCACTCCCCCGCCGAGTTCCGCTGCAACCAGGTGCTGAAGAACTTCGACGAGTTCGCCGCCGCCTACGGCGTCGCCGAGGGCGACGGCATGTGGCTGGACCCCTCCGAGCGGGTCCGTATCTGGTGATATTGCTCAAATGACGGTCTCCCGCAACGCGGGCATCCAGTCGCACAATCAGACGAACGCGTGTCAGTATTAGACAAGCGCACGCACGAAACGCGTCATATTCGACCAACGGAAGGCGAACAATGCCAGGCCTTAACCTGACCCGCGACGAGGCGCTCGCACGCGCCGGAGTCATCAGCGAGGTCATCCGCTACGACATCGAGCTCGACCTCACCCGGGGCGACACCGACTTCGGCTCGCGCACCCGCGTCGAGTTCACCGCCGCCCCCGGCGGCGCGGCCTTTGCGGACCTGGTCTCCACCAATGTGCGTTCCATCAAACTCAACGACCGCGACTTGGACCCGGGCGCCCACCACCAGGACTCGCGCATCAGCCTGGACGACCTGGCCGAGCACAACGTCCTCGAGGTCGACGCCGACTGCCAGTACATGCACACCGGCGAGGGCCTGCACCGCTTCGTCGACCCCGCCGACGGCCAGGCCTACACCTACTCCCAGTTCGAGGTTCCGGACGCCCGCCGCGTCTACACGACCTTCGAGCAGCCTGACCTGAAGTCCACCTTCACCCTGACGGTCAAGGCCCCCAAGGGCTGGAAGGTCTTCTCCAACGCGCCCACCCCCTCCCCCGAGG
>ERZ773050.1607-NODE-1607-length-12423-cov-8.258732_pt1 | contig 12423 bp, 10 predicted proteins | sample MGYA00580632_ERZ773050 | MGnify/ENA primary metagenome ERZ773050 (study PRJEB29015, sample SAMEA2738123) | human oral metagenome | biome: human oral; feature: human-associated habitat; material: saliva | place: China | collected 2166 ... | reverse complement strand
CGCAAGAATTCATCCTGATCCCACTTGCGTGGCACCATCATTCCCGGAACCCCGCGGTAAGCAATCTTGACTTGTGCATCCTTGGTCACAAACAAATTGACGGGATGCAACATAAAGGTCACTGGAAGCTCCAAGGCTGGCGCCAAATCCAAGACATTGATGGCTAGACGCAGACGGTCTGATACGGGTAATTCTTTGATTTCTTCTGCACTCAAGCCCAGCGCATCTGTCTGATAGGTCAGATGAATCTGGTCTTGATCGGCCGTCATGCTTTGCTCTAAAAACAAGGGATGATGGAGATCCAAAATCCATAAATTGCGTAAATCCTGGCTATCCACTTCTGAACGCTTGAGGTCCAGCTGCCAGCTCGTCTCTTCTTTTTCAAAACGGAAGACTTGTTCTTCCAGTGTAAATTGTTCTTCTTTCACCTTACCACTCCTCAATCTCGATCAGATCACCACTCGTGATCGGATACTCTTGTAACACCTTGCCTTCATCCAGCAAGATGCCCTTATTTACCACGCGCAATTGATACTTGCTTCTAGGCTCCATGGCAGACCCAAAGATCTGATCCAATTCCCGAATCAAGCGTCGCACCTCCATCCGCGTTGGAATCCGGAGGTCATGGCTTGCACCATTCATACGGAAGGTGACATTGATATGTTGGTCCATTTAGGCCTCTTTTCTATAGATTCGATAAGAAATATAGCCAGCAATCCCAAAGAGAAGCGCACTCCAAGCCAGCATTTGCAAAGCCGGAATAAAATCCGACAAACTAGCCGAATTGTCCTCCACATTGGACTCAAATTTAGATAATTTTTGATTTTCAGGCTGGAACAGGTCCGCTTCAGGCCCTGTTTTTTTCTTTCCCTTTATAGCAGAAAACAACTGGCCGTCTGAATCGGTCAATTGTTTCTCTTGCTTGCGTTTTTCATCTGCTAGTTTTTTCTGATCCTTCTCATTGAAAAGAGACTCAGTCGCATCCAATTGGCCCCCGAGTGTCTTTTCCTGCTCTGTCTCAAGACGTGAGTTGTTGACCTGCAGACGATTATCAATAAAATCATCTGCAGAAACAACAACTACTGGCAAGAGACTAAAGACAAAGAGAAGATACATCATTTTTTTCATAAGCTTGATTCAATTTCCTTTGTTTGAGTAAACTTCTTTGGAATGAAGATATTGGCAACCGCCAAAAGTCCGAAGAAGACTAACAATCCGAAGAAGACGCCGATACCGGCTGTTTGTCCATCAAAGTAACCCGCAAACTGTCCTTCTAAAATAGAAAGGAGGTTGACATTTTTCACCAGTGCTGGAAGGCCTGACAAGGTCGCGGTCGTTCCGATCGCGCTTGATAAGTAGACATAGCTAATCAACATGAAGAAGGCCAGTCCCATTCCAATCACACGGAAGTGTTTCAAGAGGAGGTATTGCAGTTGTACCAAGACAAAACTTGCTAGAACCGCTAAGAATACCCATGAAGGCACATATTCACGACCAACAGAGAGTTGAATACTTGAAATCATTCCGATCACCAGTCCAAGAATGAGAGAAAGTCCCACAAGGACACCGACAGTCAAGAGATCAGACTCTTGCAAGCGATCCAATTTGAAACGATCTTTCACCTTACGAATAATTGGTTGCGTCGCAAAGAGATAAGCTGTAAAGAGGCTCAAGACTTCCAACATAAAGATCCAGATAAATGGACGGTAGACGTTGATGGTCGCTTTCACAGAAGAAGATTTCTCTGCAACTGGATTTGACAAGAAGTCGAGCAAGACTTCATTTGGCACACCATTTTCATAGGCGTTGTTGAAGACTTTACGGAAGGCTTCAACGAAGTTTCCATTTTCAGACAATTCCTTATCGAATTCACCCATCAAGCTCTCTGCATTGCTAGACAATTTCTCTGTATTGCCTTGGGCTCTTTCCAATTCTTTGTTCAATTGGCTAAAGATTTCATTGGTAGAGTTAGCAGCTTCTACATTGCTACGAGATGTGCTCTTAACGCCTTCTGTCGAGCTCAATAATGACGTGTATTCAGACCCAAGGGCTGACAAATCTGCATCGGTCTTGGTTTGAGCTTCCGTAGCGGTTGCTTGTGCAGTTGAGATAGCCTCTAAGCGTTTTTGAAGGTCCGCATACTGCGTCAATTGATCGTTGATATTTTGGGTTAAATCCTTGTTGGTGTTTTCGATTGCTTGAAGATTGGCCTGCAATTGTGGTCCCAAGTCTTGCAACTGTTTAAGGGTACCATCTAACTGGGCTTTCACACTCTTCGTTGCATCCCCAGATTCATCCGTTTCAATACTCTTACGGTAGTCCTTTAGGTTACTTGAAACAGCAGCCTTCACGATATCAACCAAAGCGTTTGTCAAATCCATATCTTCGATTGGATCATAGAGCGAATGACGATCTCCCTTGTCATCTTTTGGATAGTAGGCATCGATCAAAGCCCCTGCGCGTTGATAATCCAAAGCAATTTCACTGGCTTTCGATGCATAGTTAGCAACCGCTGTTTTCAAATCTTCTGCTGATACCGTCACACTGGTTGAAGAAACCCCATTCACAAGAACTTCAACATCAATTGCGCTTGGCATAGCTCCTCCATCTTCAACAAGGTGAATTTGGATTTGTTTGCCATCTTTCAGTTCGACTTCCTGCTCACCGCTACCTGCATAAGTATGTCCATCATAGGTCCAAGTATCCACCTTGACTCCTGCTGGTACTTGGATGCTAACCTTCTGTTTTCCAGATTTAGCATTGAGGACATCGGCAACTACAGTTGTTTTGGCATCTACTTCTGCAGCCAAAGTTTTTAATTCATCAGCATTTCCATTTGCTTTCGCCATCGTCCCAGCAAAAGTACTATCAAAATTAATTGCTGTATTGAGGTTGCCATATTTATTCAGATTAAGACTAGCTGGATCTAAAGACGGAAGTTTTTCAATTGCGTTACGAATGTCCGCATCTGCCTTATCACGTGCCTTGCTGATGGTTTCTATTTTTGTCTTCCCAATCAAGGTACGAAGGGTGACTTTTTCTCCTTCTTTTAGACCATAGTAGTCAAGGATCTTCGCTTTTACAGAAGTCTCGATGTTATTTTCGTGCTCATCTAATTTGTCGCGTTCTGCCTTGATCCCTTTTTCGAGGTCTGCCACACGATCATTCACATCTTTTGTCAAGCCTGCATAGGTCTTGGTACCTGAAGAATCTCCTGCTGTTTCAGCTGGTTGACTCAATTGCTTGGTAATTGCTTCTTGGTTTTGTTGTAAATTCTTATACAACTCTTGCGTCTTTTCACTGACAACAGACTGGTTCATAGACATCAGCTGGTTCATGAACTCTTCATGGCTGATCTTGTCCTCGGAGCGTTGCTTAATCAATGTGTCAAAGTTTTGACCGTATTGATTCTGAGATTGGGTCAACTGATCAAAAGCCTGGGTGTAAGACTCAAGAACTGTCTTCAAAGCATTGTTCGACTCGACAGATGATGTCGACAAGCTATAGAGACTCGGGAAGATATTCTTGGAATCCAAGGCTGAATCCAGCAAGTTGCTCCGGTAAGAACCAATGTTGGTGGATTGGATCTTGTTACTTGTCTCCACGTTTTTCTGAGCTGTATAAAGGTTGCTTAGAATGCTGACCATATACATATCAACCAATTGGCTATTCAAGTCTGAAACAATATCTTTAGCGACTTTATTGGCCTCATTCTCAACCTGAGAATTCCCAGCCGCATTAACCTTATATGTCACCGTGGTCTTCTCTGCATTGACTGCGTTCACTTCCAAGACCTTCTCTGAGAAGTCACTTGGAATAACGATCATCAACTGGTACTTGCCATCTGCAAGCCCTGACTCAGCAGCTCCACGAGGGAGGACAGACCAGTTTTGCGAATTATCCCGTTCGATATTCTTTACATAGCTAGCCCCAAGGTTGTATTCTTTATCATTCAGTTTAACCGCCTTGTCTTCATTGACCACCGCAATATTGAGCTTGGTGTTTTCTGTCGTTTGTACGGTCTTGGCTTCGTTTTGCTTTTGGTCCTTTTGAACCGTCGTATAAAGACCCACTACAGATCCCATCAAAAGGAGCACAACTGCGCTCTGACCAATATATTTTAACCATTTTTTATTTTTAACTTCCATACCTTTTCCTTTTTCTAATTCATAGATACAAAATAGGGGTTAGGAATTAAGAATCTAACCCCTATTTTCTATATATCAAAAGACAAAAGGGTGATCTACCTACAAGAAGTAAGATCACCTCCAAGACTATCTTAGTGGATTTGTGCAGCGATATCTTGGTCAGTTTGTTCAACGATATCAGCAACTTTGATCAATTGAGCGTTGATGTCTTCCAACAATTGAGCGAATTGTTTGATTTTTGGAGACAATTCGTTGAATTGTGCTTCAAAGCTATCAAATGCAGATCCATCCCAGTTTGCGTCGATGACTTGCTGTTCATGAGTCAAAGTGTTAAGGATTTGATCGATTTCTTGAGAACCTTGTGCATAGCGTTGTGCTGATTGACGTAGTTCTTCTGGAGTTAATTTAATTTGAGCCATGTGTTTCTCCTTTTGGGCTGATACCCTTATATTTTTTTCATAAACAATACATTTTAGTACGAATTAGTAAAATGCCAGATAACTGTATATTTTACCTTTCCCTCCCTTTTTGTATTATTTACTTAAAAATATCTTAATGAAATATTGCCAGAATGTCAAGTTTAGAGGGCTAACTGATAAAACATTGTAACTTTGTTACAGCTGTGTAACACTTTGTCATATAACTGTAACATTTTTCTGAAATTCCTTGCCCCAGTAGTCTCCAACTAGTATTATTTCTGGGTAGAAAAGAAAACACTCTGTCCTTCTATATTAACTCAACACATAGATAAAAATTGTTGATTTTAGGTGTTTTCAGATACAGTTATTAACGATTTTTGTATATTTTTTCATTTTTTAAGCTTTTATGGTATAATGAGAACTGTTTAGAGCTTGTTTCATACAAGATCGAACACCATTAACTTATAAGGAGTATTTATGAAAAAAATTCTACTTACCGCTGTCTGTCTACTTGCCCTTACCGCTTGTAGCCAAGGCCAACAAGGAAAAGGGACTACTACCGCTTCTTCCAAGCAAGAGGCCACTCAAACCCAAAAGGAGCAAGTCCAAACCAAGACCTTTGTTAGCGACCTCGGTGATCACTACCAAAACAAAATTCAAATTGGCTACAAAAAAGATGAGATTGTATCTTTTACCTTCCTTAGTTTTGAACCCATTTCGCCAGATTCACAAAAAATGGATCTTGCTGAATTGAAGGAAGTCTACCAAGAAGAATTAGAGCATAGCGATATCTACAAAGCCTTAAATGCCAAACCTGGACTCAGCTTTCGAATTCAAATTTCAAACGATAAACAATCCTATGCCAAGGTCCTAGAGGCTGATTTTTCAAAGATCAAGAAAGATGAGTTTGCTACCATCTACGGAGATCAAGGAGAGGAAGAAACTGCCGAATTTAAGAAATACCTCAATGGTAAGCCTCAAGACTTCTTCACCTATCTAGAAAAGCAAGGCCTCAAAGAAGAAAAATAAAAAGAGCTCTCTGAGTTCCTTAACACCTGGTTAAGGCTCAGAAAGCTTTTTCTTATTTGTTTAAGATTGAAAGAGTTTCAAGGAGATTGTCCGCATGAACTTCGATGGTATCTCCTGTCGCTTTGATTTTCACTTCAACGATTCCTTCAGCTGCTTTTTTACCAACTGTGACACGGATTGGAAGACCAATCAAATCACTATCGCTGAATTTGACACCAGCCCGCTCATTTCGGTCATCCACCAAGACTTCGTAGCCTTTATGAACCAAGGCTTCTTCAATCCGATTAGTCAAATCAAGACTCGCTTCATCCTTGACATTGACTGGAATCAAATGCACATCAAATGGCGCCAATTCTTTAGGAAAGTTAATTCCCCAAGCGTAACGGTATTCCCCTTTTGGAGTCTTATTGACAAAGAGGCGTGCATGTTGCTCCATAACGGCTGAAAGAAGACGACTCACACCGATCCCGTAGCAGCCCATGATGATTGGAATCGCACGACCGTTTTCGTCCAAGACATCTGCTCCCATGCTAGCTGAGTAGCGTGTGCCGAGTTTGAAAATGTGACCGATTTCGATCCCACGTGCAAAGTTCAAGACCCCTTTCCCATCTGGTGAGATCTCGCCTTCCCGAACTTCACGGATATCGACGTATTCTGCGGTAAAGTCACGGCCTGGGTTGACACCAGTCAAGTGGTAGCCTGTTTCATTGGCACCTACGACTGCATTGCGACTATCTTGGACCTTGCGGTCTGCGATAATCTTAATATTTTCAGGAAGATCAACTGGACCGAGAGATCCAAAATCAGCTCCTAATAATTCTTTCACTTCCACTTCGGTTGCAGGTTCAAAGAAGTCTGCGCCGAGGTAGTTTTTCAACTTCACTTCATTGAGCTGGTCATTGCCAACAAGAAGGGCTACAACTGGCTCTTCATCTGCGATGTAAACCAAAGTCTTGATAGTCGCTTCTTCTGGAACATTCAAGAAGGCTGCCACTTCATCAATGGATTTGACACCTGGCGTTTCCACGCGTTTCACTTCTTCTTCTGCTACGACACGGTTACTTGGCTTGTATTCATTAGTAGCCATTTCCAAGTTGGCAGCATAGGTCGATTCACTTGAATAGGCAATGGTATCTTCACCAGAAACCATCCATTTGAGCAATTCTGCTTTGATTTCTTCTTGGACTTCTGCTGGAATCTCATCAAATGAAGCCACCGATTTGTCTAAAACAACCCAACGGTCCAAGTCTGTACGAGCAGGTGTAACAGCCATAAACTCTTGGCTATCTTTTCCGCCCATAGCGCCACCATCGCCAATGATGGCCTTAAAATCGATGCCACTGCGGGTGAAGATCCGCTCATAAGCTGCCTTGTACTCATCATAAGTAACGTCCAAGCTATCATAGTTGGCATGGAAACTGTAACCATCTTTCATGATGAACTCACGGGTCCGAAGAAGACCATTCCGTGGGCGTTTTTCATCACGATACTTCGGTTGGATTTGGTACAAGTTCAATGGCAATTGCTTGTAAGACTTCACAGAATCACGGACGATAGCTGTGAAAGTTTCTTCGTGAGTCGGACCCAAGATAAAGTCAGAGCCTTCACGGTTTTTCAACTTATAGAGGTCTTCCCCGTAAGTTTCGTAACGGCCAGATTCACGCCATAGATCCGCACTCAAAAGGGCTGGAGCCAACATTTCTACTGCTCCGATTTTTTCAAATTCTTGGCGTATGATGCCTTTTGCTTTTTCAATCACGCGATTTGCTAAGGGCAGATAAGAATAGACCCCCGCTGATACTTGGCGAACATACCCTGCACGCAACATCAAAGCATGGCTAATCACTTGAGCATCGCTTGGCATTTCGCGAAGCGTTGGAATCAACATTTTACTTTGTTTCATGGACAACATCCTTTTCTATTTCAAAAATAATTTCATAATATCATTCCAGGTGACAGCAATCATCAAAATAACCATTACAGCTACACCTGCAAGCGTCATATAGGTTTCTACTTCTTGTTTCAGTGGCTTTCTCCGGATCACCTCAATCAAATTTATCAAGATTTTTCCACCATCCAGGGCCGGAATCGGTATCAAATTGAAAATCCCAATATTAATGGAAAGCATGGCCATAAGAGATAGCACAGCTGGAATCCCTAATTGAGCAGCTTGTGAGCTGGCATTGTAGATGGCAACCGGGCCACCCAGTTTATTGAGACTAAAGTGGAAAATGATATCTTTCAAAGCTCCCAAAATCCGAGTCGCTGTATTCCAGGTATCTGTAAAACCAGACAAGAGTTTATCCACAAATCCTGTCTTGAGGCCGTTTGTTACACCCAGATAGTAACGATTCCCTGACTTGGTTGGCTTCACTTTAACTTCTTTTTCTTGGCCGTCTGTCTTGACCTTCAGGGTCAATTCAGGAGCTGTCTTGCTATCCTTGGTTGCTTTTTCAACAGCGTCTGTCAACTCATCCCAGTTGCTAACGGTATCGTTGTTTACCTGAAGGATCTGAACATTGCTTTTGACACCGGCCTTGGCCAGCGCCCCATCGGGTGCTACCTGAACATTGTTGCTGTAGTAGTCAATCGCACCGCCTCGCATAAAGGCTAAGAGTGAGTAGATAACAATACTGAGGATAAAGTTGTTCATAGGACCCGCAAAGTTGGTGATCAAGCGTCCCCAAATGCTGGCATTTTGGTATTGAACATCTCTCGGTGCAATCCGCACTTCGGTCCCGTCTTCTTCAACGATGGTCGCATCATGATCAACACTGTAGGTCTTTGTCTCATCGAGAACCAAGCCGGTGATTTCTAATTTATCTTCAAAGTCAAACTGGGTGACATTCATAGGAAGAGCTGTCTGATCCAGATTTTTTCCTGAAAGATTGATCCGGACGACCTTACCAGCCTCATTGAGCGTCAAGCTCACAGGAGTACCAGTCTTAATTTCCGTGGTATCCTCACCCCAGCCAGCCATACGCACATAGCCACCTAAAGGTAGAATACGAATCGTATAAGCTGTTCCATCTTGACCAATATGGGCAAAGATCTTTGGACCCATCCCGATCGAGAATTCTCGCACCAGGATGCCCGATTTTTTTGCAAAATAGAAATGACCAAACTCGTGAACGAGAACGATCACTCCAAAAATAACTATAAAGGCAATAAACTGCATCGTTCTATACGTGGTTTCCTTTCTATCTCTTCTGTCTTAGAACAAGCCCAAGAAATGCATCAAGGGAAAGACAAAAATCAAACTATCAAAACGGTCTAGAACACCGCCATGTCCTGGAATAAATTTCCCAGAATCCTTGACACCAAAGTGGCGTTTGATTGCACTCTCTACCAGGTCGCCAAACTGACCTGCAATACTAAAGAGAATGGTAAAGAAGATCATAGCTAGAAAACCATGTCCACCTGCCACCGAGCGATCCACGATCATATAGATCACAGTTACCGCAACTGCAGACAAGATTCCCCCAAGACTTCCTTCAATCGTTTTATTAGGAGAAACCGCAGGCATGAGCTTACGTTTCCCAAAGCGACTTCCTACTAAATAGGCACCGGAATCTGTAGCCCAGACAATAAAGAGTGCCAATAAGACCTTATCAATACCAGCAATTCGCGCATCCACTAATGAATGGAAACCAAGTCCAACATAAAAGCTAGATGCGATGGGGTAAACCACATCCTCATAATTGTAATTCTGAGCAAGAACAGTTGTTCCCATGAGAATCAAGACAACCAGACCATAGGCAATCATATTGCCATCTGCTGGAAGGTAAGGCAGATAGTCCTCAATCGGCAAGGTCAAGACGAAGGCCGCTAACATGGCTAGCGCTCCTTCAAAGGTCGCTGTTTCAAGCCCCTTCATCTTGAGCAATTCATGAACGCCTAACATAGCGATCAAACCAATCACAATCTGGAAGAACACTCCTCCAACCATTACTGTTGGGATGAAAAAGAGCAGGGCAATTCCTCCAAAAATTACACGTTTTTGTAAATCTTTCGTCATCATTTTCTCCTAAACACCGCCAAATCTCCGGTGGCGATGGCTATATTCTACTACAGCACTTCGTAGTGCCTCTTCTCCAAAATCTGGCCACATGACATCTGTGAAATACAACTCACTGTAGGCGGCCTGCCAAGGAAGGAAATTACTCAAACGGATTTCTCCGCTGGTACGGATAATCAAATCCGGATCCCTTAGGACACGTGGCAAACTCTCGGTATAGAGATAATCTGTGATCATCTCTTCTGTGATATCTTCTGGACTGAACTTCGCATCCAAGACTTCATGAGCGATCTGCTTCACAGCCTGAGTAATCTCTGCACGTCCACCATAATTGAGTGCGAAATTCAGGATCAAGCCAGTATTGAGGTGGGTCATCGCTTCTGCTCTTTCCAAAGCCTCTAACGTCTCTTTCGGTAATTTCTTGGTATCACCGATCATTTGAATCTTGACATTGTTGCGATGCAATTCAGGGACAAAGCGGTCATAAAACTCAACTGGCAAGTGCATGATAAACTTGACTTCATCTTCAGGGCGTGTCCAGTTTTCCGTCGAAAAGGCATAGACCGTCAAGACCTGAACTCCCATATTTTTTGCTGCAATCGTCACTTCTTGGAGAGCTTCCATTCCTGCCTTATGACCAAAGACGCGCGGTTGCATCCGCTTTTTCGCCCAACGACCATTGCCATCCATAATAATGCCAATATGTTTCGGGACTTCTAAAGGGATCTCGATTTTTTCTTTCTTCTTAAAACGAAACATGTTTTTCTACCTATTTCAATATTTATCGCTTCATTATACCATAAATCCCCATAAAATAGGGACACTGGCCTCTTTTTTGAACGAGCAGGGCTTTCCTTCATCGCACAATTCCATTTGCCCACCAAAAAAAGAGGCTCTTGCCTCTTCTTTGGTGATTATTCTTCGATGGCTGAATCGACATCTGAGCTAGCACCTTCTGTAGCAGTAGCTGAGATACCTTCTGATACAGGAAGAACTGTTTTGATCGCTCCCAATTCAAAGGTCAGGTAGACGCCATCAACATCCAAGACAACGGTCTTGCGATCTGTATCGACTTCATCGATGGTTCCGTACAAACCACCAATCGTGATGACTTCATTTCCTTTTTGAAGTTTATTCAAACTTTCCATCCGTTTTTGGTACTGTTTCTTTTGGCTACGGCTCATGAAGTACATCAAACCGACCATAAGAACAAGCATAATTAGCAAACTTCCGCCTTGCATATGTTTCTCCTTTAATTTTCATATATGCTATACTATATCAAATTTCTCCCGTCTTTTCAAGTTTTCCCATCCCCTTCAAGCAAAATCAGACTCCAGTCTCAGATTTGGATGCAAAAGAAAAAACCACGAAAAGTGGGCTACTGACTAGTCAATCGTAATGCCATACTTTTCGTGATTCTCATCATACCAATCAATCAAGGCCAAAGCCGTTTGATAGGTAATATTTTTGATTTTACTCGTTCCCTTAGTCAAAGTCGCCAAGCTCATTTTGCTGATGTTTGTTTCAGTTGCGACACGATAGCTCGTCAAGCGACCGTCAACCATCAGTTGAACAACGGCTTCCACTTTTCTGTATTCGGGAGTTGAGTAGATATCAATTGTATTGCTCATCTTACTTCCATTCCTCAAATTTTATTCTTGTATAGATTATATACTTATTTTCTTTATTTATTAATAAATTTGCTCAAATTGGTTTAATTTCACTAATTATTGATGTTTTTTTGGCCCAAATAGGAGGATTTTGGCCTTATACAGCGAATAATTTCCCCCAGGTGGGAAGAAAAAATAAAGGCTGCTATCATATAGCAGCCTCTATTTTCACAAACTAATTCGCCTTATTCTGCTTGTTTATCAGTGTTTTCTTCCTTCTTTGTGTCTTTTTCTCTGATCACAAGTACACCATCTTCCATATCAGCTTCTAGGTGTTTAGCATCAAGGTTATCCAAGTGGAAGTCTGTGACTTTGTCACGGATTTGTTGTTCAACTACCCGACGGAGTGGACGAACACCCATCACTTCATCATAACCTTCTTCAGTCATATATTCTTTAGCTGCATCGCTCACTGCCAAGTCGATTTCTTTCTTAGAAAGGGTCTTATTGACATCTACCAACATCAAATCCACAATCTTAGAAAGGTCTTCCTTGCTCAAGTGTGAGAATTCAATCACAGCGTTGAAACGGTTGAGGAATTCTGGACGGAAGTAAGGTTTCAAACGATCCATAAGTTCTGGTTTATCCGCATCTTCTGTCAAATTCGCTTCGTAACCAAAGCCAGCGTTTGAAGTAGCGATAATCACAGTGTTCTTGAAGTTGACCGTATTCCCTTGACCGTCTGTCAAACGACCATCGTCCAAAACTTGGAGGAGAAGGGTGATCACTTGAGGGTCAGCCTTTTCAATTTCGTCAAGAAGGACGATTGAGTACGGATTACGGCGAACACGTTCTGTCAAGGTATTGCTGTTGTCATCATAACCAACATAACCAGCTGTTGTACCAATCAATTTAGAAACAGCTGTACGGTCGCTGTATTCTGACATGTCCAAACGGATGATGGCATCTTTGGTTCCGAACATATCAAGAGCCAATTGTTTAGCCAATTCCGTCTTACCAACACCAGTAGGTCCTACAAAGAGGAAGCTTCCGATTGGGCGGTTACCTTCGTCAAATCCTGCACGGTTCCGACGAATAGCACGCGCTACTGCTTCAACGGCTTTATCTTGACCGATAACCTTGGTTTGCAAACGGTGACCCATATCTTTCAAACGTTCGATATCAGTTGCACCCATTTG
>ERZ773050.1603-NODE-1603-length-12447-cov-6.111927_pt1 | contig 12447 bp, 9 predicted proteins | sample MGYA00580632_ERZ773050 | MGnify/ENA primary metagenome ERZ773050 (study PRJEB29015, sample SAMEA2738123) | human oral metagenome | biome: human oral; feature: human-associated habitat; material: saliva | place: China | collected 2166 ... | reverse complement strand
GTAACTACATTATCAAATTCATATAAAACACATTCTGAACGTGGTTCAACAGCATGTACATCATATCCAAAACTTGCAATTTTTCCACTTCTTAATCCTTCTGCCACAGCTTCTTCGTTAAAAAGTCCTCCACGTGCTGCATTTACAAGTCTTACCCCATCCTTTAACTTGTGAATATTTTCAGCATTTATCATATCCAAAGTTTCCTTCGTTTTAGGTGTATGAATAGTTATCACATCTGCCTTTTCCATTAATTCATCAAGCGTTTTAGCCTTTTCACAGCCGTATCTCTTAAATCTTTCATCTGAAATATACGGATCATAGGCAACAAGTTTCATTCCAAATGCCTTCATTCTTGTAGCAACCAATCCACCAATTCTTCCAAGTCCGATAATTCCCAATGTTTTTTCAAACAATTCATTCCCAACAAAAATTTCTCTTTCCCATTTTCCACTTTTAATAAAATTATTTGCCGCAACAATATTTCTCGCAGAAGCAATCATAAGCCCAATCGCAATTTCACAAGCCGAAACCGTATTGCTGTCAGGAGTATTCGCTACAATTACCCCATGTGCAGTCGCCTCAGGAATATTAATATTATCTGTACCATTTCCCGCACGTCCGACTATTTTCAGATTTTTTGCCTTATCCAGCAGTTCCTTGTCAACCTTTATAACACTTCTTACAATAAGGGCGTCATATTCATGAATAATATTCAGAATTTCTTCCCTTGAAATTCCCACCTTCACATCTACTTCTACATCTTCTGATTTCAGCAATCCTGCAATAGCCTCATCATCAATGTATTCTCCTACTAATACTTTATACATAAATTTCTCCTACAACAAAACAAGCGCAGTGATGATAATATTTATCAGCGCGATAGGCATTAAAACTTTCCAACAAAGCCCGATTAGCTGATCTGGGCGAAGATGCGGCCGATGGGCTCGCGGATGATCAGGTCGGCGCGCCCGTCGTAGGGGGTGGGCGTCGCGTTCATGAGGACGAGGCGCCCGCCCTGGTAGTAGTCGATGAGCCCGGCCGCCGGGTAGACCGCCAACGACGTGCCGCCCACGATCAGCATGTCCGCCCCCGCTATGGCCAGGACGGCCCCCTCCAGCGTCGCCGGGTCCAGAGCCTCGCCGTAGAACACGATGTCCGGGCGCACCACGGCGGAGCACGACGGGCAGTGGGGCACGCGCCCGGCCCGGGCCTCGTCGAAGTCGTCGATGGTGGAGCGCGCGCCGCACCCCGTGCACTCCAGCCTCGTCCAGTTCCCGTGGAGCTCGAGCACGCGCTTGGAGCCCGCGGCTTGGTGGAGGCCGTCGATGTTCTGGGTGACCACCGCCTTCAGTTTCCCGGCGCGCTCGAGGTCGGCGAGGAAACGGTGGGCGGCGTTCGGGGCGACCCCCTCGCGGGCGGTCTCCTCGGCGAACCACGCGTAGTAGGCCCCGGGGCAGGCGGAGAAGAAGTCTATGGACAGCACCCGTTCGAGGGGGATCTCGCGCTCCTGGTGGTAGAAGCCCTTCGCGCCCCGGAAGTCGGGGATCCCGGACTCGGTCGACACCCCCGCGCCCCCGAAGAACACGATGTCGTGCGCCTCGGCGATCCATTGCGCCAGCGTGGACGCGTCGTCACTCATGATGGCCCCCTTCGGACACGGTGCCGCCTACGGCAACGGTAGCACCGCCGGGGCGCGCCGGCGGCGCATCAGCTGTTCCCGGCTATCGCTTTCGCGATCTTGCCCGACCCGAGGACCACCATCATGAGGATCACCGGCGTGATGAGGATCGGAAGGTAGTTGCCCACCAGCCACGCCAGGGGGTCGTCCGAGCCTAGCGGGCTCACTTCCAGGAAGGAGCCGTTCTCAGCATTGGAGGCCACGCTGATGATGCCTTTGTAGATGTGGATGCTGACGATGATGCACACGCCGTGTATGCACACTTCGACGTACTTCCTCAGGAAGGAAGTGCCGAAGGACTTGGTCTCGTCGTTGCCCAGGAAGGCGAAGGGCAAGGGGGAGAAAGCGGTGAGCATGTAGATTTCCGCGAACCGCAGCAGCACGACGATCATGAGCGTCGCCTTGGCGGCCAGGGTGACCAGGAAGGGGATGAGGAGGAAGATGAGCATGCCCACCTGGTCCACCGACGAGGCCTTGTCGATGCTCGCCTGGAAGGCGCTGACCGCTGCGCCGTTCTCGTTCACGGAGACGCCCGCGCCCTCCGGGTCTAGATGTGGGTCGCCCATCACGTTGGCGACGAGGGCGCGGATGGCGTTGAGCAGGATGCCCGAGTTCTTCACGGCCATCACCAGGATGATGTACTTGAAGATCACGGCGGCGATGAGTTTCACGCCTGTCTGGTGGTCGGCCTCGATGTGGGAGGCCTTTCGGTTGAGCTCCACCATCATCACGATCGCCAGGACTGTGAGGGCAACGGGCATCACCGCAAAATCTGAGATATCAGACACTACTTGGCTGGTGCCCGCACTGAAGTCAAGTATGTCTTTAGTCACACTGTCGACTGATGATGCATGGCCGTTGAAGAGGAACTCGACCAGTTTCTTGAGCGCGTCCTTCATGGCGCGTCACTGTGCCCGCTGATTCGACGGGTTGGCGGGCGCCCCGTTCTGCGACGGCGCCTGGGTGGCCCCCGTGCCCCCGGGGTTCCCCGTGCCCTCCGTCGGCTCGCTGATCTGGGTCGGCGGCAAGTACGCGCTGTCAGTGCTGGTGATCTGGTGGCGCGTGTTGTCGCCCCACGCCCATACTCCGCGCGTCGTGCGGACGAAGGTCGTGAAGTTCGACGCCTCGATGCCCGTGATCTCGAGGCTGTCGAGGCCCTCCACCTGCGTCGGGGACAGGTACGTGTCGTCGCTGTCCTTGACCTGGTGGGCGGTGTTCACCCCCCAGCACCACACGCCCTGGTCCGTGAGGGCGCAGGCGTGGGCCCTGCCCGCCGCGATGTCCTTGATGGCGCCGCCGGGGACCCCCACGACCGGGCCGGGGGATGTGACCTCGCTGTTGCCGTGGCCGGTCTGCGCCCAGCGGTTGTCCCCCCAGCACCACACCTCCGACGAGGTCGAGGCGCAGGCGAAGTCGTCGCCGGCCACCAGGGAGCGCGCCGCAGTGGGCAGGTAGAAGGTGAAAGTGCGCGCGGTCGCCAAGTCGGCGGTGCCGAGCTGGCCCATCGAGTTCTCACCCGAGCACGTGACCTCCTCGCCCTCGGCGATGCACGAGAACGCTTGGCCGCCGGCGGTGAGGACGGCGCCCCCGGCCGTGGCCCCTGTGGAGTTCGAGGCCTTGGTCGCCGAGGTCCCCGACATCGCCGCGCTCTGCTGGGTGTCCGACGCGGTTCCCGCCTCGCCCCCCGCGTTGGGATCCGTCGTGGGCTTCTGGTTCCTCACCAGCTGGAACACGAGCAGGCCCAGGCACAGGATGATCACCACGGCCCCCGCGATGATCGCGGGGAGGGGGACCGAGGAGCTCAGCGTCCCCCCGGTCGAGGTGGGGGCCACGAAGCCCTGCTTCTTCTTCGGCGCTTTGCGCGGGGGAGGGGGCGCGGAGCCGTCGATGACCGGGTTGCGGGGGGGCTTGCGCTTGCGCGAGAAGATGCCGCGCGACCGGCTCCCCTCGACCAACTCGGGAGGCGGTGCGGGCGGATCGGGGATCTCCGCGAAGTTCTGGACGCCCCTGGCGAACAGGCACCAGTCGCGCAACTGGAGCCACGACGAACCGTGGGACTCCAGGTCGTCGAAGAACCCGTAGCTCCACAGGCTGCGGTTGCGGGCGAGTTCGTAGAGCTCGACGACGGTCACGCGGGGGTCAATGGACATTGGGGACTCTCCTCATAGCGGACTCATAGCAGAACGGGCGCGGGGGCGTCACAGGAAGCGGCGGACGTTGCGCACACCGGGGAAGACGGGCTCGATATTGATGCCGCTCTCCGGCGAGTCCGCGCTCACCATCTGGCCGCCGCCCAGCGCGATGGCCGTGTGCCAGCTGCCGTCCCCCCAGTCCCAGAAGATCAGATCCCCGGGCTGCATCTGATCGTAGGGGACATCGACGCCGCCGGGCGCGGTGGACTGCTCCCTGGCCGTGCGGGGCAGGGCAACGCCCAGACGCGCCATGAACGCGCCCGTCAGGCCCGAGCAGTCCCAGGCCGTGGGGCCCTGGCTCCCCAGGACGTAGTGGTTCGTGTCGTCCATGGCGATGGACTTCGCCCACTCGAGCGCGTCTCCGAGCGAACCGCCCACGGCGGCGACGTCCTGCGCCGCCTGGTACTTGACCATGAGGGCGAGGATCTTCGAAACGTAGTTCTGGGTCTCGGCGTAGGGCGGGATGCCGCCGTTGCTGATCACCGCGCCGGGGCCGGCGTTGTAACCGGCCAGGGCGACCTCCTGGATGCTGCCCGCCACCGCGCCGGAGGCGACGTGGGGGTTGAGCGTCTCGACGATCGAGCACATGAAATGCCCCTGCGAGGGGATCGCGTCCGCGGGGTCCAGGGGATCGGCGCGGCCGTCGCCGTTGTAGTCCCCTCCCTGCGTCGCCCAGGTGCCCGGCATGAACTGGCTGATGCCCTGGGCGCCGACGGGCGAGCTGGCGTTCGGGTTCCACCCGGACTCCGCTTCGATCTGCGCGGCGATCAGGGGGGCCGTGATCTCGGGGCACATGGAGCCCGCCTGGTTGACGTACTGGGCGTACTCGGGGGGCACGTTCGCGGCTACGCTCCGGCCCACCTTCCTCTCCTGCTGGGCGATCTCGATCCCCAGGGAGCCGAGGAAGGAGGACAGGAATGTGGCGACGACCATGACAATGCCCAGCAGGGACAGGTTCTTCGCCGCCATCAGCGCCGTGGCGACGAGGCTGCCGATCGCTTTCGAGGCGATGATGAAGAAGTGCGAGACCGCCTGGGCGGCGTGCCCCGCCATGCCGGCGGCCTTCGTCCCGTTGATGGCCCCCAGCAGCATCATGGGCTTGGACGCCTTGATGGCTGCGGACATCTTGCCGGTCATCCCGCCCAGGGAGGACAGGGCGTCGCCCAGCACCCGCGTCTTGAGCAGGAGGGACTTGGAGCCTCCGCTGGCCAGCTTCCCGCCGACCAGGCCCCCCTTGGCCGCGGTCGCCGCACCCTTCTTGCCCACGACCAGCAGGTTGTCCCCGACAGCCCGTATCGACTCCTTGGGGATCAGGCTCGAGGCGTTGGAGCCGACCGCTCCGACCGGGTCGGAGTGGATGGCCGCGGCGTCGAACCCGTTCGCATGGGCTGCGCCGCCCGCCTGGTGGACGGCGCTGTGGGCGCCCTCGTGCAGGGCGGACCCGCCGGTCGTCTGGGGAACGCCATGAGCGCCCTCGCGCAGGGCGGACCCCGACGACTGCGTGACCGAGACGACGCGCGTTTTCAGCTCCGTCTTGGCGTACTTGATCGTCGGGCCGGCTTGCTGCTGGAACTTCATGGCGTTCTCCCCTCACCTGCTCATGGGTTGCCGGTACTGCAGGGCGTCGATCATCTCACCGGGCTTCGTCGAGAAGACCTTGTACATCCGTGTGTCGACCGGGATCGAGTTGTCGAAGGGGATGACGACCTGGCCCATCTTCAGCAGGCCCTGGCCCGCGGGGACGTGGGAGTAGTAGCCGCGCTGCTCGTCCGAGAACTGGAAGAGCTCCTGCAGCGACTCCGCGTCGGTGGGCGTCTGGTTGAGCAGGGCCAGCATGTCGCAGTTGGCCAGCATCAGGCGCGCCCGCTCGGACATGAGCAGCTCCTCGATGTTCTGCGTGAGCCCCGTCGGGTTCAGGCCGTACTTGCGGGCCCGCTTGAAGATCGACTGGAAGTAGGCGGCAGCGTAGTCGTTGGAGAACAGCAGGTGGAACTCGTCGATGTACAGCCACGTGCGGATGCCCTTCGCGCGGTTCTGGATGACGCGGTTCCAGATCTGCTCGAGGATGATGAGCATGCCGAAGGAGCGCAGCGACTGGCCGAGCTGGGAGATGTCGTAGATGACGAACCTGTTGGAGGTGTCGACGTTAGTCTGCTGCGAGAACCCGGAGAACGAGCCGGTCGAGTACAGCTCGAGGCTGGTCGCCAGCTGCGGCGCCTCGGCGTCGTCCTGCCGCCGGATCATGTCGGTCAGTGTGGCCAGGGTGGGCATGGGCGCCCTGCGCTTGGAGAAGAAAGTGTTGTAGATCGCCGTGACGCAGCGGTCGATGATCGAGCGCTGGGAGGGCGACAGGCCCGTCGTGCCGCCGATCAGCAACTCGCACATCGACAGGACGAACTCGGATTTGAGGCGCACCAGGTCGCCCTCCGTCGAGTCGCGCACGATGTCCATCGGGTTCACGCAGTGCTGGGAGCCCGCGTGGATCTCCACCGTGGTGGCGCCCAGTTCGTGCCCGACGGGCGCGTACTCCCGGTCGGGGTCGATGATGATGACCTCGTCCTCGGGGCGGTTGAGCAGGACCTGGTGGATCTCGGACTTGCCGTACATCGACTTGCCCGACCCGGAGGTGCCCAGGAAGAAGGCGTTGCCGTTCATCAGCGTGGAGCGCGAGGCGAGGATCAGGTTCTTCGACAGGGCGTTCACCCCGTAGCAGACGCCGTCCTCCTCGAAGAGCTCCTGGGAGGTGAAGGGGATCATGACCGCCGTGGTGCCGGTCGTCAGTGTGCGGAACAGCGGCAGCCTGCACCTGCCCAGCGGCAGGAACGCGTTGAAGGCGGCCTCCTGCATGTAGCGCGCCGTCGAGAAGCGGCAGGACTGGCGGTTGCCCACCTGGATGACCCGCTCGCAGCGGGAGTCGAGCTCCTCGATGCTGCTGGCCGCCACGCCCACCAGCAGGGTCGTGGTGAAGAGCTTCTGGTTCGACGTCTCCAACTCGTGGCGCAAGTCGACGCCCGCCTCGTAGGACGCTTCGAGCTCGTGGGGCATGAGGTCGTAGGGAAGGCCCTGCTTGGTGAGTTTGCGCGTCTCGTTGGCGCGCTGGATCGACATGTCGGCGAGGCGGCGCTTGACCAGGTCCAGGCCCTCGCCCTGGTCGATGGGGCTGATGTGCAGCGAGACGCCCAGGTTCATGTTGAGATCCGTGAGCTCTTTGACGAGCCGGTCGGAGAGCCAGGCGGGCAGCTCCTCCAGCCATAGGACGCGCAGGTAGGAGACCTCCTCGTTCTCGATCCGCACGTGCCGCGCGTTGGAGAAGTCGAAGACCGCCGGCGCCAGGAAGTCCTTCGACGACTTCCCCGGGTCCACCAGCTGGGCGTAGTCGAAGTCGAAGCGCTCGCCGGGGCGCGTGAAGGAGTGGACGATGCGGGCGCGCGCCTGCCCGGTGACCACGTCCGCGGTGCAGCCGCCGACGCTGCGCAGGTGGCTGATGCTCTCGGTGGCGACGCGCATCAGGCGCGCCCGCCCGTCCTCGTAGTCCTCGGCCTCCACGGTGATCGTGAAGTACTTGTCGGTCACCGTGTTGTTCCTGCCGGTGGCGAGGCGGTCGTGGATGACCCGGTTGAACTCGCGGCGCAGGGCGTTGTACGAGTCGGGCCGGTAGGGCATGAAGGCGGCCTCCTCGACAGTCTCCTGGTCCATGACCCTGTTGATGACGCTGACCTGCAGGTGGTGGGCGGAGTCGAAGCTGTTGAGGAACTTCGCGTACTGCTCGATGATCGATTCCTGCTGGTGGGGCGGTGCGATCACGTAGTTGACGTCGGACAGGCGCAGCGTGATGGAGAAGTGCTGGTCGTCGAGGACGCAGATCCCCGAGTCCATGAGCGCCTCGTAGTCGAGGACGTCCTGGGCGCGCAGGATCTGGCGCCGTGAGACTTTCTTCTTCTTCTTCGGCTTGTCTGCGTCTTTCTTCGACTTAAACATACGAGTCACGCTCCACGGGCAGGCTGCCTTTGCGGCGGGATTTGGTCTTCTTGCGGTTCCGCTTGGCCTTGCGCGGAACCGGCCCGCCGTCGGCGGATGGCTGGACTTGGGAGATCATCCCGTACACGTACAGCTGGCGGCTGCGCTGGTGGTTGATGATGTACCCGGCGTACTTCTCGAAGGGGAGGCCGCGCGGCCGGTACCAGCCCAGGGCCGCGAAGGGGATGATGATCGCGATCACTATGTACTGGCTCGTCTCAACGAAGTCCGCGAGGTAGCCGACGAAGATCGTCGCGAAACCGAGGATGGTCATGGCGGCAGCGCACGCGAGCTGCCGCCATGACATCCCCATGACCACTTTGGCTTGATACGCGGTGATCTCGCGTGGTACCTGGATCTCTATCGCCATGTGTGTCCTTGTGCGGGACCGGCGGCGGGGCGGCGCTTGCTCGGCGGCGCCCCGCCACGGGCCATTCGGTTAGTGGAGGCTGATCTGCCCGAACAACTGCGCAGCCGCGACGATCATCCCGCCCCCGACCAACTGCCACACGCCGGACTGGATGCCGGGCCCGTTGTGGTCCTTGAGTCCGCCCGCCAGCACGACGACGCCCCAGATCGCCCATAGGCCGCCGCCGATGGTGGCGAACCTGACGAGCAGATGAAGAGCTTCGTTGACGACATTAGCGTCCATGTTTCCTCCGGGGGGTGTTCGACTGGGGTGGCTTCAGGCGCGGGAGCGCTTGCGGGCCCTGCGCCGCATGGCCAGGAGCGCGAGACCGGTGGCGCCGAAGGCCGCCGAGGTGAGGGCGCTGGAACCCGCGCCGGTCTGCGCGAGTTCGGAAGCGCTCGGGCGCTGGGTGTTCACGTTGGGCGCGGGCGCTTGCGCGGCCTCAGGGGCGGGTGCGGGGGTGCCGCCGACCACAGCCGAGATGTCGCCGATGCCGGTGGGCGCGGGCGGCAGGGCCGAGGGGACCTGTCCGGCGGGCAGCGGGGGCGTTCCACGGTCCGCCGCCCTGTACTGGATCCCGGGCTTGGACGGGGTGCGCCCGGGTGTCGGCGTGGGCGGGTTGGTCGGGTCAGCGCCGGGCGCCGGGGGCGTGGTGGGTCCCGGGTTCGGCGTCGTCGGCCCGGGATCGGGCGTGGTGGGTCCCGGGTTCGGCGTGGTCGGCCCGGGATCGGGGGCGGGCGTGGTGGGCCCGGGCGAGGGCTGGGCCGGGTCGTCCGGTGTGGGCACGCCGGGATTGGGCGCCGGGTCGGGGTTCCCGGGCGTTGGATCAGGGTTCCCCGGAGTCGGCGGCTGGCCGGGCGTTCCTGGGTTCGGGTCGTCGGGCGTGGGCGGGTTCTCCGGCGCCGGGGGCGTGGTGGGCCCCGGGTTGGGCGCGGGGATGTCGGGCTCTCCGGGCTCCGAGGGGCCGGGTGTGGGCGGGTTGGGGTCGTTGGGCCCGTCGGGCGTCGGCGGCTTCTGGTCGTCGTTGATCGCCCAGTGGATCTCGAGCATGGGCGAGGTGGGCGCGAGTACGCCGCGGGTCGCATTGAGGGCCTGGGTGTGCCCGTTGCCGTTCATGCTTCCGGTGGTCGCGGGCTGGGCCTGGGCTCCACCCGAGTAGAGGGCGGGCACGCCGATGGTGGCCGCGGCGGCCAGTGCGATGAATGTTCGCCTCATGACCCTTCCTTTCAAGAGTTGGCGGGGTGGGCCGGCGCGAGGGCCGACTGGGGCCAGCCGAGTCGATGGGTATTTTCCTCGCCCCCCATTGTGGTACCGATCGGCATCCAGGTCAAACAACGCTGACCGCAGTGAAAGACGCAGTCCTTTGGGATCGAAGGGACTGGAGTGGGCTGTGTGGCGGATGTGCTCAAAGACTACTGAGGTGGTCAGCCGATATTCCAGGGGGGCCTGCCGATGGGCGCCCGACCGGCTTCCGGCGCGCGCACCCGGTAGTATTCTCCTGATCGGCCATGGGGCGGCGCGCTCCGACGGGGGCGCTCCGCCGGCGACGGGTGGCGGGCCCTCCTCGCCGCGCAGGCGCCCACGAGCGGAAGGCGGACTCCAGTGGACAAGTCGCGAGTGCGGATCCTGGTGGTCGTCGGCGTCCTGTGCCTTCTGGCCTGGGCCGTCGGCGACAAGACCAGCTACCAGGTGCGCTCCATCCTCCGCGGGGGCGGCACGGCGGGCGACGCGCTCGACGGCTTCTGGAAGGACCTGCCCGTCCTCACGCACTTCTCCTTCGACGGCCCCGACGTGCTCGCCGGAGTGATCGCCGCCGCATTGGTGCTCCTCGCCGTCGTGTACCGCATCGGGGCGCGCACCAACATCCGGGCCCACCAGGAGCACGGCTCGGCGCGGTGGGGCGGTCCCCGTGACATCCGGCCGATGGTGGACCCGGACCCCGCCCAGAACCTCCTGCTCACCCGCACCGAGCGCCTCAGCCTCGACACGCGCGCCACCCGGCGCAACCTCAACGCGCTCGTCGTCGGGGCGTCGGGGACCGGCAAGACCAGCCGCTTCGTCGTCCCCAACCTGCTCCAGGCGTCGACCTCCTACGTGGTCACCGACCCCGGCGGCCGCGTCAAGGCGGCGACCGAGGACCGCCTGCGCGCCAACGGGTACGAGATCCGGACCCTCGACCTGGTCAACCCCGCCGCGCACGGGGACTCCTTCAACCCCTTCGCCCACATCGACGCGGGCAACGCCGAGGTCGAGCTCCTGATCCTGGTCGATGCGCTCATGGCGAACACCGCGCCCATGCCGGGCGCCCTGCACGACGCCCTCAGCGACAACGCCGAGCGCGCGCTCCTGGCCGCGCTGTGCGCGCAGGTCTACGCCTCCGACCCCCACGGCGCCTCCCTCGGCGCGGTCGCGGACCTCCTCGCCCAGTTGGACGCCGCCGACGGCGACGGGGGGGCCCTGTTCGCCCGAGGGGCGCCCGCCGAGGACGCGCCGCCCCCGGGGGCCACCACAGCGGCCGGACCGGCGCAGCCGCCCGCTGTCGGCACTGGCGCGGCGGACGGTCCGCTCGCACTGGGCGAACCTCCGAGGACGGCGGGCCGTTCCGCGCCGGACCCGCTCATGCCGCCCGTGCCCCCTGCGCCCCCGTCGGCCCCCGGCCGCCCCGAATGGCCCCTCGACGACGAGATGGCCGTCCGCAGGGAGCAGATCCGCGAGTTCGCGCGCTCCCAGTACGCCGCCTACTCCCAGGGGCCCGACTCCACCCGGCTGGCGGTCCGCGCCTCGCTGGGGTCGCGGCTGGCCCCCCTGCGCATCGTCTCCATCCGGCGGGCCCTGTCCTCGGACACGATCGGAACGGAGCTGATCGGGCAGCGCAAGACCGCCGTGTTCCTGGTCGTCCCCGACTCGCACAGGTCCTTGGACTTCCTGGTCGGCCTGTTCTACGACCTGGTGGTCCGGGTCAACAGCGCCGCCGCCGACCGCAGCCCGGGCGGGCGCCTGCCCGTGCCCGTCCAGTGCTTCATGGATGACTTCGCCACCGTGGGCAGGATCCCCGGATTCGAGGCGAAACTGGGGGTCATGGGGAAACGGGGGATATCAGCCTGCGTCATAGTCCAGACCTACTCGCAGGGCAGGGCCCTCTACGGGGACGACTGGGAGGGCATCGTCGGCAACTGCGACTCCAAGCTCTTCATGGGCGGCGACGAGGAAACGACGCTGCGGTGGATCGTGGGCCGCCTGGGCAGGGAGACCATCGACACTGTGGACTCCGCCACCGTCAAGGGGTCGGTGGGCGCCTTCTCGCAGTCGTGGCGGCGCCTCGGGCGCGAACTGCTCACCGCCGACGAGCTCGCCGGGCTGGACCCCGGCCGCTGCGTCTTCACCCTGCGGGGCCTGCCGCCGTTCCTCTCGGACAAGCTGCCCGCCCAGGACCGGTGAGCGGGGCGCGTGGAGGGGGAACGGAGCAGCGCGCCGCCCGCACGGCCTGCCGGCGGTGACCGGTGGAGCAGCCGCGGGAATGCCGACGCTCCTGTACGGCGTCCACTGGCGGCGGGGCAACGGCACACCGTGGGGCTCCGCGCCGACGGCACCGTGGCCGCGGTCGGAGCCGACTCCGCTGGGGAGTGCCGGACCCTGCGATGGCGCGACGTCGTCGCGGTCGCGGCGGGCGGCGTCCACACGGCCCGCAACACCGGCAGTTCGCACACGCTGGGGCTCCGCGCGGACGGGACCGTCTTCGCATGCGGCTGGAATGCCCAGGGCCAGTGCGAGACGCGGCGGTGGCGGGGCGTCACCGCAGTGGCCGCCGGGTGGCGGTTCAGCGTGGGCCTGCGGGGCGACGGAACACTGGTGGGGACGGGCCGTGCCGCGGAGGGGCAGCTGCGTTTCGAGGAATGGCGCGCAGTGGTGGATGTCAGCTGCGGGGACTGGCACACGGCCGCGGTCCTCGCCGACGGCACCGCCCGCGCGACCGGCAACAACGCAGCGGGCCAGTGCGACGTGGGGCACTGGACCCGTATCCGCGCGGTCGCCTCGGGCTACCTCCACACCCTGGGGCTGACGGGGGAGGGCACTGTTCGCGCTGCCGGGCGCTCCCGGGCATGGGCGGGCAGCGAGCAGTGGGAGGGGATCGCCGCTGTGGCGGCCGG
>ERZ773050.1600-NODE-1600-length-12455-cov-4.612984_pt1 | contig 12455 bp, 12 predicted proteins | sample MGYA00580632_ERZ773050 | MGnify/ENA primary metagenome ERZ773050 (study PRJEB29015, sample SAMEA2738123) | human oral metagenome | biome: human oral; feature: human-associated habitat; material: saliva | place: China | collected 2166 ... | reverse complement strand
ATAGGGATATAAATTAGGGGAGGTATAGAAATGAAAAACATTTTAATTGTAACAGGTCATACCCACGAAGAAAATTCTGTGGCAAACAAAGAGATTCTCACGTTGCTTAAAGAAAAATATCCTAAGGCTGAGTTTGATCGTTTGGAAGTGCTCTACGGAGATTATAAGATCAATGTAGAAGCAGAACGAGAAAAGCTCTTATGGGCGGATACGATCGTGATTCAGTCTCCTCTATTTTGGTATTCTTTAACATCTCTGATTATGAGATGGTTTGAAGAAGTGTTTACCTATGGTTGGGCCTATGGAGCAGACACCTATGCAGTAGCTGGTAAGGATATGGTTGTTGGCCTTACCGCTGCTTGTGGTAATGATGAATATGCGTTGCATGGTGATAAAGGCATTACTATTGATGAAATCTTTAAAACCTGTGAAGCTACTTGTAAGTTCTGTAAAATGAATTTTAGAGGTGGTGTTTTCACTGGCAATATGCTGTATACAGGTGAAGCTGTACAGCTACAAGTGATTCATAGACAAGCAAAAGAACACTGTGATCAATTAGTTCAGTATATAGACGCTTAAGTGCGCCATAGGATACATACTATTGCACTATACTAGATACGGTGTATAATTTATATTGCTAAGATAATTATTGATACAGGAATGAGGAACATGAATATAATTGTAACAGGCGGTGCTGGTTTCATTGGATCACATCTAGTAGATAGATTGATTCAAGAGGGACATCGTGTACTTGTCATTGACAATTTAAGCAGTGGATTGCGGGCATTTGTGAATGAACAAGCTGAATTTTTAGAACTAGATATACGAGATGAAAAGATACATGATGTGTTTGATGACTTTCAACCAGACTATGTATTTCATGAGGCAGCGCAAACAGTAGTAGCAGAATCCATGGTACATCCAACAGAAGATTGTGATATCAATCTAATGGGACTATTGAATTTATTACAAGCCTCAGTTAAAGTGGGTGTAAATAAATTCCTTATGCCATCCTCTGCTGCAGTATATGGTGATTTAGAGGTATTACCTTTGACAGAGGAATTGGCAGGAGTGCCTCGTTCTTGTTATGGATTGACAAAATTAACTACGGAAGGCTATTTGCGTATTTACCAAGAATCTTTTGGATTACCCTATATTTGCTATCGCTATTCTAATGTATATGGACCACGTCAAGGCAATGGCGGTGAAGGTGGAGTTGTTAGTATTTTCTGCGAACATGTGGCGAATGGTGAATCTATCAAAATTTTTGGCGATGGAGAACAAACACGTGACTTTGTCTATGTAGATGACGTAGTAGAAGCAAATATATTGGGATTGAATAATGATGTAACAGGGGTTATCAATGTGAGTACAGAAACTGGAATTTCTGTGAATGAATTAATCGACACATTAGAGCACATTGCTGGCACTACGGTAGAACGTCATTATGAAGAACCGCGCATTGGTGATATTAAACATTCTTTATTGAGTACTGCAAAAGCAAAACAATGTTTAGGATATACGCCTAAATGGACATTACAAAAAGGACTGGAAAATACCTATCACTATGTGAAAGATAATAGATAACATCATAAGAGCTTTGCGAAGGCAAAGCTCTTTGTTATTGAGGAGGAACTATGCAAATTAATGCAGCTGTACTGGAAGTGTTTGACTTTACGTCGTCTATGTCGGCCTATTCAGATCATCCTATGGATATTACTGAACCAGAGATACAAAGCTATCTTGAAATGCATGTAATGAAAGCGTTACAGGACCCTGGAGCCAGAACTGGTTATATCTCGGATCAAACACCATGGGGGCGAAAGATCAAACAATTGGAGAATCAAGAAGTAAGCCTTGTAGAGTTTGGTAAAGAACTAGGTGAGACTTTATTTACCTATATGGCACAAGCAATGGACCCTTGTGTACTAGATATGATTGTCTGTGAAGCACAAGGAGAGCAAGCTTACCTTTGCGTTCTTCTTTGTAAAGCCCATGATGGATATACTCACCAATTATATTCAGAAGAGGATGGTTCATTAGCAACAAAATTAGTAGAGCATAGAGTCGTATTACCAACAGTGACACAAAAACTATATGCTTTTGCAAGTATTAAACTTTCTGATTTATCCATTCGTCTCTTTGAGCCGAAAGGTGAATATGATGGAGAGAAAATGAACTTCCTAGAAGAACGAATCTTTCAGGTGACCACGAATCCGTCTTCTAAAGATACAGTGAAAAAAGTACGCACTGTGGTAGATCGAATTTCTAAAGCTCATGAGCAAGATGGTGTGGCAGCTATGGCTAAAACAAAAGAATTACTAGCTAAGAATGCAGAAGTATCTGACACATTAGAAGCACGACATATTATTGAGCAAGTGTTTAGTACGAACCCCATTCAGCGAGAAGCAGCTATGAAAGAGCTAGCAGAAGAAGATTTACTTGAACCATTGCCAGTGAGTCGGACCTATGCTACAAAAGTGGGCAAGCAACATAAAATTAAAACAGATACTGGTATTGAACTTTCATTTCCAGTAGAATATATGAATGATCGTGAGTTTATAGAAATTTCAACGAATGAAAATGGTACCTTGCGCATTGAATTAAAAAATATTTCAAAGATTACCAACAAATAGGGGGTCTAATGAGTAAAAAAGGACATAAAAAAACAAATGCATTACGCATACTAGATACTCACCATATTGACTATGAAGTGTTCACCTACGAATGGTCTGAAGAACGCGGAGCTGGTATACATGTTGCTGAATCTTTGCATATTCCGCCTGAACAAGTGTTTAAAACATTGGTTGGGAAAGGCAATGTAACAGGTCATGTAGTATTCTGTATTCCTGTAGAAGGGGAACTAGATATGAAACAAGCCGCACGAGTGAGCGGAAATAAATCGGTAGAATTGATTGCGGTAAAAGACTTATTACCGTTAACAGGATACTTACGTGGCGGTTGCTCTCCATTAGGGATGAAAAAAGCATTTCCTACCTATTTTGATGATAGCATTACATCCATTCCTATGGTCTATGTCAGTGCAGGACTTAGAGGGATGCAAGTACAGGTTAATCCACAAGCATTAGTAGATGTAGTAGGTGCCACGATAGCGCCACTGACAATGGGGTAAGTATGGCAAAGAAGTATTATGCTGTTCGAGTAGGGCATAATCCAGGAATCTACGTGACATGGTCTGACTGTGAAGTGCAAGTAAAAGGATTTCCTGGTGCGCAGTATAAGTCATTCCCTACAGAAGCAGAAGCAAAAGCCTATATGGGCTCTATCGATTTACCTAAGAGTGCAGGGATTAAACCGACTAGAACTGGTACAAAGAAAACATCTGCTAGTGCGTCTAAACGTATGAGCGTAGGTGAATACCTTAAGACACAGACTGATAACATAAGTCAAATCGTAGAATCAGATCCTTGTGAAATTCGTGCTTTTATCGACGGCAGTTTTGATAAGCGAAAAGGTGTGGTTGGCTCTGGAGGGGTTATTCTTCTTGGTGCAGAAGAAGTAGAATTTTCTCTTTCGAGTACAGAACCGAATCATGTGGCCTATTGGAATGTGTCTGGGGAATTATTAGCAGCACTTCATGTAGTGGATTATGCACTAGACCATGGGTATACATCATGCTCTCTCTATTATGATTATATGGGCATTGAAATGTGGGCTACAGGTAGATGGAAAACAAATAATCCATTAACAACTAACTATGCGAAACGAATGAAAGAAGCTAGCAAAAAACTTCGTATCGATTTTCATAAGGTAAAAGCTCACTCTGGTATCGCCTATAACGACCGTGCAGATGCATTAGCAAAGAAAGGAACGCTACTAAAATAACACTGGTAGGAAATTTCTCATAAAACTCCTTTAATCTCTCCATGATTTGATGTACAATAAAAGTACGATTACAATCATACTGTACATAGGAGGAAACTATGAAACGGATTCAATTAGACTCTGGTTTTGTTTATGATTATACAAATATGATGTTACCTGGTGGGGTGACGGAAGCAGATGTAACAAACTTAGGCACTGCGATTTCTGATGCCTTAGCAGCAGCGGAAGAAACTCGTCATCATGGTGTTGTAAAAGGCCATCTATCCAAAGATGGAGAGCCTGAATTAGTACTTTTTCCACAATTGCCGTATGTAGTGGAAGGCCATATTAACAACCCAACAGTGATGGCTCGCCTTGATGCTTTGAAAGAAAAGAAGGTTAGTACTGTAGTCAGTTTTGGTATTGGTGGTTCTTTCCTAGGTGGAAAAGTATTATTTGACGTACATTGTGGGGAGTTTTGGAACTCCATGAGTGATGAAGAACGTAATTACCGCCCACGTATGTATTTCAGTGGTAATAATGTTGACCCTGTACGTACCCAAGAATTAATCAAGCAATTACAAAGAGAATGGAAAGAGCAACAATTTTTAGAAGACCATGCCCATGTACCTAATGAGTATAAAGTGCTATTGGTGCTAATTTCTAAATCTGGTTCTACTATTGAACCAATGACAAATTTCATGATTGTGAAAGAAGCTCTAGAAGTAGCAATGATTAATTATGAAGTGCTAGTAGTGACAGATCCAAGAGATGATGACAAAGAAACGTTGTTACATAAGTTAGCTGTTGCAGAAGGTTGGGGAGACTCCATCTTCGCTGTACCTGATGGCATTGGTGGTCGTTTCTCTGTGTTCTCAGAAGTAGGGTTGGTAATCGGTGCTTTATTAGGATTTGACATTCATGATTATTTAGAGGGGGCTAAAGCAGCAGATATAGCAGCTAAAGAACAAGATGTCTGGAAGAATCCAGCCTTGTTAAGTGCTGTGTTAAAATATATTGGCTCTGAACAATATGGTCGTCATATTGAAGTATTTATGCCTTATGCAGATCGTTTGAAATCCTTATCTGAATGGTATGTACAATTATTAGCGGAATCCTTAGGTAAAGAAAAAGATGATAAATCTGGACACTATGGTCGTACTCCAATTGTAGCGGTAGGTACTACAGACATGCATGCCCAAACACAGGAACATCAAGAAGGTCGCTATGATAAAGTTGTATCTTTTGTAGATGTAGAAAATTGGCATGTGAATCTAACAGTGCCACATATGTATGACCAATATAGTAAACTAGAAGCTTTAGCCGGTCTTGACTTAGGATTTATCAATCGTGCTGCCTTGGCATCCAATGCAGAGTCCTTAGCAAGCGATGGACGATTTAATGGAACCTACCAAGTTCCAACGATGAATGCCTTCCATTTGGGAGAATTGATGTTTACTATGTGCTGGGCCATCTACTTTGAAGGACAATTGGCAGGGGTGGATGCTTTCAATCAACCAGGCGTAGAAGTGTATAAAAAATTATTAGGACCTAAACTTTCAAAAGCATAGGAGAAGTAAGAATGAATATTTTAGTGACAGGTGGCGCAGGGTACATTGGTAGCCATACAGTACGTGCCTTATTAGGAGCAGGTCATCAAGTGGTGATTGTAGATAATTTATCTCGAGGTCATAAGGAGTCGATTCCTGCAAGAGTACCGTTCTATGAAATGGATATTACAGACCTTGCATTAGGTGAGGTTCTAGATACGTATAAAATTGATGGCATTATGCACTTTGCAGCTCATTCCCAAGTTGGTGAATCCATGGTAAATCCATCTATCTATTATGAAAATAATGTAGTAGGTTCCTATCGTTTAGTAGAAACTGCTCGTAAACATGGTGTAAATCGTTTGGTATTTTCCTCTACAGCGGCTGTCTATGGTGAACCAGAAGTAGTACCTATTACGGAAGATGCGAAATGGAATCCAACCAATGTGTATGGTCGCACAAAATTGATGATTGAAGATATGCTACGTGACTATAGCAAAATTTATGGATTTAAATTTGTAGCACTACGTTATTTTAATGCAGCAGGTGCTGATCCATCTGGTGAAATTGGTGAAGATCATACACCAGAAACACATCTAATTCCACTTATTATTGATGCAGCTTTGGGTAAGCGTGAATCCATCACTGTATTTGGTACAGATTATGATACTGCGGATGGTACTTGTGTACGTGACTATGTACATGTAAATGATTTAGCTTCTGCTCATATTCTAGCTATGGAATATCTGTATAATGGTGGAGAATCAGACGTATTTAACTTAGGTTCAGGTAATGGTTTTAGTGTAAATGAAATTGTAGCGGCTACTAAAGAAGTAACAGGTGTCGATTTCCGTGTTGATTACGGGGAACGTCGTGCTGGAGATCCAGGCACATTGATTGCTTCTTCAGAAAAGATTCATGCAAAATTAGGCTGGAAACCAGTTCACAGTACAGTACAAGAAGTGATTCGCGATGCTTGGAATTGGCATCAATTACATCCTAAAGGATATTAATTGTATATAGGAGGGCATGATGAAAGTTTCATCTACGCAAGACCTCTACAATTGCATAATGAAGTATATACGTACACACGGTCGTCTCGTTTTCGGGGCGACCGTTTTATTGTGCCTCATTTGCTATCTAGGGTGGAGAGAGTCCGCATGGTCGGAGGTTGAACAATTAGAAAGTCCTATACAGTCACATCGTGAAAGTGATGCATTAGGAAAAAATAAAAAAGGAAAATTTGAAGATTCTTCAGAAACACTTACTCATACATCTGAAAAAGGTGAGAAAAAATATAGGGGGAAGAAACATGAAAAAAAGAGAGAATCCCTAGAAGGAGAGACAGATAAGGGGAAACTTGTCTTTCCAATACGGAATGTAGTAAGACCCTATCCTTTACTAGATACGTTTTCAAAGGAATTGTCTGTAGTTACTCCAACATCGGTACTAAGTGCAGATAGAAGCAACATGGACAATATGAACAGGAAAGGAAAAGGTAATAAACATAGTATGGAAGGATACGCTGTACATGCCTATAGCAATGATAATGGTAGAAACACGCATGCGAGACATGAGGTAGGGCATGTAAAAGAGATGCAAGTACAACTGTTGGGAATTATACAAGGAGAGGTACCTGTAGCTGTGTTAGATATTAATGGAAATACTCATACTGTGTATGAAGGAGATATAGTAGATGGAGTACAGGTACATACGATTCGTGATACAAAGGTACAAGTTCAAGTAAACAGTTATGTTCAATGGATAGAATAAAGGAAGGGTAAAAATATGTGGAGTAAGAAGTAGAAACATAAAGGAAGGAGATACATATGTGGATTAAAACAGTAAATTACTTTAAAAGGAACGTAGCAATCCATATTTATCAAGCTATCTATCGCTGGGGAATAGCATATGTATTACTACTAGCATGCTTAGGAATTTTCCCTGCAGAGGCAGTCCATATTATGGCCAAAGATATGCCTTTACGAACATTGGTGCAAACCATAGCTAGAACAGAAAAACTTTCAGTGGTGGGATTAGATACATTAGAGGGGAAGGTCACTTTAGAAGTACAAGAAAACTCTGGGAGAGAGGCTATTAACAAATTGGGATCACAATTAGGTTTTTTAGTCTATGAGGAAGATGGGACCTTCATTGTAGAGGGGCGTCACGAAGAAAAAGAACGTCGACATGTAGCAAATGGATCAACTCCAGAAGAATTAAGTAATCTGATTCAGTCTGTAGTATCTAAAGAACATATACAAGTGATACCTAGCACCAACGAAGTCATCTATTACGGGACGGTTCATGAGATTTTAGAAGTAGAAAAACTACTTCGATCTTGGCATGCCACACCAAAACAAGTACAGTTAGATGTGGCCGTATTGGCTATGGAAAAGGGCTATGCTAAGGAGCTGGGTGTACAATGGTCATTTCCTGGCTTACAAAGTTCAGGGCTTTCCATGCATGGAAAATCTGAGTCAGGTATGGAAGGGAATGTGCATATCGGTCATATGCCTAAGGGAACATCGTACTCTTTTTTAGTGCACCCTGAGGTATCTGCTAAAGAAGGAAATAGCCGTATGGCATTGATTGCAAGACCTAGTATTGTGGCTGTCAATGGGGAGGAAGCAAGTATTCTCATTGGTGAACGCGTGCCGGTCACAGTAGAATCTATCCAAAATGGTGTCACAAGAACTAGTGTTCGCTATGAAGAGGCAGGCATACGATTGCGATGTAAACCCTATGTATTACAGGGAAATCATATTGATACCATTGTGGAAGCGGAAGTGAGTAACCCCACCTTAGTGCCAGAAATGAAAGCTTATCGAATTACCACACGGCAAGCAAAAACAAGAGTGCGCATACCTAATGGAGAAACATTGGTCATTGGTGGATTGATGGATCGACGTACCATGCGACAATGGCAAAAAGTGCCTATCTTAGGGGATATTCCTTTGATTGGCAAATTGTTTCAACATAATCGTAAAACAAAAGATGAAGTAGAATTATATATTTTGGTTACTGCCAAGGTAATTCCCGAAATTACCTAAATTTCCTTGCAAAAGGTGGGGATTATTACTATAATAAAGGATAGATTGAAATGTTTCTTTCACAGGAGGTTACCATGAGCTATGTAAAACAGCAAGACCCTAAAGTTCAAGAAATGATTGAATTAGAGTTGGGTCGTCAACGCAACAAATTAGAAATGATTGCATCGGAAAACTTTGTGTCTCAAGCTGTGATGGAAGCACAAGGTAGCGTATTGACAAATAAATACGCAGAAGGATATCCACATAAACGCTATTATGGTGGATGTGAATATGTCGACATGGTAGAAGAGTTGGCTATTGAAAGAGCGAAACAACTGTTCGGCGCAGAACATGTGAATGTACAACCTCATTCTGGTTCTCAAGCAAACTTTGGCGTATACTTTGCCTTATTAGAGCCAGGCGACACGATTATGGGAATGAATTTATCCCATGGTGGACATTTAACACATGGATCTCCAGTGAATGTATCTGGTAAGTATTTTAACATTATTCCTTATGGAGTAGATGCAGAGACAGGTCGCATAGATTATGATGAAATGCGTAAAATTGCACAAGAGCATAAGCCAAAAATGATTATCGGTGGTGGCAGTGCCTACTCTCGTCAAATAGATTTTAAAACTATGGCAGATATTTCCCATGAAGTAGGAGCTATTTTCATGGTAGATATGGCACACTTTGCTGGTTTAGTAGCAGCAGGATTGCATCCAAATCCAGTGGAATATGCTGATATTGTAACTACTACTACACATAAAACATTGCGTGGACCACGTGGCGGCATGATTATGTGTAAAGAAGAATATGCCAAAGCGATTGATAAATCTATTTTCCCTGGTATTCAAGGTGGTCCTTTGATGCATGTTATCGCTGCTAAAGCTGTAGCATTTGGTGAAGCATTACAACCTGAGTTTAAAGTATATGCACAACAAGTTATCGATAATGCAAAAGCATTGGCTGCTGCATTGCAAGAAAAAGGCTTAACAATTGTTTCGGGTGGTACAGATACTCACGTTATGCTTGTAGATGTTCGTAGCACAGGTTTAACAGGTAAAGAAGCAGAACACTTACTTGATGAAGTAGGTATTACATGTAATAAAAATACAATTCCATTCGATCCAGCTAGCCCATTTGTAACAAGCGGTATCCGTCTTGGTACGCCAGCGCTTACAACTCGTGGTTTGCAAGTGAAAGATATGGAAGAAATTGCTGATATTATTGCAACAGTTCTTAAAAATCCTGAAGATAAAGCTGTTCATGAAGAAGCTAGCAAACGCGTAGCTGCACTTTGTGAAGCGTATCCATTGTACTAATCTATTAGGTTAATAACAGTCATTAGATATTTATAGTTTTACCAGTCTATACGTAATTTAAAAGGGATGTGCCTTATCACATCCCTTTTAATATTTTTATGGCATGATTTTCTATTCTATGATAGAGTTAATATGATAGTTAAATTGCTACAAAGAGATACGTATATTGTTTTATAGGAGGACAGTCATGAAAGTTAATGTTATGACACATCCGTTGATTCAGCACAAAGTTACATTGATGCGTGATGTACAAACAGGTTCTAAAGACTTCAGAGAACTACTTGATGAAATTACTATGTTGATGGGCTATGAAATTACACGCAACTTACCACTTGAGGATGTAGAGGTAGAAACACCATTAACTAAAATGACTGGCAAACGCATTGCAGGTAAAAAATTGGGTATCATCCCAATTCTTCGTGCTGGCCTTGGCATGGTAAATGGTATGCTTAGCTTAATTCCAACTGCAAAGGTTGGTCATATCGGCTTATACCGTGATCCTGAAACTTTAAAACCAGTAGAATACTACTGTAAATTGCCAACTGATGTAAGCGAACGCGATTTCATTGTAACTGATCCAATGCTTGCAACTGGTGGTAGCGCAGCAGCAGCTATTACTTTGTTAAAAGAAAAAGGTGCTCAACACATTAAATTGATGTGCCTTGTAGCGGCTCCAGAAGGCGTTGAAGTTGTAAATAAGGAACATCCTGATGTACCTATTTACGTAGCAGCACTTGATGAAAAACTTAATGATCATGGTTACATCTTGCCTGGTTTAGGCGATGCTGGTGACCGTATCTTCGGTACAAAATAAAATTAGAATAAACGACATACTTTTAGGTATAAAACTAGTATTAAATTGCCTCAAAAGTATGTCGTTTTCTGCTATTTAGGGTTGAATAAAATTCACATAGGGTATAAAATAAATGTGTAAAGGTATTTTTTTATTTTAGGTGGGACGAATTTTGTTCACATGGGACGAAAAACGATTCATATAATCCCAACGGGTAAAGGAGGGACCCGATGAACGAGTTTCTAATGATATGTGAACGTATTGTTCCTGAAATCGTTAGCGTATTAAAGGAGCGATACAAGATACTAAACCACCTTGTTTATGAAGAGCCTATAGGCCGCAGGACTTTAGCTACAGCGACGGACCTTCCAGAGCGAACCGTACGAAGTCATATTGAGCTGATGCGTGCAAATGGTCTAGTAGACATTTATAAACCGGGGATTTTTCTCACTGACGAGGGACAAGCAATTGTTCCGAAGTTACGAAATTTTTTAAACGAACTAGATCGTATTAACGAACTAGAAAACCGATTGACGGAAGCACTTTCCATCGATAGGGTTATCATTACACCTACAGAAGGAACGTTAATGGTTAAAAAGCTGGGCTTCGCTGCAGCAAAACTGCTACAGGAGTTATTAGAGCCCGATTCAGTAGTGGCTATTAGTGGTGGCAGCACCATGGCAGCAGTAGCAGAAGAAATGCCGATTTTACCATTTAATCCTACTGTAGTACCAGCTCGTGGTGGTGTTGGTGCGGTAGTGGAATACCAAGCTAATGTCATCGCTTCTGTACTGGCTGAACGACTTCGTGGGACTTACAAGATGCTTCATTTACCAGATGGGCTTTCACAAGACTCATTGCATATGCTCATGACTTGTGAACCGCAAATCAAGGAAATTGGGGACCTCATAAGTAGAACTGACGTATTGTTGTTTGGTATTGGTACGGCCATGCGCATGGCAGATCAGCGTCATATTGCTGATGATGTGCGTAAGAAATTGGTAGATAATCATGCTGTAGGTGAGGCATTGGGACAATATTGTGATATGGATGGCAAGTTGATTTATTCCACTAATAATATTGGTTTATCCTTGCCTGATGTAGCAAAGGTGCCTAATGTCATTGCCGTAGCAGGTGGACAAGAGAAGGCGAGCGCCATTATAGGCGTGATGCGAGCTTGCCAGAAAGGTATACTCATCATTGATGAGCAAGCCGCTGAAGGTATGCGTCAATTATTACAAATTTCTGCCTTATAGGCGAATGAGTAGTTATAAATTTTAGTTTGAATTTGGTTAGAATTTTTGTTATTAGGAGGATCTAACAATGGCAGTAAAAGTTGGTATTAACGGTTTTGGTCGTATCGGTAAATGTGTAGTTCGCGCAGCGATTAACAATCCTGACGTAGAAGTTGTAGCAATCAATGCTACTGGCGATAATGAAGGTACTGCATTATTATTAAAATACGACTCTGTTCATGGCACAATTCCTAACGAAGTAACATTCGATGAAGACAACATTTATGTTGATGGTAAAAAAATCCGCGTATTCCATGACCGCGATGCTTCTAAATTGCCTTGGTCTGAAGAAGGCGTAGAAATCGTAATCGAATGTACAGGTAAATACCGCGATGCAGAAGAAGCAAAAGTTCATTTAGAACAACCTACAGTTAAAAAAGTATTGATTTCTGCACCTGGTAAAAACGAAGATTTAACTATGGTTATGGGTGTTAACCAAGATATGTACGATCCTGCAAAACACCACATCATTTCCAACGCATCTTGCACAACTAACTGCTTGGCTCCATTTGCTAAAGTATTGTGCGATGAATTCGGTATCAAACGCGGTATGATGACTACAATTCATTCCTATACAAATGACCAAAAAATTCTTGATGCACGTCATAAAGACCCTCGCCGTGCTCGTGCAG
>ERZ773050.1599-NODE-1599-length-12457-cov-53.715207_pt1 | contig 12457 bp, 12 predicted proteins | sample MGYA00580632_ERZ773050 | MGnify/ENA primary metagenome ERZ773050 (study PRJEB29015, sample SAMEA2738123) | human oral metagenome | biome: human oral; feature: human-associated habitat; material: saliva | place: China | collected 2166 ... | reverse complement strand
CACTTTGTCGGGGTAGTGCGCGTCGAACTCCATGTGCAGCTGGTGCATGTTTTCTGTGGAGGTGGCAGTCGCGCGCAAGTATTCGTCGATGCTGACTCTGATGTCGATGGTCTTGCCCGCAAGCATACTGCCAGCCGCGGGCGCGGTGGGTGTCGCGCTCGCGATCGGCACCGGCGTCTTGCTATACGCATGCGCGGGCATAGCCACCCCCGTCACGCAGGCAGTGGCCGCCAGTGCGCACGCCGCCCACCGGGCCACCCGGCGTCGGGTTGTTGTCTGCGTTGTCATGGGGTGCCTCTCGGTTCGCGTACTTGATCGCCGGCGGTGGCGTGGTGTCCGGCGTGTGGTTAGTGTCTGCGGCGCAGGGCTATGACCAGGGCGGCGGTGCCGACCAGGAGGAGGGTGGCGATGGCGGCGCCGATGCCGATGAGTAGGCCCGTGGAATCGCTCTGCCCGTCAGTGGAGTCCCCTGCGGTCGAGGAGCCTGCGGCTGGTGGGGTCGTGGGCTCAGGAGTGGGCAGGGTGAAGGGGTTGACCGGTGCGACCAGGTCCGTGAACGCCCCCACTGTGCCCTGCTCATATGTGGTGAAGAATTCTTCGGCGTCGCCTTCGAGGAGAGGCTCATCCGTGATGGGAATGACGGTCCCCTGGTCGCTTTGCCAGACACAGCCGGTGTTGTGCGTGTTGGCAACGAGCGGAGTATCAATGACTGAGTAGCTCGTCTCAAAATTGCACTGACCGTTCACCATATGCGGCGAGTAATAGCTGAGATCCGTGATGGTCCCCTTTTCGAAGCTGTCGGCCATCTGCTGGAAGTATTCCATCGGGGCGCGCAGCTGGAGATGACCGGACTCATCCATGGAATAGAAGGCGTGACGCGCCTCCCGATAATACGTCGCTTCTAGGATGCAGCTAACTGGGGAGAGGGAAGCTTTCGATTTGAAATCGGGGTGAGAACCCGACCAGAACGTGTCAGCGATAGCCTGACAATCCTTCATCTGAAAATCATTATCCAGCCCCCGGAGGGACAGCATGATCGTCACGTCAACGGTGTGGAGCGTGTCGGTGCCGGTCCCGTCCAGCCCGGTCCTAATTCTGATGCCCATCTTGATTTCGTTGCCGGGCATGAGGGTGTCCGGCTCGGGCGCGGTCGGCGTCGCGCTGGCGATCCGCACCGGCGTATCATCCGCCCGCGCGGGGACACTCCCCACGCACAGGCACGCCACCGCCACCACCGCGCACGCCACCCACGCGCCCAGGCGCCTCGTCACCGCTGTCATTACTGTGCTCCCGTCCATGGAATGATTGACCGGCCCCGGGGGCCTAGTAGAACAGGTCTGGGGGGATGGGCAGGGCCCCAAAGTCCGAGTCCAACAGGCGCCGTTTCTCCTCCGACATGTACATCGACGGGATCCCGGCCACTTTCTGATTCAGTTTCGCGGCTGCGTCCGCATCCCCCGCCTCAAGATTGTTCAACGCCTCTTTGACCGCTTTCGCGAAGTTGTCGACGTTCTCGATCATTCCTTCCAGGGCGGTCTTCTCCTGCTGCCAGTAGCTGGCATAGACCTTCTGGAACGCGACCGGACCCTCCTCCCTGCCCCACTTCGCCTCCGTCTGCATCCGACTGAGCTCGCCACAGAGATCGGCCGCCTTCTTGAGTCTTTTGATGACGCACTCATCGCCCTCGGTCAGCTCCCTGATCCAGCGCTGCCACTTCTCTTTACTCACCTCAAGGTCTTCAGCCACAATGCTCTCCCTCGTCCACGAATACAGTAGGAACACGACAAGCCTACCAAACGGCAAAAGGGTGCGCATCAATGTTGGCAGTGGACGAATAGGGCTCGTTCGCGCGCGCCGCGCACGAACGGAGGCGCCCGGACTGGGCGGCGGCATTTAGCCGATGATCGGCTGCTCCTCGGGCATGCGAATGACACGGGAACGCTCGCGCAGGGCCAGGGCGGCGGCCACCGTCATGGAGCCCGTGCGCCCGGCGAACATGAGGGCGATGAGCACGTACTTCGCTCCCACGGGCAGAGTGGGTGTGACGCCCGTGGACAGGCCCACCGTGGCGAACGCGGACACCGTCTCGAACAGAATGACGTCCAGCGAATGATCCGTCATCGACAGCAGGAGGACGACGGAGATCGCGACCATGGCCAGACCCAGGAGGGAGACGGCGACCGCCAGGCGCACGGTCGAGGTGGGGATACGCCGGCCGAAGGTCTCGATGTCGCGGTCGCCTCGGGCCTCGGCGATGACGGCCAGGACCAGCACCGCGAAGGTCGTCACCTTCACGCCACCCGCCGTGGATGCAGAGCCGCCGCCGATCATCATGAGGATGTCCTGCACGAAGTGGGTCTGCGACTGCATCGCCCCCACGTCCAAGGCGGACAGGCCCGAGGACCGCGAATTCACGCCCGCCAGCATGGCGTTGAGGATCTTCGACGGGGTATCAATGGAACCCAGCGTCGCCGGGTTATGCCACTCGGTGAGCGCCAGGGCGAGGGCGCCGACGAACGCCAAGATCAGGTAGGTGGCCAGCGTCAGCTTCGTGTGCAGGCGCCAGCGGCGCGGGCTGCGCAGATTCTTCGCGACGTCCATGATGACGGGGAAACCGATCGCGCCCACGGTCGTACCCAAGATGATGGGGATCAGCATCCACCAGTCCGTGACGTGCGGGGCGAGGCCCTCGGGCAAGATCACGAAGCCAGCGTTGTTGAACACGGAGATAGCCATGAAGACGGCGTCCCACACCGCGCCCGCGGGATCGATGCCCATCGCGAGGAAGCGGGGCAGGAACATCATGGCCAGGAGCGCCTGCATCGTCAGGGAGGTCGCGATGACGGCCTTGAGGAGGGTGGAGATCTGCCCCATGGCGCCGGTCCCGGTTTCCTGCGTGGCGAGCATGCGCTGGGTCAGGCCCAGGTGGCGGGACACGGCGAAGGCGAGGATCGAGGCGAGCGTCATGACGCCCAGGCCGCCGACGACGATGCCCGCCGCGATGACGGCCTGCCCGAAAGGTGACCAGTAGGAGGCAGTATCGACGGTGGTGAGACCTGTCACACAAACGGCGGATACGGCTGTGAAGAGCACGTCGACGAAAGGCGCGGACGTGTCGGTCGCGGACGCGATGGGCAGCATGAGCAGGAGGGTGATGACCCCGATGATGAGCGCGAAGGTGCTCAGAGCCAGGCGCGCCGGCGAATAACGGGCCTGGCGTGACAGCCACGCGCGCACGCGCTGGGCGCGCGAGCTGGGGACCTGGGGGTGAGGCCCCCTCGGACCACCCGGGACCTGCCGCACGACGGGGGAGGGCTGAGGGGTCAGGGCTTCCTCTGAAATCGCGTGGGACGAGGCCGTGGCGCGCCCGCGGATCAAAGACCTCGTTGCGCCGGACTCAGTGCGCAGGCGAGGCTTTCCTGCTCGCGGCGTGCGCCCCTTGCGTGCCCGTCCCATCGATGCTCCTTAACGACTCTGCAACAAAACTGAATAAAGTTGCAGTTTCCATGCGGTTGGGCAGTAGTATATTTCGTGAGGCTACGTAAGCGGTGAACGAACGGGTTTAGCGCGCCTCGCGAGCATACTGGGAGTCATTAATGGAACAGCAGTCGGCGCCGCGCTTTATGACTGTCACGGAAGTGGCGGACATCATGCGCGTCTCTAAAATGACTGTGTACCGGTTGATTCACAGTGGTGAAATGCCCGCGATCCGCGTCGGAAAGAGCTTCCGAGTCCCCGAGGCCGCGGTCGCCCAGATGATCCAGGCTGGTATGGCGGATCACTCCGGTGGCCAGGCTCGCGTCATTGGCGGGTAGTATAGGCACGATGTGCCCGCTCCGGGCACCCATTATCAACCAGCGGTAGTACCTCTGCCGCCCACACTACGAGGGAGGAACCCCATGGGCTCCGTCATCAAGAAGCGCCGCAAGCGCATGGCGAAGAAGAAGCACCGCAAGCTCCTGCGCAAGACGCGTCACCAGCGTCGCAACAAGAAGTGAGCGAGCGGAGGCCCGGCCATCTGGTCGGGCCTCTCGTGTGCCCCGGCCCCTATACTTGTGGCTTATGGACCACACCATCATTCACGTCATGCGCCACGGCGAAGTGGCCAACCCCGACGGCGTCTTGTACGGCAGGCTTCCCGGTTTTGGGCTGACGGAGCTCGGGCATCAGATGGCCGCGCGCGCCGCACAGTACCTGGTGGAATCGGGTGCGGATATCGCTCGCGTCATCTCCTCGCCGCTGCTGCGCGCACAGCTGACGGCGGCGCCGACCGCAGCCGCCTACGGGCTGAGCATCGCCTCGGATCCCCGCCTCATCGAATCCGACAACGTGTTCGAGGGGCTCCCGGTTAACTCTCATCGCGCGATGCTGGCCAACCCCAAGTACTACAAGTACTACTGCAACCCGCTGCGTCCCTCGTGGGGCGAACCCTACCGCGACGTCGCATCCCGCATGAGCGCGGCCCTGTCCTCGGCGTTGCGCGAGGCTCGGGGGCGCGAGGCGCTGGTCGTGTCCCATCAGAACCCGATCGTGACGCTGACGCGCTTCGTGAACGGCCAGCCGCTGGCGCACTCACCCAAGTCGCGGCACTGCTCGCTGGCCTCCATCACGTCCTTCATTTTCTCGGGCGCCACGCTCGTGGGGACCTCCTATGCGGAGCCCGCCGCGGACCTGGTCGCCCTGGCTAAGGACATGACGCCGGGTGACTCTGCCGCCGACCTGCGCCGTTAGCTGTCGGCCCCGGTCGCGTCCCCGTCTGAGGCGTCCTCGCCCCGCTCACGCTTGCGTCGCTCCTCCTCGTGGCGCTTGCGCTGAATGTCGCGCTCGAGGCGGAAGAGGAACTCGGGGTCGTCGTCCGGCGCCGAGGGATGGGAGGGGGCGTGAGGGCGTGCCTGCTGCGTCTTTTCCGCGCGCGACACCCAGCGCAGCACGAGCCATACGATCGGGCCGATCGCCGCGATTGTCGCCGTGAAGAGGATGATGAGCAGCCAGATCGGCTTGGGGAGCTTGCCGGGCATCTCATCTTCGGGCGTGCGGTGCCAGTCCGCGGCCGCGTAGATGGTGAGCGCGAGCATTGCGACGAAGAAGAGGATCCTGGCCATGCCCCTAGTCTACGGGCGTGGGGTGCCTCACGCGCTCGCGTTCACTCCCGGGGCAATCCCCGATCAGTTGCGCGTGATCCTGGGCAGGTTCGCGTAGGAGGCGGCCGCCCCCGGCGTGAGGACCGCCGCGGCCCCCGCCCGCATGCCGTCCGCCACGGCCTCGTCGAAGGGTTTGCCGAGCGCCAGCGCCGCAGCCAGCGCCCCCACGCACGCGTCTCCTGCCCCCGTGGTGTCCACGGCCTCGCCGAGCGTGATCGCCGGGCTGTGGCGGGCCTCGGCCCCCGATGCCCACGCTGCGCCCTGCGCGCCCAGCGTCACGACGACGTGGCGCGGACCCATGCCTCGTAGCGCCCGTGCCACACCGATCGCCTCCGTCGGCGTCGCCGGCGCCGGCATGCCCAGCGTCAGCCCGGCCTCCGTCTCGTTGACCACCAGGATGTCGACACGCGACAGCGTTGCCGGGTCGGTTGCGCGCGCGGGCGCCAGGTTGAGCAGGACCCGCGCGCCAAAGGAATGAGCCCACTCGATGGCCGCCGCGTTGGCCGCAGGGGGAATCTCGGCCTGGAGGACGACGATGTCGGAGGGGGCGGGGAACAACGAGGCCTTGGCGTGGTCGATCGATGACGCGCGGTTCGCGCCCGCGTCCAGGATGATCGTGTTCTCCCCGCTGGCGGCAACCGTGATGAGCGCGGTTCCCGACGGGGAGTCGACCTCGCGCAGGTGTGAGACGTCCACGCCGTGGGCCGCGAGATGCGTGCGCAGGCTGTGGCCCGCCAGGTCGGTGCCCACCGCCCCGACGAAGAGGGTGGGGATGCCGGAGTGGGCGGCCGCGGCCGCCTGGTTGGCTCCCTTTCCGCCGAGGCCGTAGGTCAGGGACGAGCCGGAGAGGGTCTCTCCGGGGGCGGGGAAACGGTCGACGGTGACCGTCACGTCCTGATTGATGGAACCGACAACGATGACGCGTGCCATGGACTCTCCTATGTGATGGGTGCTTCATTGTGCCATGTCACAGGCTTCGTTGACAACTATCGGGGCGTGAAGTTCGGCGAGTTTTCAAGGATTAAGTGCAACTTAATTCGTCAGCCAGTTTCCTGCAATACTACTAAAGTGACGCTTTATGGTGAACTATCGGCCGTGCGCACACTCCGATTCCTCGTCTCCACACGCCCGGCAGCCCCCTCCTGCCGCGTCGACACCATCCCCTCCCAGGTCATCCAGGCGGGGGCCGCGGCCTCGGCCGCCACGCGCACGGCCGCACCCAACAAGGAAGGCGCGGCCAGCCCCGCGAGCGTCCTCCTGTCCCTCCTGGGCATCTACGCGCTCGGCACCGTCTCCCTCCAGGGCTTCAACCTCGTCTACCTGCGCGTCGCCGCCGACATCGGCGCCGGCGACGCCTCCGGCCTCATCACCGCCATCCCAGGCATCGTCCTCGGCGTCGCATGCTTCCTGTACGGCACCCTCGGCGACTTCATCCCCCTGCGCCGCATCGTCGACGTCGGCGTCGCCCTCATCGTCGCGGGCTCCCTCCTCGGATTCGCCTTCTCCTCCTCCCTGACCGGCATCATCATCGCCCGGGCGCTCCAAACCCTCGGCTACCAGGCCGCCGCCTCCGCCTACATGATCCTCGCCACCGGTATCGCTGACCCCAGGCGCCGCAGCCTCTACGTCGGCCTCATGTGCGCCGCCTTCCAAGGAGGAACCGCCATCGGTATGCTCTCCGGGGGCCTCCTCGCCGACGCCAACTGGGCGCTCCTCCTCCTCATCCCCCTCGGCGGCCTCGCCTTCGTGCCCATCATGGGACGGCGCGTTCCTGCCCGCGCCCACACCGGGCGCGTTGACGTCGTCGGCCTCGCGATCTTCTCCGCCCTGGCACTCCTGCTCACACTGGCCGCCTCTAACCCCTGCTGGTGGCTCATCGGCGGCCTCATCGTCGGCGCCGCCGCCTTCTGGCGCTACATCGGCCGCGCCCGCGCGCCCTTCATCACCCGCTCCTTCTTCACCAACGTTCCCTGGGCGCGCTCCGTCAGCCTCATCGTCATCGTCTACTGCATGAACTTCACCGTTGCGCCCCTCATGAACGGTATCGGCGCCGCCTACTACGCGATCACCCCCGCGCAGGTCTCCGTGCGACTCCTGCCCGCCTACTGCGTCGCCCTGACCACCGCCATGAGCTCCGGCGCCGTCATGGCCCGCATCGGCCGCGGCGCCACCGTGCGCGGCTGCGTCGGACTGATCCTCGCAGGCACCGCGCTCCTCGCCCTGTGCATGAGCGCCGGCCCCTGGGTCATCACCGCCTCCATGTGCCTCATCTACGCCGGCTTCGGAGCCCTCTTCACCCCCATCTACGACACCGTCTTCGCCACCGTCGCCCCCGGGCAAAACGGCCGCGCCGTCGCCATGAACGACCTGGCCATGCAGGGCAGCGCCGCCATCGGCATCGGCGTCTTCACCCCCTGGCTCGCCACCGGCTCCTTCCGTGGAATCGCCCTCGTGTGCGTCGCCGCGGCCGCCACCGGCATCGCCGGGGACTGGGCGCACGAATACCTCTACCGCCACGGCCGCTGAGCGGCTCCCCGGCGCGAGGCCGCCGGACGCAGGCTGTGAGCGCGAGGCCGCCGCGCGTCGTTCGGGCCTCACGCAGCCCTGCCTGGGCGCGTGCCGCGCTCAGTGCACCCCGCCCAGGCCTCGTCCCTACGACAGGACCAGCGCCAGCGCCGCGAGAAGCGCCCACGCCAGCGTCGAGAAACCCGTATTCCGCAGCACCGCGATCAGCGCGCGCCCCGAGGCCCCCGTCAACACCGGCAGACTCACGCCCGCCGCCCATCCGGCCGCGCCCACGCCCAGCGCGCACGTCGCCAGCGGGTGCAACCCAATCGCCACGCCCATAACCGCGATCAGCGCGACCGGAACCCACACGCACGCCGCAAACACCCAGCGCGACGCCCGATCCCCGAGACGCACCGCAGCCGTCATCTTGCCGGACGCACGATCCGTCGGAATATCGCGAATATTATTCGCCATCAGCAGGGCCACCGACAGCAGCCCCAGCGCCGACGCGCTCACCCACAGCCACCACGGCGCCGACTGCACCTGCGTCCACGACGTGCCCACGCACGCCAGCAAGCCGAAAAACACGAAGACCATCAGCTCGGACAGGCCGATGCCCATGTACGCGTAAGGGTGCTTCCCGCCCGTGTAGAACCATGCCGCCACCACGGCCGCGGCGCCCGCAGCGATCAGCCACCACGTGCCCGAGATCGCGACCAGCGCCACGCCAGCGACGCCCGCCAACGCAAAACAACCCAGCGCGGCACCCAGAACGGTCTTCGGCTCGGCGAGGCCACCTCCCGTCAGACGCGCCGGCCCCTGACGGTTATCGTCCGTACCGCGAATCCCATCCGAATAGTCGTTCGCGTAATTGACCCCCACCTGCAGGGCCAGCGCCACCACGAGCGCCAAGCACGCCCGCCCCGCGTCAAACCCGCCCATGTAATGCGCGGCCGCCGACCCGACAATCACGGGTGCGGCGGCAGCGGGCAAGGTGCGCAGGCGAGCGCCTTCAATCCAATCCGTCACGGTAGCCATGGCCACCAGTGTAGTTGCAGGAAGGCCCCCGCCGGGAAACGGGCTAGCGCACCCACTCCCGTTCGGTGCCCGAGGCCTCGCTCGCGGCCTGTGCAGCGGCGGCGCGGTCGATCTTGTCGAAGCCCAGGTACGGCAGCTCCTCCACCGCGACGACGCGGCGCGGCGCCTGCGCGCGCCCAATGCGAGCGGCCGCGTGCTCGCGGACCGCCGAGCCGAGCTCCGCCATCTCCAGCGAATCCGACGGCAGCTGCTTCGGGACGACCAACGCCGTCACGATCTGACCCCACTTCTCATCGGGAGTGCCCAGGATCCACGCGTCCGAAATGCCCTCGTAGGAGCGCACCGCGCGGCGCAGGGGCCCCGGCGCAATCGACAGGCCGCCCGAGGTGATGACGTCGTCCGCGCGGCCGCTCACTTCCACCTTGCCCGAGGCCCGGATGATGCCCATGTCTCCCGAAACCAGCCAGCGGTGGCCGCCCTCCTCGAAGAAGGGGCTCTCCGCTTCCAGGTAGCGCGTCATCAGGGTCGGGCCGCTGAACGCCAGGCGCGTGCGCCCGTCCCAGTCGACTGCACGGATTGTCACGCCGGGCATCGGCTCGCCGTCGTACACGCAGCCGCCCGACGTCTCCGTCATGCCGTAGGTGGTGCGCACCTTCAGGCCCGCGTCCAGGGCGCGTTGGAGCAGGTTCTGGCTGATCGCCGCGCCGCCCACGAGGATCGCCGACAGGGAACGCAGGGCGTCTATGACCTGGTCACCCGCATCGAGGCACTGCACGAGCTGCGTGGGCACGAGTGAGAGGTAGCCCGGCATCTGGTCTTGGGTGACGCCCGCGATCGCGGGCAGGAGCGCCGCCGGGTCGAAGCCCTGCGTCGTATCCACAACCTGCGGGTTCGTCTCTGCGACCGCGGCGCGCAGGAGGACCATCGCGCCGGCGATGTGGTGCGTGGGTAGCGCCAGGATCCAACGGCCCGGGCCGTCCAGTGCCAGCTCCGTGGCCTTCGCGGAGGCGATGAGGGCGTCGGTTGAGAGGCCGACCAGTCGAGGCTTGCCGACGCTGGAACCCGATGTCGCGATGACGAGGTCGACGCCGTCCAGGAAGTGCGGATCGTTGGTGATTCGATCGGCGAGGCCGGGGTAGTCCTGCTCGGGGAACGCCTGCTCGGGCGTCGCCGCAGACCCGCGCAGCGTGGCCGGGGGGACCAGGGCGGGGTCGCGCAGGAAGACGACGGTGTGCGGCGCCGGGTGATTCGGGTCGGCCTGTCGCTCCTCGTAGAGCTCAACGAGCTTGTGGATCGAGGCGTTCGCCAGGGCGACGGCGTTGATCGCCGTGCCGCCGGGGACAACTAGAATTCGCGGCACAGCCATGGTGAGCCTCCCAAGTTCGACAGCAAACGCGGATATAACAAGCATAAGGGCTTGCGTTCGTGCTGGTTGGGAGCCGCTTCGCGGCAATGATCACGTTTGGTACATGAATCCTTGATGGTGTGGTCATTTTTTATGTGGCACACTGCGCAGCTGAAATTTCAACCGTCTACTTTCGTGAGCCTGCTTGAGGTTATAGGATGGCGACGATGTTCAAGAAACTTTCCGCTAAAACCAGGTGGGCGATCGGCGCGGCGTGCGCCCTCGTCCTCGTTGTCGTCTGCGCCGTCATTGTCTACGCGGCGAACTACTCCGGCCGCGTGCTGCCGGGCACCACCGTCGCCGGGACCGCCGTCGACGGCATGACCCGTGACCAGGTCATCGCTGCCGTCACCTCGCGCGCCGACGCAACGAACGTGACCCTCACCGTCGAAGGCAAGGCCACCACGGCCTCGCTCAATGAGGCCGGTATCACGGTCGACGCTGAGGCTACTGCCGACGAGGCCATGAAGGGGTCCACCTCCCTGCCGGCCTTCGTCGGTGCCCTCTTCTCCGAGCGCCCCGTGGAGCCCGTGACCACCGTCTCCGACGACTCCATCAAGAAGCTCGCGGCGACCGTCAACTCGACCCTGACCTCGGAGATGAAGGACGCGCAGGTCATCGTTGCGCCCGACGGGGAATCCTTCACCGTCACGCCCGCGCAGAACGGCAACGGCATCGCGCCCGACGAGGTCGCCGCCGCCGTCAAGCAGGCCGGCGCCACCCTGACCTCTGTCAGCCAGGACGTCTCCGTTTCCCAGATGGAGCCCTCCATCACCACCGAGGATGCCCAGGCAGCCGCAGACAAGGCCAACGCCCTGCTCGATACCGAGATCGAGCTCTCCGACGGCATCGACACCTTCTACGCCGAGCGCTCCGACAAAGTCCAGTGGTTCGAATTCCTCACCAAGGACGACGGAAGCCTCGACGAGCCCAGCATCAGCACCGTCAAGGTCGCCGACTGGGTCAACGCCCTGGCGGCCACCACCGACGTCAAGCCCGAAAATCGCGTCGAAAACGTGGACTCCTCCGGCAACGTGCTGACCACCGCCCGCGAAGGCAAGAAGGGCCTGAAGACTAACAACACCGAAGAGATCACGAAGGGCGTCGTTGCCGCGATGAGCGACGGCACCCCCTATGAGGGCCTCTTCCACTACGACGACGTCGAGCCCGGCTCGGAAACCAAGCAGGTCGCCGAAGGCACCGAAAACCTGGTCTATCAGGCTGCCGAGGGCGAGAAGTGGGTCGACATCAACCTTTCTGACGCCTCCGTCACCGCTTATGTTGGCGGCAAGGTTGCGGGCGGTCCGTTCTACATGGTGCCCGGCGCCCCCGACACGCCCACCGTCACTGGCACGTTCCACGTCTATCTCAAGTACGACGTGCAGACCATGCGCGGCGAGAACGCCGACGGTAGCAAGTACGAGACCGAAGGTGTCCCGTGGGTCACCTACTTCACCGGCTCCTACGCGATGCACGGCGCCCCCTGGCGTTCCTCCTTCGGGTGGAGCGGCTATGGCGGCTCCCACGGCTGCGTGAACATGCCCGTTGACGCCGCGAAGTTCATCTACGACTGGACCGACATGGGCGACACGGTGGTCGTTCACTACTGATAGCCCATGCTCGAGCATCGGGGGCGGGCCGGAACCGAGAGGTTCCGGCCCGCTTTCTGTCGCCGCGCGAGGGGCACGAGAGCTGCGGGCGCGGTGCTGGGCGTACTGATGGTTCTCGGATCGGTGATGCGTAGGCAGATGGGTTGCGGTTTCGCGGATAGGTTGTGCGTATCCGGATAGGTTGTGCGTATCCGGATAGCTTAATAACCTATCCGGATGTTCGTTACCTATCCGGATGTTCGTTACCTATCCGGATGTGCATGTATCAAGGTATTTCGGCGCTCGTCGCGAGGTCGTTGTGGGTGGCGCGTTGCGCACCGTGCTGGACCTGCTGGAGTGGTTCCCCCGCAATGTCGCACGTAATTTCTATGTAAACCTTTCAAACCTTGAAATCGCATCGTTGGAATTGCAACGTTTGTGGGGTGTGTTGAAAACTGACCGCTGGGAATTACGTGCGAGATTTATGGGGACACCTTAGGGTGCTTGTGTCGGCGTGTCGTCGCAATTCCCCCGGTTGGCGGCTGCGCGGCCTGCGAACTTGGCGCGGGCCCTGAGACGCGGTAGTCTGCGTCTGATGGCTGACAGTAAGCCGCTAGTGACATGCGGCTAACGGCTGCATACGTAGGTTCCCCGACTCTCGGCAGGTGCTCCATGTTCTTTTCTCGCGATGCTCTGAACCCCGCAGGCAACGGCCTCGGCCCCGACGAGTGGTGGAAGGGCGCGGTCGTCTACCAGATCTACCCGCGCTCCTTCAA
>ERZ773050.1596-NODE-1596-length-12487-cov-10.599421_pt1 | contig 12487 bp, 8 predicted proteins | sample MGYA00580632_ERZ773050 | MGnify/ENA primary metagenome ERZ773050 (study PRJEB29015, sample SAMEA2738123) | human oral metagenome | biome: human oral; feature: human-associated habitat; material: saliva | place: China | collected 2166 ... | reverse complement strand
TACTATTCGCTGGCTTCTTCTTATTAGAAGGTTTTGACTATGGTACTGGTATTTTATTACCATTCATCGGTAAAACTGATGTTGAACGTCGTCAAATGATCAATGCCTTAGGTCCTGTATGGGACGGTAATGAGGTATGGATGATTACTGCAGGTGGTGCATTGTTCGCATCCTTCCCTCATGTATATGCTACATTGTTCAGTGGTTTCTATTTGGCGTTATTCTTGATGCTTGCAGCGCTTATCATGCGTGGTGTAGCATTTGAGTTCCGCTCTAAAAGCCCTAACTTGTTATGGCGTAAAACTTTCGACTACTGCATCTTCTTTGGTTCCTTGATTCCTGCATTATTGTGGGGTGTTACGGTTGGTAACTTGATTCAAGGTACTCCAATCGATGCAAGCATGACGTATGTAGGCACATTCTTTGATTTGTTAAGCCCATACACAGTGCTTTGTGGTATCGCTTTCATCTTGGTATTCACATACCATGGTGGTTTGTTCACTTCTATCAAAACTGCTGGTGCTGTTTCCGAACGCGCTCGTGCAGCTTCCTTGGTAGTAGGTGTTCCTACAGCTATCGGTGCATTAGCATTGGTAGGTGCAACTTATGTATTTACAGATTTGTTCAACTCTGTATTAGCAATTGTTTGCTTTGCGTTGGCAATCGTGTTCTTCCTCATTTCTTGGGGTGCGGCACGTACTCGTAATACAAAATGGGGCTTTGTATTCAGCTCCTTATCCGTTATCTCTGTAACGGCTGCTTACTTTGCTGGTTTGTTCCCACGCATTATGGTTTCTTCTTTGAATCCTGAGTGGAGCTTAACTATTACAAATGCAGCTAACTCTACTTACACATTGACATTGATGACTTGTGTAGCCTTCGTATTTGTGCCAATTATTTTGGTTTACCAAAGCTGGGTATACTGGACATTCCGTCATCGTGTAACAGAAAAAGACTTACACTATTAATAGAATAGCTTTATAACTCTGGTGAGTTGTAAAATTTAGGTCTCAATGTGAGGCGTGCCGTAGCGGCACGCCTCTTTTTTGTGGTAAGATGAATAATATTGATAAATTTAGATTCATTTGGATTCACTTAGATTATATGTTAGCTTAATTTGAGTGAGACCTAGATAGAGGAAGTCTAATCAATTTGATTTTATATTTTTAGTAGTTTTACCGTAGAGGATATTATGATACAGCGTACCGCTTTTAAAGCGCTGCTAGAACATAAAGGTCAGCTTTTACTACTGGGATTAACCTGCTTAGTAGAAAGTCTGTCCATTGTTGGGCAAGCTTGGTTCTTTGGGACCTTAATTAATAATTTTATATTTTTAGAGCATACCTTACCTGATGAGATGAATACCCTTATGTATTTGGCAATCGCTATTATTGTGCGATTATTAGCTCATTATATACAAGAGGCTGTGGCAAATCATTTGGGCAGTGCTGTGAAAGCGTCTTTTAGGGAGCATGCCTTAGAGCATATGTTTAAGCTTGGTGTACAACATAAGGAACGTCATGGTGATGTAATTCATTTGCTTACGGATGGTTTGGAACAGGTTGATGCTTATGTAGCTCGCTATATTCCCCAAATCTTATATTCTATTATGATTCCGCTCATCATGGGGCTTGCTATCGTAGATGCATTACCGATTATCGGTATTATCTTGATTGTTACGGTCCCATTGATTCCATTCTTCATGATTCTAATTGGTAAGCAAGCGGATCGATTGAATAAAGAGCAATGGGAGCGCATGAGCTTTTTGTCAGGGCATTTCTTAGATGTATTGCAAGGGATTACTACCCTTAAATTATTCGGCCGTGCCAAAGATCAAATTAAAGTTATTGGTCGCTTATCCGAGGAGTTTAAAGATTCTACTTTAAAAGTATTGCGCGTAGCATTCTTATCAGCATTGGCGCTAGAACTAGTAAGCACCATTAGTACGGCTTTGATTGCAGTCTATTTAGGCTTAACCTTGCTAGATGGTGAAATCGCCTTCTTCCCAGCGTTCTTTATTTTGTTGTTAGCACCAGAGTTTTATACACCCTTTAGACAGTTGGGTGCTGCTTTCCACACGGGAATGGCAGGTAAAACTTCAATTTTAAAATACGAAGACTTTATGAATCGCGAACCATCCTTACCTGTTGGTGGAACCACAAGACTAGATGGCTCTATAGAGCATATTGAGATTAAGGATTTAACTTTTACCTATAAGAATAGTGATAATGGAGTTCGCCATATAACGCTTGAGGCTAAACGCAATGCACCTATTATGCTCGTTGGTGAAAGTGGGGCGGGCAAGTCCACTATTGCCCATATTGTAGGTGGGTTCTTGCAAGCGCCGCGCACTACAGTGACAGTAGATGGTCATGATATATGTGATCTACATATCGATTGGTGGCGTCAACAAATTACCTATGTATCTCAACATCCACACATTATGAAAGGTACCTTGAGAGAGATTCTATCCTTTGGCATGGCTGTAAGTGATAAAGAAATTCTAGATGCTTGTAAAGAGGTGCAACTCTTAGATGTCATCAATCGTCATGCGAAAGGTCTTGATGCGGTCATCGGAGAAGGTGGTTTAGGTCTTAGTGGTGGTGAGCGTCAACGGGTTGCCTTGGCACGTGCATTCTTACGGAAGGGTCAGGTACTGATTCTCGATGAAGTAACGGCCCATTTAGATGTAAAAACGGAATCTATCATCAGTACAGCTATTCAACAATTGATGAAGGATAAGGTAGTCATCATTATTGGGCATCGCTTACAAACGATGCACTGGGCTTCTAAACTATATGTTTTAAAACAAGGCGTCATTATTCAACAAGGCTCTTATGAAGAGCTAGTTGCTGTGGATGGTTATTTTAAAGAACTCGTAGCATCTGGCTTGGGACAATTCTCTTCTGCCATAGAAGAATTAAAAGTAGGTAAACATTCAACTGTGCCACATATCGATGTTATGGATGAGGCTCAGAAGCAGAAGTGTACTACTGATGCTAAGAAACAGGAGTGTATTACTGATGCCAAGAAAGAGGAAATTATTACTGATGGGGTAACTAAATCTTCTACACTTGATACACATGATGTGAAGAGACATACAATGGATATGCAAGGTTGGAAATTATTATTTGCAGTTCTAAGTCCTGCTAAATGGTCCTTAGTGTTAGCGTTGCTATTTACATTCCTCACTGTTTTAATGAATGTAGGTTTGTTAACCGTTTCATCTTGGCTATTAGCGTCGGCAGCGTTACAACCAGGTCTTACCTATTTAAGTCTTGCCATCGTAGGGGTTCGATTCTTTGGTGTTAGTCGTGCAGTATGTCGTTATTTTGAACGTTATACATCGCATCGCATGGCATTCCAAGGTCTCTATGGTTTACGTCTATGGTTCTATGCACATTTGGAGCCATTAGCACCAGCTATTTTAAAACGTTTTGGTGCTGGCGATATGCTAGGTCGTATCATGGGGGATATAGAGGTATTACAATTCTTCTACTTGCGCACTCTGATTCCACCTGTGGCAGCCATTGCTTTGACGGCGTTAGTTGCTTATGGGGTATCTACGATTGATGATAGCTTGGTTATGCCAATTGTAATGGCAGCTCTTGTTTTAGGATTAGTAGTACCATTAGTTGTTTATGCCCATAATAAGCAATCTCTACGCGCCATTGGTCCTCAACAAGGGGAATATAAAGCGCTGTTAAGTGATACTATGGACAGCCTTGAAGATGTTATTAGCTATGGCAATGAAGGGCTTGTATATAAACGAATTCAACAGATGATGAAACACGTTGATGGTTATAAAGGTACTATTGATCGGGGTATGAATTTAGGAAACACATTATTCCTAGGTGGCGTTCAGTTAACTGTTGTGGTGGTAGCGATTATGGCTGCTAATGCATTAACTGGGGCGTGGGCTAGTGTAATGGTGGCGGTGGCCGCTATTGGTACGCAGGCTTGGTTTGAAGCGTTACAACCGATGATTGCCGCGGTCCATCACGGGGCTGAAAGTAAAGTAGCTACAAGTCGACTTATAGCGCTTGCAAATGAGCCGTTACCGGTTGTAGAGCCATTAGAACCTAAGCCATTTAATCCAAATCGAGATATTACTTTTACAAATGTATCCTTTGGCTATGATAATGAGCATACGATCTACGAGAACCTTAGATTAGATATTAAACAAGGTCAATCGATTGCTATCGTGGGTGCCAGTGGTTCTGGTAAGACTACATTATTTAATATGTTAGAGCGATTATATGATTATAAGGGCTCTATCCATGTGGGGGATGTAGAATTAAAGGATATTTGTATTGATACCTGGCGCAATGTATTAGGTACGATTACTCAGGACACATATATTTTCCATGCGTCCTTTGGTGATAATATTCGCCTTGCTAGACCAGAAGCAACAGCTGAGGAGTTAGAGCAAGCCATACATCGTGCATCCTTACAAACTGTTGTAGATAAATTGTCCGATGGTATACATACGATTGTTGGTAGTGGTGGACATGGACTAAGTGGTGGTGAACGTCAACGTGTGGCGTTAGCGAGATTATTTTTGCGAAACCCTCAAATTGTTTTATTAGATGAACCACTAGAAGGCTTAGATCAAGTAACTCGAAAAGCTTTACATCGTGATTTGATGCACTATGTAGAAGGTAAAACATGCTTATATATTACGCATCAATTAGAAGGTTTAGAGCAAATGGACCGCATATTATTTATGGATAAAGGTGAAATTGTAGAAGATGGCACTTATGAAGAACTCATTGCATTGCGTGGCCATTTCTACGAATATTGCTATCTATCTATGGCAAGTATTCAATAAAAATTAATATCACTAAAAGTATCTATTATAATTATTAACTTATAATAGGTAGTATATTAAACTACAGTAATAAAGCCCCTTTTGCTATGCAAAAGGGGCTTTATGTATGCCGATATTTAATAGTAGATGTGGGAGCCTTTTATCGATAAATCATGCAATATATGGTATAATTTTTATATAAAAGCTATTTTATCTTACCCTTGGAGGGATTATGACTAAAATCTTCACCAAATTACGAGCATTGGTGGATGAAGCATTATCTGATCGTGATACGACGGTGAAAAAGGAAAGCCCTGTTCAACAAGTACCTTTAGAACAAGATTTATTTGATCATCGTTTGTTATTTATAGAAGAAGACGTGGTTAATCGCATGTTGCGTGCCGCTCTTCGGAATCATAAGTTCTTTTATTCTATAACTTTTGAGTTTGAACCAAATAATCAAATATTCCTATCTATTATTACTAAATGGGGGAATGTGATTACCGCTGAATTTATTTTAGAAGACTTATGGTTTGATGATTACTCATCATCCTTTGCAATTCGGCTCGATACAGAGAATTTAGATACTGGTGGATTTATTTTAAATTCCATCTTACACTTACTAGGTAACTGGTGCCTTAGTCTTTTTGGTATCTTTTTTAATCCTATTGCATTAGGCGAAAAGGGATCTACCGTACGCTTTGAAAAAAAAGGTATTATTCGCTTTGATTTAATACCCAATACGCAACTTAAAAAGTTTATACCTTTGCCAGAACGCTCCATAGGGAGTGTGGGCCCTGTACTTTTAGGTAATCCTCGAACAAGTCAATCGGTATTACAAATAGATTATTATGCATTTCATGATCCAGTAGATACATTTACGGTGCCAGATGTACCAATTCGTACTAGTTGGCTTCGATCCATTGATATTGCGGCAGTGCTCTTAATGCCGATTGGTGTATGGATTACCTATATCTTTGCGCATAATTACTTACCAACTGAAACACTAGAGTTTTCATTCTCTACTTACTTCTTAATATCTTTGGGGATTTTTATTCTTTCTTTACTACTAATGAATACACCACGATATTTGTATATGTATTTTGACTCTAGAAAACAATGGCAAAGTGCGTTTGTTCATAACAATATCAAGATTCAAATGCGTAAGCTTCATCGGCGCATCTTCATGCAGCAAGCTACATTGACCTCTGATAGCGGTGAGTGTAATGCCGCTGAAGGTCAAGAACGTATTAAACGTTTATTGCTGCAAATCCGGGATAAGCGCTTCCTAGAAAATAGACTTAAGATTTCTGATGATGATAGAGCGCGCAAACAAAAGGTTAAGTTTATTATTGCTTATATCCTTTGTACTATGATAGAGTTGATGTTATTGACTTGAGTTTGTAAAGAATCAGGTTGTAACTCTTTTAAATTATTTATGGTATAGTTATTAAGGTAATAAAGAACTATATATAATAAGACATGTGATAAATAAAAAACGTATCTCTTTATGAAGAGATACGTTTTTTTATGTATTAATTTGTTATCGTTTTTTACGTCGTTTACGCACCGTTTTGCGGATTTCTTTTTCCGTATGCGATATGGACGGTTGCATTGACTCATAAGTTGGTCGATTTACAGGCATAAATGGTGGGTTACCATATTGATTCGGTTCTGGCTGACCAGGCAATACCCAGAATAGGAAACCGATGAGCCATATGAAGAGTTCAAGCAAGTAATTGAATGGAGATACAGCAGAGTAGGTATTGATGAAGATCATAATTACCGACCAGAGAATCCCTGCCCATGCATTAAAGCCGATGTCGTGAATACGACGACCAAATAAAATGCAAGATAATGGGAAGAGGGCTGCTAGTAAAATCCAAATAATAACTCTTGTAAACCAATATGCTGGTAAAGAAACAACAAAGTCCAAGAATAGATCATCCATATAGTGGACAATGTGGAATAGAATCATCAAAGCGATAAAGCATATGATAAATTGTAGTCGATTTAACCGTCCCGTCAGGTTAAAAATCGATAAACCCATGCGACGCCCTTGGAATGCAATGAGCAAACCGATGGCACATATGAGCAATGTTCGTAATACAACATAGAGTAAATCCATAAGTTCCCCTTTATGTATAGCTTATAGTTGCGTTAATTCTGGCAAGACTAGCTCAAATGCTACACCATGTTTCATTGATTTTACAGTATCTACTGTAGCTTGAATTGCTTTAGTAGTAAAATTCATTGCCAGTTCTGCTGCATCATAAGGTGAATATCCCCTCATTACTGCACCTGATAATACAGCGGTGAAAATATCTCCGGTTCCTGTTGCTTTCACAGGGACAAGAGGTATAGAGTAGGTTTTTAAAAAGTCTGTAGGCCCATCATAGACGGCGATGACCGCATGTGTTTCAGATGGAACGCTTGTCATGATAACCATGTCAGGCCCCATGTGATGTAATTGTTTACAACGGTTACGCAATTCATCATCACTAATAGGATCCGTAGAAAATGGAATATCTAATAAGAAGCAAGCCTCTGTATAATTGGGCTTTACAATATGAGCCTTGGAAACAAGTTGGCGCATAGCGACCACCATATCAGGTGTGTAGATCGAGTAGAGTCGACCGTCGTCAGCCATGGCTGGATCGACGATAACCATTTGTCCATTATTTCCAAAGCGGTCGATGGCTTCCTCCACAAGGTGGATTTGTTCTGGCGATGCCAAGAAACCGCTTACAATAGCGTGAAAGTCGATTTCATTTTTGTCCCAGCAGTCCATGAAATCCCTCATATGAGCCGATAAATCTACAAATTCATAATGTGGGTATTCCAAGTGATTGCTCAAAACAGCTGTAGCCAAAGGTACCGCTTGGCAGCGCATAGCACTGATGATGGGAATCATAACGGTTAGGGCACAGCGGCCGATTGAGCTCATATCTTGAATTGTTAATACTCTAGGTACTGCTGTCATAGACACCTCCAATTAATTATATATTTTATTGTACGTTATGTACGGCTTTCTGTAAATGTAATGATGTTATTCATGAAATCAACTTCATAATGTTGTATAATAAAACGGATAGACTTTTAATGGAGGATAGTGAAATGACAAGGTATGTATTTCGACGCCTAGGTGGCGCAATCATAATCTTATGGGTCATCATTACCGTAACATTTGCGTTAATGCACGCAATTCCGGGGGGGCCTTTTACAACAGAAAAGAAATTGCCACCTCAGGTGAAAGCAAGCATCGAAGCAAAGTATCATCTTGATGATCCCGTGTGGAAACAGTATGGAGATTATTTAGGTGGTGTTATTACCGGCGATTTGGGGCCATCATTTAAGTATGAAGGTCGTAGTGTGAACGATATTATTAGTGATGCATTCCCAATCTCTGCTCAGCTAGGCTTGTTATCTTTAATGGTAGCTGTAGTGGGTGGTATTACAGCGGGGGCGATTAGCGCCATGCGACCGAATAGTATTGTAGACTATGCCGTAACTGTGTTATCTACATTGGGCATCTCAGTGCCTACATTTATTATCGGTGCTGTTCTTGTATATGTCGTGGGCTTTGAGCTTGGATGGTTCCCAGTAGCTTTATGGCGCGGGCCATCTTATATGGTATTACCAGTGTTAACATTGGCTGCACAACCGATGGCATTTATTGCTCGTTTAACGCGCAGTGGCTTATTAGATGTGTATCAACAAGAATATATTCGTACTGCTCGTGCGAAAGGTTTAGGGTCTTGGACTATTTTGACACGTCATGCCTTAGGCAATGCGATTCTACCAGTTATTACGTACTTAGGCCCATTGGCGGCGAGCCTCTTAACAGGTAGCTTTATCGTAGAAACGATTTTTGCCATTCCTGGCCTTGGACAGTATTTCGTAACATCTATTTATAACCGTGATTACACTGTTATTTTGGGCATTACGATTTTCTATAGTGCACTAGTAGTATTTCTTAATATTTTAGTGGACATGATGTATCCATTAATCGATCCACGTGTTACAACAGAGGAGGGGACAGATGAATAAGGAAGATTTTTTACCTATTGAACGGGCCCCTCAAGAAGAACTGACTAGTTTTATTAAACGCCCTAGTAAATGGGAGCGATTCAAGGTGAATCGTTTGGCTGTAGTAGGGGCAAGCATCATTTTGGTGATGATTGTATTGGCTATTTTAGGCCCCCTAATTTCGCCTTATACTTATGCGGATCAATCCTTAATCGATGCGAACCAAAGTCCAAGCCTTAGTCATTGGTTTGGCACTGATACATTAGGTCGCGATATTTACACTCGCGTTATGTACGGTGCTCGCATTTCCTTGACTATTGGTTTTGTGGCTGCCTTTATCAACCTTATAATTGGCGTTACTTACGGTGGTATTGCAGGTTACTTGGGCGGCAAGGTTGACCGTATCATGATGGGTATTGTAGATGTTTTGTACGGTATTCCACTCTTGTTATACGTAATTTTGTTAATGGTTGTACTAGGCCCTGGCCTTACATCTATTTTCGTAGCATTAGGCATCGCGTACTGGCTCAATATGGCCCGTATTGTACGTAGCCAAATTTTGAAAGTTAAAAATGAAGAATACATCATCGCCGCAGAAGCTATGGGTATTCCAAAGCATCGCATTTTACTGCGTCATATTTTGCCGAACTGCGTTGGACCAATTATCATTACCTTAACATTGGCCATTCCAGAGGCTATTTTTACAGAAGCATTCCTTAGTTTTATCGGCTTAGGTGTAAATGCACCTATGGCGAGCTGGGGCGTATTAGCTTCTGAAGGGATTAGTAGCATGCGCTCTTATCCATTCCAATTGATTTTCCCTGCTGTTGCTATTAGCGTTACTATGCTTGGTTTCGCATTCCTTGGTGACGGCTTACGCAATGTGTTAGACCCTAAGGAAGGAGATAGATAATGAATAATGCAATTGTTGATGTGCGCAATGTATCCATTACCATCGAAACCTTTCAAGGTCCATTACGAGTGATTCGCAATCAAGATATTTCCTTACAGCCTGGTGAGATTTTAGGGATTGTAGGTGAATCTGGTTGTGGTAAATCTGTTATGGTAAATTCCTTAATGGGATTATTGCCATATGGTAAGACTAAAATTAAAGCGGACAAATTCATGATTGATGGTCATGATTGTTTAGAATTTACTGAAGATGACTGGAATGAACTTCGCGGTACTACCGTTGCCATGGTATTCCAAGATCCTATGACCTCCTTGAATCCAATTATGACGATTGGTGAGCAAATGTATGAGGTTATCCATCGTACTAATGCCTACGGTGAAGATTACGATGAAAAAGCTATCGCTATCGACCTATTGAAGAAGATGGGCCTTTCTACACCGGAAAGACGTTTATCTCAATATCCTCACGAGTTAAGTGGTGGTATGCGCCAACGGGTATGTATCGCCATGGCTGTAGCAGGTCGTCCAAAGATTTTGATTTGTGATGAGCCTACAACAGCCCTTGATATTACTACAGAGGCACAAATTTTACGCCTTATGCAAACATTAGCCGTAGAGGCAGGCATTGGTATTATCTTTATTTCTCACAACTTACGCGTTATCGCTCAAATTTGTGACCGCGTTATGGTTATGTACGCAGGTAAATGCGTTGAGTCTGCTACGGTTGAAGGTATCTTTAACGAACCTCGTCATCCCTATACGTTAGGTTTGTTATTAGCATTGCCGCAAGGTAAATGGCATGGCGAGTTAAAAGCCGTTGAAGGTCAACCGCCAGATTTATTTGAGTTGCCGAGAGGCTGCGCCTTTAACCAGCGTTGTAAATGGGCTATGCGCATTTGTGGTAATCGCATTCCTACGGTTACAAATGTTGGTGAGAATCATCAATTTACATGTTGGTTAGCTAAGTTGGAGGGACTTTAATGAGTTACGTATGGGAGACTGACAATCTCGTTAAAGAGTTCACCCTGTCAGGAGGCTTGTTTAAGCCAAAACACACGGTACACGCTGTACAAGGCGTGAGCCTATATCAATCACCAGGGGAAACCCTTGGTATCGTTGGTGAGTCAGGATGTGGTAAATCTACTTTTGGTTATACTTTGATGGGTTTACATCAAGCTACGTCTGGCTCCATTTATATGAATGGCCGTCACATTGATCCTTATGTAGATAGACAAGCTGTTCATCCGGTGATGCAAATGGTATTCCAAAATCCTTACGCATCCCTTAATCCACGACTTACGGTAAATGCTATTTTAGAAGAGCCTTTGGAGCTAGATCCCAAATATACACCTCGTGATCGCGTTATTCGCGTAAAAGAGGTACTCGACCAAGTTGGATTGAATATGTCCTTTGGTGAGCGTTACGCTCATGAATTATCTGGTGGTCAACGCCAGCGTATCGGTATTGCACGGGCGCTAATTATGCAGCCACAATGTATCATCTGTGATGAACCGATTTCTGCACTAGATGTATCGATTCAAGTGCAGATTATGACATTGCTTGAACGGTTGCAAGCAGAGCATGGCATTTCGTACCTCTTTATTTCTCATGATTTAAACATGGTGCGCTACATTAGTCATCGCATGGTTGTTATGTACTTGGGTGCTGTTATGGAAGAAGGTCCAGCATTGGATTTGTATGAGTTTCCACAACATCCGTACACCCGTGCCTTGACGGCCTTAAATGGTCCAGTTATGCCACATGCACCAATTGGAGCCCCTCTAAAAGGAGACCCACCAAATCCACTAGATCCGCCAAAAGGCTGTTTGTTTAGTGGTCGATGCCCAGAAGCGGAAGGTCGTTGCTTTACAGAGCGTCCACCACTTCGCGATTGGGCTGATCGCCGCATCGCATGCTGGCACATATAATGGGAGAATAGTATGGAAAAACTAATTGTTGGCAAGTCCTTGGAAGATCAACTTGATACGGTTATTAAAGATTTGGCACCTACAGGGAATATATCCTATGTAGTATTGCAATTTGATGATGAAGAAGAACCGACACTTATTGCATCTAGAGGTGAAAATACAGTTCATTCTAGTGCGAGCTTGATTAAGGTGCTCATCATGGAATATGTCTTTCATTTAGCTCGCACTGAGCAGTTGGATCTTAACGATACGGTACCTTTATCTAAAACTCCACGCGTTGAAGGTGGTGGGGCACTGCAAGAGCTTGTAGCTAAACATAGCTTTACGTATCTTGAGTTATGCCGTCTCATGATGGTTCTCAGCGATAATATTGCGACGAATTTGCTCATCACCGCACTTGGTATGGAAAATATCAATGCTCGTGCAGAGAAACTCGGTGTTGATGAAATGGAACTAAATCGTATGATGATGGACTTTGATGCGTTAGCTGAGGGCCGTGATAATCGTATGACTGCTATGGCCTTAGCTCGTCTTTATAAACACATTTTTGAATATCGTGATAGAGACGCGTATGGCCGTGAAATGTGGAATATTTTAGGGCGCCAACAATTCCGTGATATCTTACCATTTTACTGGGGCGAAGGCATACGCTTTCACCATAAAACAGGTTCCCTTGATCGCGTAGAGCATGATGGGGGCGTGTTAGAAACGTTAAGAGGTCATTTCTGCTTTATCTTGTTGATGAGCAATATTGATAATGACCGAGGTAAAGAGTTAGGCGCTCAAGTTGGGCGCATCATGAAAGAAT
>ERZ773050.1594-NODE-1594-length-12492-cov-6.016001_pt1 | contig 12492 bp, 10 predicted proteins | sample MGYA00580632_ERZ773050 | MGnify/ENA primary metagenome ERZ773050 (study PRJEB29015, sample SAMEA2738123) | human oral metagenome | biome: human oral; feature: human-associated habitat; material: saliva | place: China | collected 2166 ... | reverse complement strand
ACCGTCGTCGTCGTCTCCCACGGCCTGGAGCAGATGCGCACCTTCTGCGACGAGGCCGCCTGGCTCGACCACGGACGGCTGCAGGGCGTCGGGAAGGCCGCGGAGATTATCGACCGGTACTCGGTCGTGGCGCACGACGCCCAGAAGGTCGAGACCGGGGGGCGGCGTTTCGGCAGCGGAGAGGCGCGGATCGAGCGGATCGAACTGCTCGACGAGGCGGGGGAGCCCGCCCGACTGGTGCGCGTGGGCGACCAGGTGACCATCCGCATGCACTACCACGCCGATGAGCCGGTCAAGGGCGCGGTGTTCGGGACTTCGATCGAGACCCGCGACGGACTCTTCGCCTGGGGCATCCACGGCCTGGACGCAGGGTTCGTCCCGCAGACCCTGCCAAAGGGGGACGGCTACGTCGACGTCCTCATCCCGAGGATGATGCTCCGACCGAACCACTACCTCCTGTCGGCCTCGATCCAGCCGCCGCACCTGACGACCGTCATCGACGCCCTGCAGAAGGCCACGTCCTTCGAGATCATTACGAGCCCTCTCATGGAATCGGGGGGAGTCGTCGCGCTGGGCGCACAATTCACTCAGATCACACCCGCCATGCCCATGATCGAGGTGCCCACGAGGCAGGCGCCGCCCGTCGAGGCCGATTGACTCCGGGCCGGGGCGCCGCGCCCCGGCCCGGAGAAGAGGGTCCGTCCGGGGCCGCCCGCGGCCTGCAGTCATCTCCGCCAGGGGTGGGGCAGCGATTGGAACGCGCGCTTGAAGATGGAGCGGGGTGCCAGGGACGCGACCGTGTCGTTGAGGGCGGCGATCGCGCCGCCCAGATCGGTCAGGCGGGTGTGAACGCCCTCCAGCGACGTGCGGGACGCCTCCGCCGAGAGGTTCGTCGCCTCCTCGAGGGCGTCGATCCGATTCTCCAGGTGCGCGCTAATGAGCGCGAGCGCCTCGTGCAGGGAATCGGCTTCGCGGCGCGACTCGTCGAGCAGGCGCTGATAGTACGAGGCCACCTGGAGGGCGAGTCCCAGATCCGGCGAGCCGTCGGCGCGGGACACCGTCTCCCGGAGATACCGGTCCCGTACGGACATATTGTCCGCGAGATGGTTCTGCGCCGCCACGAAGATCGAGTTCCCCGCATCCCCGGTCGCCGACCGCCGATGATGCCAGTGGGCCAGCGGCTCCCCGGAGATGAATCCCGAGGGGCCGAGGGAGAGGAGCCTGAGGCTGAAGTCCCAGTCCCCCTGGGTCTGAAGCGACTCATCCCATCCCCCCGCTCGGCGTGCGGCGTCGGCGCGCACCAGCTCGGAGTTGATCGGGATGTAGTTCTTCGCCAGGATATCGACCAGGTTCCACGAGGACCACTGGGACGCGAAGGGTTGGCGCTCGAGCTCCGTCGGCCGCCCCTCGTCGTCGAGGGACTCCACGACGACGTCGGCCCGCGTCGCGACGGCGACCTGTTCGGGATGGGCGTCGAGGTGGGAGACGGTGGCCTGGAGGAACTCGGGGTCCCACGTGTCGTCGTCGTCGAGAATGGCGATGAACTCGCCCCGGGAGGCGGCGAATGCGGTGTTTGTCGCAGCCTCCATGCCCGTGGACTCTTCTTTGTGGATGAGCCTCGTCCGGCGTCGTTCCGCGTCCGGCAGCGAGGCGATCACGTGCTCGACGGATCGGCGCTCACCGGCGTCATTGACGATGATGAGCTCGTAATCGGTGAAAGTCTGATTGTGGACCGAGGCCACGGCGCGTGCGAGGAGAACAGGGCGATTGCGGGTCCTCATCAGGACGCTGACACGGGGTGACTGGTGCGTGGAGTCAGATAGTGTCATCGGCATGCGATCACTCTAACGGGAACGCGACCCGGATGCTCCAATTGTACGGGCCCGGCGCGCGCGGCGAATCCCGGCGACCCCCTGCCGCAGCCCCTGCATCACCGGGCCGCGCAGGCCGTGCCGGGCCGCCCGCGCCGTCGTGCGCGCCAGGGCCCGGAGAAGGACCGGCCACGGCGCGTGCTCGGCCGCCACGAGGATCCGGTTGCGCGTATTGACGCGCACGAACATGGGGGAGTCGGCCCCGGAGGAGGCGGCGTGCTCGTGGCGGGCGACGGCGCCGGTGCCACGAGTAGCCCCGAGCCCACGGGCGCCCCGGCCAGCCCCGGGGCGCGGGCGACGATCGTCATGCGCGCGATCGGCGCCCCGGAGGGGATGGCGATATCGAGAGCGTCCGGGTCGAGCCCCGGCACCCCGGTGAGAAGCCGCAGTGCGGCGCGCGCCGAGCAGGCCAGCAGCACCCGGTCCGCCAGGACCTCGCGCGCCTCGCCCACCGCGATGGGCTCGTCCGACGGCGTCGCCCCAGGCCCTGTGGGGGCCAGCGCCACGCGCCAGGCGCCCGGTTGATGGGCGCTGGCCCCAGCGGCGCCGTCCTCGGGGCGCATCGCCTGGGCGCCCCAGCGGGTGAGCACCGTCCCGCCCGCCGCCTCGATGGACTCGCGCAGCGCCGCCGTGAGCCTGTGCATCCCGCCGACGACGCAGACCTCGCCGCTGCGCCGCCCCGCCGGGCGGGAGCGCCGCTCCTCCAGGCGCGCGCGGATCGCCGCCTGGAGGGAGCCCAGGCGGGCGACATCCGCGCGCAGACCGGGCACGACGACGTCGGCGCCGAGCCCGCCGAGCACCGCGGCCTCGGCGCGGCCGGGCCGCACCGGCCCGGGGACGAGAGCGGCGACGGCACTGCCGCTCACGCCGTCGACCTCGGCGACGACCTCGGTGAGGGGCTCGTCCCATGTGGCCTCGACGGGACCGGTGGCGGGGAAGAGCGGGGTGCCGGAGAGGTTGAGGTGGTCCCCCATGGCCAGGAGGTCGCCGAGCTCCGGGGATCCCAGTGACGAGGCACGGCCCACGAGGAGCGCGGCGCGGACCCCCGCGCCCGCGGCGATGCGCGCGAAGGCGGTGGTGCGACGGGCGGCGCGGCCCTCGAACAGACAGGTGCGGCCGCGGGCGACGAGGACGCCGAGCCCACCGCGGTCGTAGGACATGAGGGAGTCCTCCTGGCCCGAGGAGCCAGGCGCGGAGACGCCGGGGAGGAAGGAGAGGCGGACGCGGGAGGCGGGGCGCCCCCAGGCGTCGTCGAGGTCGGTGAGGAGGGTGGGCTCGGCGATGACAAGCAGGTCGTGGCGGGCGCGGCCCGTGGCGAGAACGATGGAGGCACCAGCGGGGTCCTCATCCCAGGTTCCGGCTGCGGCGGGGGACGTTGCCACGGGGTCTCCCTCCAGTTGTCTCCGAATGCTCCGGGGGCAGCCTACCTGTTCCTGCTACCAGGGCCCTATGAGGCCCATCGCCGCCTCTCACAGGCTGGCCCGCCGACGGCTCAGAGCTGGCGGCGGTAGTAGATGGTCGCCCCCAGGAGGGTGATGGCCTCGAGGAACATGAGCCCGATCGCGAAGCGGCGCAGGGGCACGGCGTCGAGCGCCGCCAGGAAGCCCAGCGCGCAGGCTCCGGCGTAGCCGACGATGCCGACCACTTTCCAAGCGCGGCGCGCGATCTCCTGGTCGCGCTCATCGTCGATGCCGTCGAACTGGCGGGCGAAGGCGGAGTCATAGCCCCGGCGCCCGCGGTGCAGCAGGAACGCGCAGACGGCCATGGTGATGAGCGCGCCGATGCCCCCGCCGAGAGTGACGCCCTGCAGGTGCTCGCTCGTCGTGTCCGGCAGGAGCAGGAAGATGACGAAGCAGGACAGGCCGAGCACGCAGTAGACGCTGAACCAGATCCGCTGGAAACGGCGCTTGCGGGCGCGACGGCGCTCCTCGGGGCTGGGCTCGGGGGCGGCCGGCGGCTCGGCGGCGGAGGTGGGAGCGAGCGTGGGCTCAGGCATGGAAGATCTCCTCGACGGTCAGCCCGAAGTAGCGGGCGATGGCGATGGCCAGAGGCAGGGAGGGGTCGTACTTTCCCTTCTCGATCGAGTTGACCGATTGGCGGGACACTCCGAGCGCCTGGCCAAGCTGCGCCTGGGTGAGCCCCCTGGCCTCCCGCAACTCGCGGACGTCGTTGTCCATCCGGTTCCCACCCCCGCACCGCGCCCTGCTCGAATGATGTCATGCTTCCTTGACACGTTTAGTGTGAGTGCCGGACGCCGCCGCGTCAAGCGCGCGCAGGGCGACGGCGGATGCCGCCCTCGCCGTCGCGCTCGGCCCCTGGGGGACAATGCCCGCATGACGCCAGCCAAAAGCACCAGTCCGGGCGCGCCCGGCGAGGGCGCCCTCGAGGCGCTCCTGGCCTCGCCGCCCGACCTCCCCGTCGTCGCCGGACTGCCGCGCCTGCGCTCCCTGCTGGACTCCCCAGCTCCCGACGGCGGGGCGCCGGCCGCCGTCGTCACCGCGCCTCCGGGGACGGGCAAGACCACGCTCGTGCCGCCGATCGTGGCGCGGACGCTCAGCGGCGCGGGAGGCGTGGGGGGTGCCGGGCGGGTCATCGTCACCCAGCCGCGCCGGGTGGCCGCCAGGGCGGCCGCGCGGCGCCTGGCGAGCCTGCTAGGCGAGGAGGTCGGGAGGACCGTCGGCTACGCGGTGCGGGGCGAGCGCCGCTCCGGGCCGGGCACCCGCATCGAGGTTGTCACGGCGGGCCTCCTCCTGCGCCGCCTCCAGGCCGAGCCGGACTTGCCGGGGGTGGGCGCCGTCGTCCTCGACGAGGTCCACGAGCGGGCGCTCGACGCCGATCTCCTCCTCGCGCTCCTGCTCGACACGCGCGCGGGGCTGCGCGAGGACCTCGTCCTCATCGCGATGTCGGCGACTCTTGAGGCCGGGCGCCTGCGCGAGCTGCTCGGCGGGGCCACCGGGGGCGGCGGCAGCGGCAGTGGGGGCGACGGCGGCGCGGACGGGTCCCGGGCCCTCGTCCCGCTGCTCGGTGTCCCCGGCGCGATGCACCCGATCACGGAGCAGTGGGCGCCACCACCGGCCAGCACCGCGCGCCTCGGCCCGCGCGGGGTGCCGAAGGAGTTCCTCGCCCATGTCGCCGCCACCACGGCGCGGGCCCTGGCGGAGCACGACGGCGACGCGCTCGTTTTCCTGCCCGGCGCCCGCGAGGTCGACGACGTCGTCGCCCGACTGCGCCAGAGCCTGCCGGGGGCAGGGGACGGTGTGGGGGACGTCGACGTGCTGCCCCTGCACGGGCGGCTTCCCGCGGCTGCCCAAGACGCGGCGCTGGCGCCGAGCGCGCCGGGGCGGCGGCGGGTGGTCGTCTCGACGAATGTCGCCGAATCCTCGCTGACCGTGCCGGGAGTGCGGATCGTCGTCGACTCGACCCTCGCCCGCGAGCCGCGGCTCGACGTCGCCCGCTCGATGAGCTCGCTGGTGACGGTGGGCGAGTCCCGCTCGGCGGGTGTCCAGCGGGCGGGGCGCGCCGGGCGCGAAGGGCCGGGCGTCGTGCACCGGTGCTGCACGCCGTCGGACTGGGCGCGCGCGGCGGCCTCCCCCACCCCGGAGATCCTGTCCGCCGATCTCACTCGGCTCGCCCTGGAACTTGCGGCCTGGGGCGCGCCCGGCGGGGTCGGGCTTATCTCGCCGGCATGGATCGACCCACCGCCAGACGCGGCAATGCGGGCGGCGACTGAGACTCTGAGCGCGCTCGGGCTCGCCGAGGATGGCGGCTCGGGGCGGATCACGCCGCTCGGCCGTGCGGTGGCGGCGGTTCCCGCCCCGGTGAGGGAGGCGCGCGCCCTCCTCGTGGTCGCGGGCATGATCGGGGCGCGGGCCGCCGCTCGCGCCGCAGCGCTCCTGACCGCTGATCTACGGGTACCGGGGGCGGACCTGTCGGCGCTGGCCAGGGCCGTCCGCGAGCGCCGGGCCGGCGCGAGGGACGCCGCCCAGTGGCGCCAGGAGGCCGAGCGCCTGGAGCGGGCGGTCACCGAGGCGCTCGTCGGCACGGGGAGCGCCGGGAGCACGGAAGGGGCGGCGGGCGCGGCAGGTGTCCGGGAGGCCCTAAGAGGGCTCGGCTCCGTTGCTGGCCTGGGTTCCGACGGCGCACGGGGCCTTGGAGAGCCGCGCGGCCCTGAGGAGTCGGTGGCGCTGGTGGCGGCCCTGGCCCGCCCCGAGTGGATCGCGGGCCGCCGCGACTCGGCGGGCTCAGGCGGCCCCGGCGGCGCGGGCCTCGCAGGCCGGGGCGGCGCCACTCGTTCCGCCGGCCCCGCCCCTCATCGGGCGCGAGCGGAGGTCGCCTACGCGAGCGTGGGTGGCACAGGACTGCGCCTCCCGGCGGACTCGCCGCTGGCCTCCTCCCCATGGCTGGCCGTGGCCGACGTCGACCGCTCCCCGGGCCGCAGCGACGCCCTCATCCGCGCGGCGGCGCCTCTGGATGAGGGCTTGGCGCTCGCCGTGGCCGCCGACTGGCTCACCGAGGAGGACCGGACGGTGTGGGCCCAGGGCCGTCTGCGCTCCGAGCGCGCCCGCCGCCTCGGCGCGATCGTCCTGGCCACCACCCCGGCCCGCCGCCGGGGCCGGGCGAGGCCGCGAGCGCCGTCGTCGACGCTGTGCGGGAGGAGGGCCTGGGGATCCTGCCGTGGAGTGATGGGGCGCGCGAGCTGCGCGGCCGCCTGGCGCTGCTGCGCGCCGGGATCGGCGAGCCCTGGCCGGCGGTGGACGACGACTCGCTGCTGGCCGCCGCCGAGATGTGGCTGGGCCCGGCCGCCGCGGCCCTGGCGTCGGGCGGTCGGCGCTTCGACGTCGGCCGCCTGGACATGCTGGCCGCGCTGCGGGCGCTCCTGCCGTGGCCCGAGGCGGCGCGACTCGACGAGCTCGCCCCGGAGCGCCTGGAGGTCCCCTCCGGTTCGCATGTCCGCCTGTCCTACACGGGCGACGACGGCGAGCCGCTGCCCCGCCCTGTCCTGGCGGTGCGGGTGCAGGAGTGCTTCGGCTGGGCGGGCACGCCGCGCGTGGCGGGCGGGCGGGTGCCGGTGCTCATCCACCTGCTCTCCCCGGCCCGGCGGCCGGTGGCGGTGACGGACGACCTCGCCTCCTTCTGGGAGCAGGGGTATCCGCAGGTGCGCGCCGAGCTGCGCGGACGCTACCCGAAGCACGCCTGGCCGGAGGACCCGTGGTCCGCCCCGGCGACCCGGGGGACGGGCCGGCGCCGCCCTCAGGGCTGAGGGGCTGCGGGCGCGACCAGCCGACGGCGGCTTGCTGCGCGTCGGCGCCCGTGCGTGCCAGGCTGGGCGCATGAGCGCGAGCACGTTCCGCAAGCTTGATGAGGGTCCGGTCTCCACGGCGGTCGAGGCGCAGGGCCTGAGGTGGCTCGCCGAGGCGATGCCCGACGGCGGCGCGCACGTCGTCCCGGTGACGCAGGGCGACGGGTGGATCGAGGAGCCGCGCCTCAGCCACGGGGGCACGACGGCTGAGGCTGCGGAGGCCTTCGGCCGGGCGCTGGCGGTCACGCACGCGGCGGGCGCCCCGTTCTTCGGGGCCGCGCCCCCGGGATGGGATGGCGTCGGGCAGATGGGGCGCTCGCGCATCCGCCTGCGCGACCACGACTCCACCGATCCGGCGGACACGGGCCGGGCCTGGGGCGCCTTCTACGCCAGGGACAGGATTGGCGCCTATATCGGCGATTGCCGGGATTCCGGGGCGCTGAGCGAGAGGGGCGCGCGGGTGCTGGAGCGGGTCTGCTCGCGGCTGGCCGACGGCGTCTTCGACTCCCCGCAGCCGGCGCTCGTCGAGGCTGGGGCGGCCGCGCGGGGGCAGGCGCGGGCGGTGTCCCGCACGCATGGGGACCTGTGGTGCGGCAATGTGCTGTGGGTGCCGGTCGGGGAGACCGACTGGGCGCCGTCGGGCGCGGGGCTGGGACCGGCCGGAGGGACCGCAGACTCGGGCGCGGGTTCGAGCGCGGGACTGCCGGGCGACGTCGGCGTCCTCATCGACCCGATGGCGCAGGGCGCGCACGCGGAGACGGACCTGGCGGCGCTGGGGATGTTCGGGCAGTCGCATCTCACACGGATCATCGGGGCCTACAACGAGGTCTCGCCGCTGGCCGACGGGTGGCGCGAGCGGGTGGGGCTGCACCGCCTGCACATGCTCATGATCCACGTGTTCCTCTTCGGCGGCGGCTATGGCATGGAGGCGGTCAACCAGGCCCGCCAGTACGTGTGAGCCCGCGGGCCACGGCGAGGCAACAGGACGAGTGAGGGCCCCGATCACGTGGATCGGGGCCCTCACTGACTGGCGGTAGCGCTGGGATTCGAACCCAGGGTGGCTATGAACCACACAGACTTTCGAGATCTGCACCTTCGGCCGCTCGGACACGCTACCTCAGGCGTTGAGGGTACACGGCGTCGCGCCTGCCGCCCAATCCCGGACGACTGCGAGGTCGCTCACGAAGGCGGGCCTGGCGCCGTTGCGGCCTCGACCCCGCCCCCGAGGCCCTCCCCGATCTCCTCCTCGGTGAGACGGCGGATGACCTTGGCGGGCACCCCGCCGACGATCGTGAACTCGGGCACGTCCCGGGTGACGACGGCGCCCGCGGCCACGACCGCGCCGTCGCCGATCCTCACCCCGGCGAGCACCGTGACGTTCGCGCCGATCCAGACCCTCTGCCCGATGCGGATGGGGGCGGGGACGACGCGGCCCCGCCGGGCCACCGACAGCTCGTGGTTGAGGGTCGCCAGGACCACGTTGTGCCCGATGAAGCTGCCCGCGCCGATCCAGATGCCGCCCTGGTCCTGGAACCGGCAGCCGGAGTTGATGAAGACGTTCTCGGCCAGGTGGATATTGCGCCCGAAGTCGGATGTGAAGGGCGGGAAGATCCTGAATCCCGACGGCGCGGGCTCGCCGGTGATCCGGCCGAAGAGCTCGGCGCGCTCCCGCGGCGCGAGGTACTCGCCGTTGAGCCTGGCGGTCAGGCGGCGGGTGCGCTCGCCGATCTCGACCATGAAGGCGTGGACCTCGGAATCGTCTGGCAGCGCCTCGCCCCGGGCGGCGAGCTCGCGGAATTCCTCCAGGGTCGTCATGGCCCGACCCTACCAGCGCCCCGCCGCTCCCGGCCCGCCGCTCCGGCGCCCCCGGCCCCGCGCCTCCGCTCGAAGAACCCGGTCAGCAGCGCCTGCGACTCCTCGGCCCGTACCCCGGCCACCACTTCGACTCGGTGGCCCGCGCGCGCATCGCGCAGGACGTCGCGCACGCTCCCGCACGCCCCGGTCTTCGGCTCCCACGCCGCCAGTACCACCCGCGCCAGACGCGCCAGCTGGATCGCCCCGGCGCACATGGTGCAGGGCTCGAGGGTGACCACCAGCGCGCAGCCGTCCAGGTGCGAATCGCCCAGCGCCGCCCCGGCGGCCCGCAGTGCGAGGATCTCCGCATGCGCCGTCGGATCGCACTGCGACTCGCGGGCGTTGGCGGCCTCCGCGATCGCCCCGCCGTCGGGCCCCAGGACGACGGCGCCCACCGGCACCTCGCCGCGCTCGGCGGCCCGGCGCGCCAGCTCCAGGGCGCGCCCCATCGCCGCCCCGTAGCGATCCTCGACCATGCTCACGGCCACAGCCTGGCACGCCGGCCGGAACCCTTCCGAAAATATGCCCCGCCTCACACCGACCGCGGGGAAGACCGGTGACCGCGTACGCCCGAACAACCGCATTTCCGCTTGAATCCGCCACTTCCAGTTGCGCTCTCCCCCGTGATCCTGAGAGGCTCCCAGGAGCACCCCTGATGCAGGATGAAGGAAGCAGGACATCGTGACGCACGAGCCCGAGCCCAAGAATCCCTCGGAGGGCGCGGTCGGCACCGGTGGTGGCGACGACGCCGCCGCCGTCGCCGCCAGCACTACCGTCGCCGCCGCCACCACCGCCGCCGCCAACACCGTTGACGTGGCCGGAGCGGCCGGCCCCGCACGAGGCCCCGCCGCGCGGAGCGGGCACCCCATCAACTGGTGGGTGTTCGGCGCCTCCGCCGTCATTATCGCCGTGGTCGCCGCCGGGGCCTTCATATCGCCGTCGGCCGTGCAGAGCGCCTTCGGCGCCGCCGTGACCTGGGCCGGCAAGTGGTTCGGCTCCTTCTACATCATCCTCATCACGGCCGCGCTCGTCTTCGTCGTCCTGGTCGCCGTGACCAGGTACGGGCTCGTCAAGCTCGGCCCGGACAACTCCACCCCGGACTTCTCCACCTTCTCCTGGGCCGCCATGCTCTTCGCGGCCGGCATTGGCACCGGCATCATGTTCTTCGCCATCGCCGAGCCCGTCGCCCAGTACGTGCACCCGCCCATCGGCGAGGGCGGAACCGTCGAGGCCGCCCGCCACGCCGTCGTGCTGGCCATCTTCCACTACGGGATCTCCGGCTGGGGCGTCTACGCCGTCATGGGCATGGCCATGGCCTACTTCGCCTACCGGCGCCGCGACGCGCTGGCGGTGCGCTCCACGCTGCGCCCGCTGCTGGGCCGCCGGGTGGACGGCTGGATCGGCGACGTCGTCGACACCGCGGCGCTCGTGGGCGGCGTATTCGGCATCGCGGCCTCGCTGGGGGTCGGCGTCGTCCAACTCAACGTGGCCCTCGACATCCTCTTCGGCATCCCCCAGGGCACCGGCGCTCAGATCGGTCTCATCGCGCTGAGCGTCATCATGGCGACGATCTCGGCGACCACCGGCGTGGACCGGGGCGTGCGCATGCTGTCCAACATCAACGTGGTCCTCGCCATCGGGCTGGCCCTGTGGGTCCTCATCACCGGCAACACGGCCTTCCTGATGGACTCGCTCGTCGGCAGCGTCGGCGACTTCATGGTCCAGTTCCCGCAGCTGACCCTGGAGACCTACGCCTACAACCGGCCCGAGGCCTGGCTCAACGACTGGACGCTGTTCTTCTGGGCGTGGTGGGTCACCTGGGGCGCCTTCGTGGGCATGTTCCTGGCCCGCATCTCCCGCGGGCGCACCATCCGCGAGTTCATCCTCGGGGCCCTCATCCTGCCCTTCTCCTACGTGGTCATGTGGGTGGCGATCTTCGGCAACAACGCCCTGGACCTCATCCGCTCGGGCAACCAGGAGTTCGCCGAGGCCACCATCGCCAAGCCCGAGCAGGGCCTGTACCTCATGCTCGACGCCGCCGGCGGCAGGCCCGTCATCGCGCTCGCCCTGTTCGTCGGCATCCTCTTCTACGTCACGAGCGCCGACTCCGGGGCGCTGGTCATGTCGAGCCTGTCCAGCCGGATCAAGGGCGAGCGGGAGGACGCCGCCCCGTGGCTGCGGATCTTCTGGGCCACCCTGACCGGCGTGCTCACCGTGGCCATGCTCGTGGCCGGGGGCATCACCATCCTCCAGCAGGCGACCCTGGTCATGGCGCTGCCCTTCAGCTTCATCCTCGTGATCATTATGGCCTGCCTGCTCAAGGCCCTGCGCCAGGAGGCGACCTTCAACCTGGCCCGCTCGCGGGCCTACCGCAACCGCCAGGTCGGCTTCACCGGCACCGCGGCGGGGCTGCGCCACGTCTCCTGGCGCGACCGCCTGTCCCACACCTTCGACCACGTCAGCCCCGAGCAGGCGCGGCGGGCGCTGGACCGGCGCATCGTGCCGGCCCTGGAGGCGGTGGCCGCCGAGCTGGGCAAGGAGAACCTGGAGGCGCAGGTCCACATCGAGGGCGCGGAGGCCGTCGACCCCGACGACGAGCGCAACTACCTGGGCCGCGTCACCCTCCTGGTGACCGACCCGCACAGCGAGGCGCGCGAGGGCGAGGTCGAGCCCGAGGTCCTCGAACGGGCCGGCGGGCGACGGGTCTTCCGCTACGTGGTGCGCATGGTCGAGGCCCCGGCGCCCTCCTACGGCAGCGGCATGAACGAGGCCGACGACGTCACGGTGCGCCTGGAGGTGCGCCTGCGCGGGGGCGGGGTGGGCTACGACATCATGGACTGGTCCGCCGACCAGGTCGCCCATGACGTCCTCGACCACTACGAGCGCTGGCTGGAGTACCTGGGCACGAGCGGTGCCGCCCTCGCCTGACCCGCCCCTTTCACCGAAACCGGCGGAAAAGACACGCGAAACCGGCGGAAAACGCACATCCTGTGGATAACTCGGGTGTCCTGGGCCGCCCCCGGGTGCCGCGTCCTCCTCGACTCCGTGAGCGCGCGGGTTTCCAGTCGAACGCGCGCCTCCCGGCTGCGCGTTCGACTGGAAACCCGCGCGCTCACGAAAAACGGGACCGGACCACCCCGACGCGGCCGGCCACGGCGCCCCTTCAGTCCCGCGCCCGCAGGGTCTGCCCGACGCCCTGCCCGCCGCGCGCACGGGAGGAGGCGACGACGGCCAGGCAGGTGGTGACCAGGGTCAGGTTCGCGACCACGTTGAGCTCCGCCCACGGCGCGCGGATGAGAGCATCGGAGATGCTCAGACCGGCCGCGCCCGCCAGCAGCGGGCTCGCCGCCGCGAGAGCGAGAAGACCGAGAAGAGTCGCGGTGAACGCGTGAAGAACCCCCTCGAGGACCTGCGCCGCGAGTACGCCGCCCTCGCGGGCCCCGGCGGCGCGCAGCAGGGCGGCGTCAC
>ERZ773050.1591-NODE-1591-length-12500-cov-6.551949_pt1 | contig 12500 bp, 10 predicted proteins | sample MGYA00580632_ERZ773050 | MGnify/ENA primary metagenome ERZ773050 (study PRJEB29015, sample SAMEA2738123) | human oral metagenome | biome: human oral; feature: human-associated habitat; material: saliva | place: China | collected 2166 ... | reverse complement strand
ATGAATTCTATCAAAATAATCAAAATAAAACTTTTGAAGAGTTAATTTAGATGAGATTTAATTCTTCTGCTATTGATCCAATCTATGGAAAGAAAGATGATGCAAGTATTGTAGTTATTGATGTTTGATATATTGTTTAAAATATTAATTGTTACTATTGAACTTTGTTAAGAAGAGGTACCTAAATGTTAAGGTTATATTTAGAAAATGAAATTATAGAATTATCAAATAATTTAGAGACCATTTGGGTATCTGTGCTTGATAAATATGAGAAGTTATTTGAATATTTATCAAATGAAGAACGAATAGAATTGATTAAAGAAGATTTAATCATAAATGAGTCAGTTCTAAATGTTGATAAAAAAGGATATGAGTTAATTTGTTTACAACATCCCGTTTCATATGACTTAAGAAGAATTATTAGTGTAATAAAAATATCAACTGACATTGAACGTATTGGGGATAGAATTGTTGAAATTTTAAAAAATCTACAGATTATTCAAAATAATGAAATTTTGAAGAAAATTATTTCAGAAATAAAAATACTTCATGAAGTTATCGGACTGCATATGAATAGGGCTATATCTTGTTATAGAGAGGAACAATCTGGATGTTTAGATATGGTTGTTATACAAAAACAGAATGAGATAGAAGAGCTTAGTACAAATATTGAAAATAAAATAATGAATTACATATTTGAAGATGATGGGAATGTTTCTGAAGTAATTGGTGCTTTAGATATTATTCATCACCTTGATAAAATTGCTCATACTACGCAATCAATTTATAAATGGATAATGTATAGAAAATATGGGAACATAAATTAGAAAGAAAAATATATGAAAACAATTATTGATAATTTTGTTGATAGAGTAATTGAATACGGAATGTATAATGAAATTGACAAAATATATGTGAAAAATAGAGTACTAGCGTTAATAGGTGAGGAGGGAACTGATCGCATTTCCGATGAAAATGACCTGAAACAAATAAAAGATTACTTAGTGGAAATCGCCTTAAAAAACGGTAAAATTAAAGATTTAATCGAGGAAAAGGAATGTTTAGGAGCAGAGTTAATGAATTTCATAGTTCCTTTACCTAGTCGATTAAATGATATTTTTTGGAGTTCATATGATATATCACCTCAAGAAGCAGTTGAAGAGTTTTATAAGTTAAGTAAAGATAGTGATTATATTAAAACTTCTGCTATTGCTAAGAATATTGAGTTTCGATCATCAACTAAATACGGAGAGCTAGAGATTACGATAAATTTGTCAAAACCCGAAAAAGATCCAAAAACAATTGCTGCTGAAAAATTAGTAAAAGCAACTAATTATCCCAAATGTTTACTATGTATGGAAAATGAAGGATATCAGGGGCGAATAAATTATCCAGCACGTTCGAATCATAGAATTATTCGGTTGAAACTTGGTGACGAAGTATGGGGATTCCAGTATTCTCCCTACTCATATTTTAATGAGCATGCGATATTTTTAAATAGTCAACATGTACCAATGGCTATTACCTCTAAAACATTTGAACAATTATTGGAGATTGTTGATATTTTGCCAGGATATTTTGCTGGTTCAAATTCTGATCTTCCTATCTCAGGAGGCTCCATTCTTAGTCATAACCACTACCAGGGAGGGAAACATATTTTCCCAATGGAAAAAGCAAAATTTGAGAGTGAATTTCGTTTTAAAGACTTTGAGGATGTTAATGCTGGTATTGTAAAATGGCCAATGTCAGTAATTAGGTTACAAAGTGAAAATAAAAATCGATTGTTAGATTTAGCTAATAAAATTCTAAATAAGTGGAGGGAATATTCAGATTTAGAAGTAGACATCATTGCTATGACTGAAGATGTCCCACACCATACGGTGACTCCTATTGCTCGTAAAGTGGACGGGAGATATGAATTAGATATTGTTCTAAGAGATAATCATACTACTGAACAATACCCAGATGGTGTTTTCCATCCTCATCAAGATGTACAACATATTAAAAAGGAAAATATCGGGTTAATCGAAGTGATGGGACTTGCGATATTACCACCTCGTTTGAAACCAGAGTTAGAAGAAGTTGGAAAATATCTTTTAGGAGAGGATAACGCAATTGCGGATTATCATTTAGAATGGGCCGACCAATTGAAAGAAAAATATCCTCGCATTAATAAAGAAGAGGTTAATAGCGTAGTTCAACACGAAGTAGGACAAGTGTTTGCGAGAGTTCTGGAAGATGCAGGAGTTTATAAGAATACACCGTCTGGGCATGAAGCGTTTATGAGATTTGTTAAGTCGGTTGGAATTAATTAGGAGGAAACCCAAATGGCAATATTGGTAACAGGCGGAGCTGGTTATATTGGTAGCCATACCGTAGTAGAATTACTAAATTTAGGAAAGGAAGTCATCATTGTCGACAACCTTTCGAACTCTAGCATCTTGGTGCTAGACCGTATTGAAGCAATTACAGGAATACGTCCCGTGTTTTACGAATTAGATGTTTGTGATAAACAAGCATTGAGAAAGGTATTTGAAAAAGAATCGATTGATGCTGCAATTCATTTTGCAGGTTATAAAGCTGTCGGAGAATCCGTGCAAAAGCCTGTGATGTACTACGAAAATAATATTATGAGTACATTAGCACTTGTTGAAGTGATGTCAGAATTTAATGTTAAAAAGATTGTCTTTTCTTCAAGTGCGACTGTATATGGAATTAACAATCAGTCACCCCTAATTGAGACGATGGAAACAAGTGCGACAAATCCTTATGGGTATACGAAAGTGATGCTTGAACAAATTTTAAAAGATGTTCATGTGGCAGATTCAGAATGGAGTATTGCGTTGCTTCGTTATTTCAATCCAATTGGTGCTCATGAGTCTGGTTTGATTGGGGAAGATCCCTCAGGAATTCCTAACAACTTGATGCCTTTTATTGCACAAGTAGCGGTAGGTAAGCGACCAGAGCTAAGTGTTTTTGGAGATGATTATGATACGGTAGATGGTACTGGCGTTCGAGATTATATCCATGTAGTGGATTTAGCGATTGGCCACATAAAAGCGTTAGAAAAAGTATCTGAAAAAACAGATGTTTATATTTATAACCTTGGTTCAGGAGAAGGCACTAGTGTATTACAACTTGTAAATACATTTGAAAGTGTTAATAGGGTTCCAATTCCTTATAAAATTGTTCCAAGACGATCAGGAGACGTTGCGACTTGTTATGCAAATGCAGACAAAGCTTATAAGGAATTAAATTGGAAGACAACGAAATCAGTTGAAGACATGTGTAGAGATACATGGAATTGGCAATCGAAAAATCCAAACGGATATCAATAGTATAATTCTGCTTTGTAATAGTAAAAAAGACAATAAAAACAGGAATAAAAAAAGTTTATGAAAACGGTTGACAAGAAATCGGTTACACACTATAATGAAGTTACCGTTTGACACCGGTGTCAAAAACAAAAGAAGGAAGAATAACATGAAAAATCTTACAAAAATAAAATTTAAAGAAAATGGAGAATTTAATCATTTTCCAGGTAACACTGTTGTTGCCAATCTTTATACAAAACCAGATTTAATGGAAGTTGTGGATATTATTCAGGCTCGCTATAGAGAATTACCTTTTATTGATAAGTTTACTCTCACCCCTAGAGATTCTATTCATATGACTGTAATTGAATTGCTTTGCGATGAAAATCGTGAGCCTGAATTTTGGAGTAGCCACCTATCGTTGGATACACCATTACAAGAAATCCATGATTACTTTGCAAAACAACTAGAAATTTTCCCATTGCTAAACGAAGAGATTCATATGCGTGTGACTGAAATGGGAAATCAAAACATTTTAGTTGAACCAGCAGATGAAAAATCCGCTAAACGATTAGAAGAAATTAGAACTTATGTTTCTGAAAAAGCAGGTGTTCGTTTCCCTAACCATGATCGTTACCAATTCCATATCTCAATTGGATATCTTCGAGTTCCATTAACTGAAGAAGAAAATGAAGAGTTTACTAAAGTGAAAAAGGAATTAACAAAAGTTTTACTTGAAAAAGTTCCTGTCATTACTGTAAATCGTATCGATTATACAGTGTTTGAAGATATGAGACGTTTTGTTCCATATTGCGAAAAGTTTGGAAAATAAAAATTATAAATAAAAACAAAAAGGAGATTTCAACATGAAAAAATCGAAATTTTTAAAAACTTTACTAGCTGCAGGGCTTGCAGTTACAACATTAGCTGCATGCTCAGGAGGAGCAAATAGTTCATCAAACGCTACAACAACTGCACCTCAAGCACAATCAGAAGAAAAAGCGGATAAGAGCCAAGAATTAGTAATTTATTCTAACTCTGTTTCAAATGGACGTGGAGATTGGCTAACTGCTAAAGCGAAAGAAGCTGGTTTCAACATTCGTATGGTGGATATCGCTGGTGCGCAATTAGCTGACCGTGTTATCGCTGAAAAAAATAACTCAGTAGCAGATATGGTGTTTGGTATCGGTGCTGTAGACTCAAATAAACTTCGTGATGCAAACCTTCTAGCTCAATTCAAACCAGAATGGCTTAACAAGATTGATGCATCATTAGCCGATAAAGATGGATACTATAACCCAGTTATCGTTCAACCTTTAGTATTGATTGGAAATCCAGAAGTTAAAGAAATGCCTAAAGACTGGACTGAATTAGCAGAAAAATATAAAGGTCAATATTCTATCTATGGATTAACTGGAGGAACAGGACGTGCGATTTACGCAAGTATCTTAGTTCGTTACCTTGATGAAAAAGGAGATTTAGGCGTATCAGAAAAAGGATGGGAAGTTGCAAAAGAATACTTTGCAAATGCCTATACTCTTCAAAAAGGTGAAAGCACAGTTGTTAAAGTGTTAGATAAAGAAAGCCCAATTCAATACGGTATGATCTGGGGTTCTGGAGCGTTAGTCGGACAAAAAGAACAAAATGTTGAATTCAAAGTAATGTCACCTAAAATAGGGGTTCCATTCGTAACTGAACAAACAATGATTCTTAACACAAGTAAGAAACAAGCATTAGCAAAAGAATTCATCAACTGGTTCGGTCAAGCAGACATCCAAGCTGAATACAGCCAAAAATTCGGTTCTATTCCAGCGAATAAAGATGCTGTAAAAGAATTACCAGAAGCAACTAAGAAATTTGTTGACCAACTTAAACCACAAGATATTAACTGGGAAGTTGTTGGTAAATACTTAGACCAATGGGTTGAAAAAGCTGAATTAGAATACGTTAAATAATATTAAATGTTGAATTAATCAATAAGAGTCTCGCTAGGATTCTACTCTATGCCATAGAAAGAGTCTACGCGAGACTTTTTAAGATAACACAAAGGAGTAAACGATATGATTAAATTTGATAACATTCAAATTAAATACGGTGATTTTATTGCGATTGACAATTTGAATTTAGAAATTAACGAAGGGGAGTTCTTTACATTCTTAGGACCTTCAGGATGCGGAAAATCAACAACTTTACGTGCATTAGTAGGGTTCTTAGATCCATCAGCAGGTCGTATTGAAGTAAATGGTAAGGATGTTACTAAATTAGAACCTGAAAAACGTGGAATCGGAATTGTGTTCCAATCTTATGCATTATTTCCAACAATGACGGTTTTTGATAATATTGCGTTTGGTTTGAAAGTGAAGAAAGTAGCTCCAGATGTGATTAAAGCAAAAGTTGCAGCGGTAGCAGCAAAAATTAAAATTTCTGACCAACAATTGCAACGTAATGTATCTGAATTATCCGGAGGGCAACAACAACGTGTGGCGCTAGCCCGTGCATTAGTATTAGAACCAAAAATTCTCTGTCTTGACGAACCGCTCTCTAACTTGGATGCTAAATTACGTGTAGACCTAAGAAAAGAATTGAAACGTCTACAAAAAGATTTAGGAATTACAACATTGTATGTTACACACGACCAAGAAGAGGCATTGACATTATCAGATAGAATTGCTGTATTTAACAATGGGTTCATCGAACAAGTGGGAACACCTCCTGAAATTTACCATCAATCTAAAACAGAATTTGTTTGTGACTTTATCGGAGATATTAACGTCCTTTCTGAAGAAACAGTTCATGAGATTTTAGAAAGCAATCCAAACATTCCTTTAGAAGATAAAAAAGGATATATTCGTTTAGAAAAAATTCGTTTCAGACGTGAAACAGAAGACGATATTGTTCTAAAAGGAACAATTATTGATACAGAATTTTCTGGTGTAACTGTGCGTTACACTGTTCAAGTGTCAGACCATCAGGTTGTTAATGTTACACGCATTGATAGTCAATTTGCAATCAAATCTGTAGGGGAAAATGTGGAACTTTATATTACACCTTCAGATGTTGTGCAATATTAAGGAGGTACAACATGCGTCATAAGTTAAATTGGAAAGATTGGCTCATTCGTATAGGGCTAATCTGGTTCCTCGTAACGTTTATTATTTATCCAAATATTGATTTGGTATTAAGTGTGTTTGTCAAAGATGGACAATTTACGCTAGATGCTGTTAATCGTGTACTTAAATCACCACGTGCAATTCAAAGTATTATGAACAGTTTTAAACTAGCATTATCGTTAATTGTTACAGTTAACGTAGTCGGTCTTCTTTGTGTGTTGTTCACAGAATACTTCGATATTAAAGGTGCCAAGATCTTAAAACTTGGATATATGACATCTTTAATTTATGGTGGTGTGGTTCTTGCAACAGGGTATAAATTCGTATACGGCCCTTATGGAATGATTACAAGAATTCTTCAAAACTTCCTACCAAACCTTGATCCAAACTGGTTTGTGGGATATGGTGCTGTATTATTCATTATGACCTTCTCAGGTACAGCCAACCATACATTGTTCTTAACAAATACCATTCGTGGTGTCGATTATCATACTATTGAAGCAGCGCGTAATATGGGAGCAAAACCATTTACCGTATTCAGAAAAATTGTTTTACCAACATTAACGCCAACATTATTTGCCTTAACAATCATGATTTTCTTAAGCGGGTTATCAGCAGTTGCGGCTCCAATGATTGTAGGGGGTAAACAATTCCAAACAATTAACCCGATGATTATCACTTTTGCAGGGATGGGGAACTCTCGTGACCTTGCTGCGTTACTTGCGATTGTCCTAGGGGTTGCAACAACAATCTTATTAAGTATCATGAATAAGATTGAAAAAGGTGGAAATTATATTTCAATTTCTAAAACAAAAGCACCTTTGAAAAAACAAAAGATTACTTCAAAACCATGGAATATCATTGCGCATATCGTGGCATACGCTTTATTCGTAGTGTTCATGTTACCTTTGATTTTCATTGTCTTGTACTCATTCACTGATCCAGTGGCGATTCAAACAGGTAACTTGTCATTAGCTAACTTTACTCTAGAAAACTATCATCAGTTCTTGACTAATAGTGTTGCGTTCTCACCATTCTTAGTCAGCTTTGTATATGCCAGTCTTGCTGCTATCACTGCGACAGTTCTTGCCGTTGTATTTGCACGTGTGGTTCGTAAACATAAAGCTCGCTTTGACTCCTTATTTGAATATGGTGCGTTATTACCTTGGTTATTACCAAATACTTTATTAGCAATTAGTTTGCTATTTACATTTAATCAACCACAACCACTTGTATTTAATTTCATTTTAGTAGGAACGCTAGTAATTCTATTAATTGGATATATTATTGTGAAGATTCCATTCTCTTATCGTATGGTTCGTGCTATTTTGTTTAGTGTTGATGATGAGATGGAAGATGCAGCTCGTAGTATGGGGGCGTCTCCGTTTTATACAATGATGAAGGTTATTATTCCGTTTATTTTACCGGTAGTACTTTCAGTTATTGCGCTTAACTTTAACTCTCTATTAACAGACTTCGACTTATCTGTATTCTTGTATCATCCATTAGCTCAACCTTTAGGTATTACTATCCGTTCAGCTGGTGATGAAACAGCAACATCAAATGCACAAGCACTTGTCTTTGTATATACAATTGTATTGATGATTATTTCTTCAGCAGTACTTTACTTCACACAAAGACGTGGCAAAACAACTAGAAAATAATTATGATTACATCAGAATTAACGAATACAGATATTTTTATCCGAATTGCATTGTCTTTGATAGCCGGAATGGTTATCGGCATGGAGCGAGGTAGTAAATCGCAACCAGCAGGAATTAGAACGCATAGTGTCGTTTGTGTTGCGGCATGTTTAATCATGATGACTAATGAATTTGTTTCATATAAGTTTGGGACAGGAGATCCGACCAGATTAGGAGCACAGGTTGTTTCTGGAGTTGGTTTCTTAGGGGCAGGGACGATCCTTGTCACAGAAAAGAAAAAAGTTACAGGGTTAACAACTGCAGCAGGTATTTGGGGTTCTGCAGGGATAGGACTCGCAATTGGAGTCGGCTTTTATCAAGGAGCAATTTTAGCAGCCGTTTCTATTTGGGGCGTGATATCCATGTTTCAACCGTTAAAGATGTATCTACAAAAACGCTCTCGAGTAATTGAACTCTATATTGTAGTCAATTCTACGGAAGCCTATAATCGTGTATTAGTCTATTGTGCAGAAAATCGAATTAGAATTACTGACTCAAGGACTGCATTCGGTGAAGTGAACCAAAGTCGAATCCAGTATTTCGATGTACCAGAGAAGAAAATTGCTTCTTTTGTAACGTTAGAATTAGCTGGCAGCTTTGAACATCTTCGACTTATGGAAGAACTTTCTAATCTTCCAGGTGTCATTTATGTTGAAGAGATTAGTTAGATACGGATTAAAGAGCAGGGATTTCCTTGCTCTTTTTTAGATGAATAAGTATTCGCTAAAGAGATGTCGAATGTCAATTTCCTAGTATAGGATGGATAGAGGAGTTATTATGGGATGAAAGTATGTAAGATAAATTTTGATAATGGCAGCATTCGATATTATAATAGAGAATGCCTAGAGAAGGAATGTCATATTCATACATTTCACGAGATTTGTGAATGGGTATGGGCATTTCGTCTTCCAATGGATCAAATAATAAATAAAGTAATTTTCAAAGAAAAGCTAGTACCAATTTTAGAAAGTTACATAAAAGAAATAGACCAAGAACTAAAAGGAATGAATTGTCTCACTGAGTTATATTTGATAGAATTATGTGGTATTCCAATGTCTTACACGTATATTCAAGCGATGATTATCAGATATTTTGAATTGCTTGGATATAATAGTGAGCTCTTAAAATTTCGAGTGAACAGAACGCATCAATAATGACAATTAGTATAGTGATCGAAAAAATAAATTTATAAGGAGTAAGGATGGAAAAGTTTAAGAGAAAGGCTACTATTTATGATATTGCGCGCATTTCAGGGGTCTCTCCTAAGACTGTTTCCCGTGTTATCAATGGTGGTGATGGAGTTAGATCAGAAACTTACCAGTCTGTGATGAAGGTAATTGATGAACTGTCTTATATTCCAAATGCGTATGCACAAAATCTGACTAAGAAAGAAACAACGAATATTCTCATTTCAGTCAAGAAGATGGAGTCCTTCCCATTAATCTGGTTCCAGACACTATTGGATAAGGTTTTACAAACTTGTAAAGAAGTGGGAGTCAATGCAATCGTCGAGTATTTTGGTGAAGGGGATTCAATTAAGGATTCTATTATTTCAAGTACTGGAAGTTTAGTCGATGGAGTTATTGTCTTTTATGAAGGTAAAGATGATAGTAGAATTCAATATTTAAAGAAAAATAATATGCCTTTTATTGTGTTTGGGGAATCACAGACAGAAGGTGTTATTTATGTTTCGAATAATGATTTCCAAGCAATGTACGATTTGATGGGAGCCGTTGCTGATAAAGGGCTTCGTGACATGTGGCTACTAATGGGTGGAGAGTCACTTGTCAATAAAGATCGTGAGAAGGGTGCTCGTACTTTTGTAAAAGAGAAAAAGTATGAAATTGCTTTAGAAGTTGTTTATGGATTAGCTACGATTGAATCTGTGTATCATTATGCGATGGATAATTTAACAGGTACGAATATACCGGATATTATATTTGTCTCTGGGGATGAAAAAGTCCAAGGGATTATTCGTGCGTGTTACGAAAAAGGAATCTCGATTCCTGACCAATTAGCTATTGTAGGGTTTGACAACATTCCAATAGCACAATATTATACACCTGCATTATCAACCATTTCTCCAGATTATAGTCAGTTAGCAAAAGAAATGATTGATGGAGTTCTTGCGATTATCAATGGAGATAAAAGAAAATCTGTAAAGGTTGCTACAACTCTTGTCAGACGACAATCGTTTTAAGCAGAGCACGGTGCAAATAATATAAATGTCTTAAAATGGAAGTAAGCTTTTAGAGTTTATTTCCATTTTTTGTTTCCTGATTTCAGTTTATTTGCTAGGAGGAAAGACAGCAGTTTGATGAACTGTAACATCTCACATTGCACGATGAGTGCGTGAGTGCTATAATAGGTACTGTTTTTTATTGGACTTGACTTGTTTTCATAAAAATTACACAAAATGAAAATCATTTACAACGGAAAGGGGAGAACATAATGTCTACTCATAAAAAAGTATCACTTTCAGAAGTAAACCAATCGATTGAGACGCCAAAGAATAATAATTTCTGGCAAAACCTAAAAGCCTTCTTAGGACCAGGAGCGCTTGTAGCAGTAGGGTACATGGACCCAGGTAACTGGATTACTAGCGTGGTCGGAGGGGCTTCGTACAAATATACATTGCTCTTCGTAATCCTTATTTCGTCATTAATCGCAATGCAGTTGCAACAAATGGCAGGGAAACTTGGGATTGTTACACGTATGGACTTAGCGCAAGCAACAGCGCATCACGCACCGCAGTGGCTTCGTCATGTGTTATGGGTGATTGTCGAATTAGCCTTGATGGCGACAGACTTAGCGGAGGTGCTTGGATCGGCCATCGCCTTGAACCTCTTATTCGGGATTCCAATTATGGGAGCCATCTTTATCACGGTACTCGACGTCTTCTTGCTTCTTGGAATTATGAAGCTTGGATTTAAGAAAATCGAAGCGATTGTATCAACGTTGATCTTAACGATTCTATTGATTTTCGTTTATTTAGTAGCGTTAGCAGAACCAAGTATTTCAGGAATTTTCACAGGATTCCTACCAACGGCGCAGTTATTCGAACCAACAGCACCTGGACACGATAGCATCTTAACATTGGCGCTAGGGATTGTCGGAGCAACAGTAATGCCGCACAACTTATACTTGCATTCATCACTCTCACAAACGAGAAAAGTGGACTACACGGATCCAGACAACGTGCGTAAAGCCGTTCGTTTCATGACATGGGACTCAAACATCCAGTTGAGCTTAGCGTTCGTCGTGAACTCACTCCTATTAATCTTAGGGGCAGCGTTATTCTTCGGACACGCATCCGAAATCTCAGCCTTCTCGCAAATGTACAATGCGTTGCAAGATTCGAAGATTGCCGGTGCGGTCGCAAGTTCGACATTATCGACACTCTTTGCCGTGGCACTTTTAGCAAGTGGTCAAAACTCAACAATCACAGGAACATTGACAGGACAAATCGTGATGGAAGGTTTCTTACATATGAAACTACCACAATGGGTGATTCGTCTGGTGACTCGTTTATTCGCCTTACTACCGGTGATTGTCGTAGCGATGTTATTCGGTTCGCAAGAAAAAACATTGGACCAACTCTTGGTTTACTCACAAGTATTCTTATCAGTGGCGTTACCATTCTCAATCTTCCCATTGATTTACTTCACGTCGAAGAAATCTCTCATGGGCGAGTTCACCAACGCCAAATGGAATACCTTCCTTGGATACGCGGTAGCTGTTATCCTAACCATCTTAAACTTCAAGTTAATTTTTGATTTATTCTAAAACGAAACGGGCATCTTCGGGTGCTCGTTTTTTTGCTGAAATAGATAGTGAAAGTGCGGAAGTTTCATGTTATAATATAAATGATAGCGCTTTACATAATTTAATGCGTTAGAATTTGCTGAGTCGTTTTTTGAACGGCTGTATTGACAACTGAATAGAAATGAAAACTGAATAAAAGGTTGATATATAAAGCAATTCCACTTTAGATGGAGTGCTTTAATGCAACCTTTTTTCTTTTTAATGGAAAGGGGAAGATAGAATGCAGAAAGCGATTGAGAATTTTTGCCAAAAACGAGAAAATGGACTGTTTTTATTGGATATGCCAACGGGTTTTGGGAAAACGTATAATGTTTTAGAATTTATTGCTGACAACTACGATACAGATAAGTACAAGAATGTAAATTTTTTCTTTGTGACGACACTAAAGAAGAATTTGCCTTTCGAAGATTTACGAGAACGATTCAAACAAAGAGGTAAGGAGAAGTATTTCGAGAATAACAGTTTACGTATTCAAGCCAATGCGGATGTCGTTATTGAGAGGCTTTTTGATTTAGATAAAACTAACAAAATTCCGAAAGAAATTAAAT
>ERZ773050.1587-NODE-1587-length-12508-cov-9.598972_pt1 | contig 12508 bp, 9 predicted proteins | sample MGYA00580632_ERZ773050 | MGnify/ENA primary metagenome ERZ773050 (study PRJEB29015, sample SAMEA2738123) | human oral metagenome | biome: human oral; feature: human-associated habitat; material: saliva | place: China | collected 2166 ... | reverse complement strand
TCAACCTGGTCTACTCGGCCCGCAACCGCTCGGCCTGCATCCGCATCCCGGTCACGGGCTCCTCCCCCAAGGCCAAGCGGGTGGAGTACCGGGTGCCGGATCCCTCCTCCAACCCCTACCTGTGCTTCGCCGCCGTCCTCATGGCCGGAATTGACGGCATCCGCAACCGCATCGAGCCCCGCGAGCCCATCGACAAGGACCTCTACGAGCTGGCTCCCGAGGAGTACTTCGACATCGACAAGCTCCCCGACAGCCTGGACGAGGCGCTGGAGGCCCTGGAGGACGACCACGACTTCCTCACTGAGGGAGACGTCTTCACCCCCGACCTCATCGAGACCTGGATCGAGTACAAGCGCACCAACGAGATCGAGCCGCTGCGGCTGCGCCCCCACCCCTACGAGTTCCAGCTCTACTACGACCTGTGAGCCGCTGACCCAGCTCAGACGGCGGCCCTGAGCCTCCTACGCACGAGGCTCAGGGCCGCCGTCGTGCTGTACGCCACCCTCCCGACTTGCATATCTATACTGCATTGCGGATATTCTTTCTCTGTCTTGATCCACTCCGAAGAGGAGATCCCACGATGAGGATCCGCCATCACGCCTCCCTCGGGCTGGCAGCCACCGCCTGCCTGGTCCTCAGCGGATGCACCAACGCCGCTGACTGGAACGCGAACCGGAGCTCGCAGATCCACTCCTTCGACACCTCGTCGATCCAGGCGCAGCCCGACATCATTGCCAAGCTCCCTCAGGGCGCCCTTGAGGACGGTGTCCTCGACGTGGCCGCCTCCACGGACTACGCGCCGGCCGAGTTCCTCGACCCCTCGGGCACGGCCGTGGGCTACGACGTCGACCTGACCAACGCGATCGCCGCCGTCCTAGGCGTCAAGGGCAAGGTGCACACCGCCGAGTTCGACTCCATCATCGCCTCGATCGGCTCGAAGTACGACGCCGGCATCTCCTCCTTCACCGTCACCCCCGAACGGACCGCGGAGGTCGACATGACCGCCTACATCAACGTGGGCTCGCGATTCAACGTCCAGGCCGGCAACCCCAAGGGCGTCGAGACCTCCGACCACCTCCAGCTGTGCGGGCGGACCATCGGCGTCCAGGTGGGAACCGCCCAGGAGACCACCATGCGCGACGCCGCCGACAAGTGCGCCCAGGCGGGCAAGCCGGTTCTGTCCGTGCGTTCCTACTCCAAGCAGTCCGAGGCCACCACCGGCCTGGTGGGCGGCACCATCGACGCCACCTACTCGGACTCCACCGTGGCCGGCTACGCCGTCGAGCTGACCGACGGCCAGATCGTCACCCTCGGTGAGATCGAGGACGCCGCCCCCCAGGGGGTGGTGACTGCCAAGGCCGATCCCCAGTTCACCGCCGCGATCCAGGCCGCCGTCCAGTACCTCATGGACCACGGCATCTGGCAGAAGATCCTGGACAACTGGGGCGTGAAGGACGCCGCCCTGACCACCGCAGAACTCAATCCCGCAGTGAAGGAGTGAGCCGTGAGCGCCTCACCCGCCTCTGAGGACGACAAGGTCGTCCTCAACAACCCCAAGCCCGTCCCCCGCCCGGGGACGTGGATCAGTGCCGCGATCGTCACGATCCTGGGGGCCATGCTCATCCACGGGCTGGTCACCAATGAGAAGTTCCACTGGTCCACGGTCTGGTTCTTCCTGCGTGAGGTCCACGTGGTCAAGGCCGTCGGCTGGACGCTGCTGCTGACCTTCATGGCGATGGCCATCGGCATCGTGCTGGCGGTCACCACGGCGATCCTGCGCCAGTCCTCCAACCCGGTCCTGCGCTGGGTGGCACTGGCCTACCTGTGGTTCTTCCGCGGCACCCCGATCTACACCCAGCTGGTCTTCTGGGGGGCGCTGTCCGCGCTCTACCAGAAGCTGAGTCTGGGCATCCCCTTCGGCCCCGAGCTGCTGACCTTCAAGACGACGACGGTCTTCACCCCCTTCGTCGCGGCGGTCCTGGGGCTGGGCATCAACGAGGGCGCCTACCTCTCCGAGATTGTCCGCTCGGGCCTGAACTCAGTGGACAAGGGCCAGAGCGAGGCCGCCGGTGCCCTGGGCATGAGCAGGGGCCAGATCCTGCGCAGGATCGTCCTTCCCCAGGCGATGAGGGTCATCGTCCCGCCCACCGGCAACGAGACGATCTCCATGCTCAAGACGACCTCCTTGGTCCTGGCGGTCCCCTTCACCCTGGATCTGACCTTCGTCACCAACTCCTACGCGTCGCTGACCTACCAGATCATTCCGCTGCTTCTGGTCGCGGCCATCTGGTACATCATCATCACCTCGATCCTCATGGTGGGACAGCACTACATCGAGCGCTACTACGGCAAGGGCTTCGACTCTGACAAGTCCTCCGGCTCCTCGGGCCGGGGCCTGTCGGCCCGTCAGCAGGCCATCCTCGATGCGCACACCACCAAGGACGATCCCTTCCTGGAGGTCACCCCATGAGCACATCCGCCCAGGCAGCAGCCACCACGCCCAAGGTCGAGATCAGCGACCTGCACAAGTTCTTCGGTGAGCTGCACGTGCTGCGGGGCATCGACCTCATCGTCCCGCCCGGCTCGGTGACGGTCCTCATCGGCCCGTCGGGATCGGGAAAGTCCACGCTGCTGCGCTGCATCAATGAGCTGGAGTCCATCGACGCCGGCCGGATCAAGGTCGACGGCGAGCTCATCGGGATGCGTGAGGTCGAGCGCAGGGGGCGCATCGAGCTGCACGCCCTGTCGGACAAGGCCCGCGCCGCTCAGCGCGCCAAGATCGGGATGGTCTTCCAGCGTTTCAACCTCTTCCCCCACATGACGGCTCTGCAGAACGTCATGGAGGCACCGGTCCTGGTCAAGAAGACTCCGAAGGCCAAGGCCCGTGAGCGCGGCATCGAGCTGCTGGAGCGGGTGGGGCTGGGGGATCGCCTCGACCACTACCCCTCCCAGCTCTCCGGCGGCCAGCAGCAGCGGGTGGCGATCGCCCGGGCCCTGGCGATGGAGCCCGAGCTCATGCTCTTCGACGAGCCGACCTCGGCCCTGGACCCCGAGCTGGTCGGTGAGGTGCTGCAGGTGATGCAGGACCTCGCCGCCTCCGGCATGACGATGGTCGTGGTCACCCACGAGATGGGCTTCGCCCGGGAGGTCGGCGACCAGCTGATCTTCATGGACGGCGGTGTCATCTGCGAGTCCGGTGATCCCGTCAAGGTCCTGGACGATCCCCAGGCCGAACGCACCCGGGCCTTCCTCTCCTCGGTCCTGTAGGCGGGCCGGTTCAGGAGGGGGCCTGGTCCCAGGCCCCGTCATCCCAGGAGGTCAGGCTCCACCCACCGCCGGGATCGCCGTCGACGACGGTGATCCCGGTGTTGTGCATGGGGCGATCGGCGACCCACAGCGGGTCCACGCCGCCTCCGGCCGCGGCCCTCAGGGAGGTCCACAGACGCAGTGCGGTGCCGTGGGAGACGAGCAGGGCCGTTGAGTCTCCCGCCCGTGCGGCCTGCTCGCAGATACGGCCGACGGCCTCGTCGAAGCGCTGAAGCGTGTCGTGCCCGTCCTCCGGAGAGCCGGGGATGCGGCAGGCGGGGCGCCCCGCCATCCAGGCCCGGGTGGTGTCCACGTAGCAGGCCACCGAGCGCGCGTCGGTGTTCATCTCCAGGTCGGCGGCCAGAACCTCACGCAGTCCCGAGTCGACGGTGGCGCTCAGGCCGGTGGCGGCCTCGATGGGGGCGATGGTCTGCCTGGCGCGCAGGATCGGGGAGACCCACAGTGACCCCAGCCCGTGGAGGAGGCCGGCCTTGTCCAAACGGTCCGGCAATCCGTCGGCCTGCTCCAGCCCTACCTCATCCAGGGGATTTCCGGGGAAGGCGGTGTCGAGTGCCTGCATGACATTGGCCTCGGTGCGACCGTGGCGTACAAGAATGAGCCTCACGGCGGCAAGTCTGCCAGGTTCGTAGCGCGGGGACCCACGACGACGGTGCGATCCTCATCGCCCAAAGACCTGCGTCCGGTGCCGTCTGCACCCGGTCAGCTCCAGGGGTAGGGTCCCTCCGGTCGCCTTCTCGTGGTGCGGGGACGGCTGGCCCGTCTGGAGCCCTTGGAGGCTGCCGCCCCAGTATCTCGGCGGGACCGTGCGCTAGAGCTCCGGGCCGAGCCTGCTGAACGTGGCCGCGGTGACTCCTGGCTGTGCGGCTGAGCCGTTGACACGGTGCTCGACGGCGCTGAAGCGGTGGAGCCGTGGGCGGCGGCGTCGGTGAAGACGATGCGCTCGGCCACTGCGCGCGCGTGGCGGGCGCTGCGGCGGTAGAGGTCCTCGAGCTCTCGCTCCCTGCCGGCACTGAGGCCGATGAGGCGCCCCACCAGGCGGATCTCCCGGCTCTGGATGGGGAGGACCTGGGAGCGCGGCCCCGAGGCGCGCCCGGTTCCCAGGACGATCGCCGAGCGCAGGCGGCTGGCCAGGATCCAGGCCGCGACCAGTTCTCCCCCGCCGTCCGCGCTCAGTACCCCGGCCTGGACCGCGGCCTGGAGGGCGGCGACGGTCGAGGTGGTCCGCAGCTGGGGTATCCGACCGGCGTGGGCGAGCTGAAGCACCTGGGCGCTCCACTCCACGTCACTGAGCCCACCGGGGCCGAGCTTGAGGTGGCGGGCCGGGTCAATGCCCCGTGGCAGGCGCTCGGCCTCCACCCGCGCCTTGATCCTGCGGATCTCCCGCAGGTCCTGGGGCGCCAGGCCCTCCTGCGCCCAGCGCAGCGGGTTGATGAGCTCCTCGAAACGCCGACCCAGGTCTCGGTCTCCGGCGCAGGGACGGGCGCGCAGCAGTGCCTGACGCTCCCACAGGGCGGACCAGCGGCCGTAGTACTCGCGGTAGGCGTCCAGCGAGCGGCTCATGACGCCGTTGCGTCCCTCGGGCCTCAGGTCGCAGTCCACCTCAAGGGGGTGCGGGAGCGCCGCGGCCAGCAGTCCCATGACCTGTTTGGCGACGGCCTCGGCCTCCTGGGCGGCATCCTCCTCACCCGCCCCGTCGCGGGCCTGGTGGACGAAGAGGACGTCCGCGTCCGAGGCGTACCCGATCTCGCGGCCTCCCAGGCGTCCCATGGCGATGATGGCGTGGCGGGCGCGGGCGGCCTGCCAGCACCCGCTGGCGTCGGGCCCGGCGGAGACGGCCTCCAACCCGTCACGCTGGGCGATGACCAGCTCGGTGGCCACGGTCAGCGCCCCAGCCAGGACCGCGTCGGTGGCGTCGGAGAGGATGGAGGCGGTGCGTGCGGGGTCGATACCGTCCAGGCAGTCCGCTAGTGAGGCCCGTACCTCCTCGCGGGCGCGCACTCTCAGGATCGCCTGAACCGCCTCAAGCGCCTGCTCGGCAAGGGCAGCGTCATCGGGGCCGGTCAGGCTGCGGCGGCGCAGGACGGCGGCGACCTCCTCCGCCAGGGCGCCGGATCGGCGGGGGGCGAGCTCGTCGTCGTCGTCGAGCCAGGCGATGGACTCGGGGAACTCCGCGAGGCGCTCGGTGGCCCAGTGGGCGCTGGAGAGGACCTGGCACAGTCTGCGCGCCGCCACCGGGGAGTCCCGCAGCATGGCCAGGTACCAGTGCGAGCCCCCGATGGCCTCGGACAGCCGCCGGAAGGAGAGCAGACCGAAATCGGGGTCGGCTCCCCCACCGATCCAGCCGATGATGACCGGCAACAGCTGGCGCTGGATCGCGGCGCGACGGCTGACCCCCTCGGTGAGGGCCTGGATGTGGCGCAGGGCCCCGTCGGGATCCGCGTAGCCGACTGCGGCAAGACGCTCGCGCGCCGCCTGAGGACTCAGAGCCATCTCATCGGCGCTGAGGGCGGCCGCGAAGGCCAGCAGGGGACGGTAGTAGATCTCCTGGTGGAGGGCCCGTACCCGCCGGCGCAGGTCCTTGAAGTCCTCCCACAGGCTGTCTCCGCGGCCCAGGCAGTCGCTGATGCCCCGCTCGACACGGCGCAGGTCCTCCTCCTTCTCAGGAAGGTTGTGGGTGCGGCGCAGCCGGAAGAGCTGGCTGCGATGCTCCAGCAGCCGCAGGGCCTTGTAGCAGCCGCTCAAGGCCGCTGCGTCGGTGCGGCTGACGTATCCGCCTGCGCTGAGAGCGTCGAGAGCCTCCAGGGTGGCACGCACGCGCAGGCTCTCGTCGGAGCGGCCATGGACGAGCTGGAGGAGCTGGACAGTGAACTCAACGTCCCGCAGTCCCCCGGGGCCCAGCTTGATACGCCGGTCGACTCCTCCGCGCGGCACGGACTCCTTCTCAACCCGGCGCCGCATGGCACGGGCGTCCTCGACGAAGTTCTCCCGTCGGCTGGCCTCCCACACGTAGGGCGCCACGCCCTGCTCGTAGCGGGCGCCGAGCTCGAGGTCCCCGGCGCAGGCCCTGGCCTTGAGCAGGGCCTGGAACTCCCAGGAGGCGGCCCATCTGCGGTAGTAGGCCAGGTGGGAGTCAAGCGTGCGCACGAGCGCACCGTCCTTGCCCTCGGGACGCAGCGCCGTGTCCAGTGGCCACAGGGGAGGCTCGGGCGCGGTGGCGGAGACGACGTGGGCGAGCTCGGTGGCCACATGCGTGCCGACCTCCACGAGGCGCTCCTCGCTGATCGGCTCCTGAGCACCGCAGGCCTCGTGGGTGGGGCCGACGACGTAGACGACGTCGACGTCCGAGATGTAGTTGAGCTCTCGGGCCCCGGTCTTTCCCATGGCGATCACGGCGAGGGCCACGTCGTCGGCCTGCGGTCCGACGGCGGCACGGGCCACGAGCAAGGCCGCGTCCAGGGCGGCGTCGGCAAGCTCGGTCATGCGGCGGCACACGGTGGGGACGTGCTCGATCGGGTCGGTGCTGGTGAGGTCATCGGCGACGATCGCCGTGAGCCGGTCCCGGTAGGCGCGTCGCAGCGCCGCGGTCGCCCGGCTGACGGCAGCGTCTCCCGGGTGTGGGGGCCTTTCGTCGCTGTCCGAGGGGTCCGCATTCACGGGGGCGGCCTGCCCCAGCGCGTCGCGGACCGCCCGTTGCAGCGCCTCACCGGCGCCGGGCTCCTGCGGGGCGTCCCACGCCCTGTCAGGCGCGAGCGCGGTGAGGCGCTCAGGATGGGCCACGAGGAAGTCGCCCAGGGCCTGCGAGGCGCCCAGGACCGCGAGCAGGCGGCGCCTGTGCTCACGCGGCCCTGCGGCAGGATCGCTCATGACGCTGCACAGAAGTGCTGCTGGCGTCGTCGTACCCCCAGTCTCGACACCGCCCACCGATGCCCGGTGAGCTGATTCGGCCGCGGTGGCGGCCTCGGCGAGCCGGACGAGGCTGAGCAGAGCCATGTCGGGATCGGCGGTGAGTGCTAGGGAGTCGATGAGCTCCTCACGCTCAGGTCCCAGCCGTATCTCAGCAGGTCGGCCGCCCAGCCGCGTGGAGCGGTCCGCTGAGCCGCGTCCACCATGGTCATCTGCCTCGCCGACGTCGTCGGCCTGAGTGCCGTCCGGTAGGAAGGGCAGCAGCGCCGGGTCGTCCAGGAGCTTTCCGGCGCGGGCGGCGTCGTGGAATCCGGCCCGCAGCAGCAGGGTCCTGGGCGAGGAGCTGTGCCGGGAGGGGGACCCGATCGGCGCTCGCTTCTCGCTGCGGTCTCTCACGGCTGTCTCCCGCTGTGCTCAGGCGCGCGGGAAGAACTGGCTGATCTCGAAGTCGGTGACCTGGGCGTCGTAGGCCCGGTACTCGCGGCGCTTGTTGCGCAGGAAGAACTCGAAGGTGTCCTCACCAAAGGTGTCAGCCACCAGGTCGGAGCGCTCCATGGCGGCGACCGCGCTCTTGAGCGAGGTGGGCAGGGCGTGGATGCCCAGCGCCCTGCGCTCCATCTCCGACAGGGCCCAGACATCGTCCTCGGCCTCGGGGGGAAGCTCGTAGCCCTCCTCGATGCCCTTGAGGCCGGCAGCAAGAATGACCGCGTAGGCCAGGTAGGGGTTGGCCGAGGAGTCGATGCCGCGGAACTCCACGCGCGCGGACTGGGCCTTGCCGGGCTTGTGCATGGGGACGCGCACCAGGGCGGAGCGGTTGTTGTGGCCCCAGCACACGTAGCTGGGGGCCTCGTCCCCTCCCCACAGGCGCTTGTAGGAGTTGACGTGCTGGTTGGTGACGGCCGTGATCTCCGAGGCGTGGTGCAGCAGTCCGGCGATGAAGGAGCGACCGGTGGCGGAGAGCTGGTACTGGCCGGCGGGGTCGAAGAACGCGTTGCGGTCACCCTCGAACAGGGAGAAGTGCGTGTGCATGCCCGAGCCGAACTCGTCGGGGAAGGGCTTGGGCATGAAGGTCGCCAGGCAGCCCTCCTTGAGGGCCACCTCCTCCACGACGGCGCGGAAGGTCATGATGTTGTCCGCCATGGACAGGGCGTCGGCGAAGCGCAGGTCGATCTCGTTCTGGCCCGGGCCACCCTCGTGGTGGGAGAACTGCACCGAGATCCCCATCTGCTCGAGCATGAGGATGGCGTGGCGGCGGAACTCGTGGGCGGTGCCCCCGGGCACGTGGTCGAAGTAGCCGGCGTCGTCAGTGGGGCGGATGCGCCCGTCGGCGTCGCGGTTGACCAGGTAGAACTCGATCTCCGGGTGGATGTAGCAGGTGAAGCCGGCCTCGGCGACCCGGGCGAGCTGACGCTCGAGCACCGAGCGCGGGTCGGTGCGGGCGGGCTCGCCGTCGGGTGTGAGGACGTCACAGAACATGCGGGCCACGCCGTTGTCCCCGTCCCGCCACGGCAGCATCTGGAACGTGGAGGGGTCGGGGGCCAGGAGCATGTCGGACTCGAAGACGCGCGTCAGTCCCTCGATCGCCGATCCGTCGAAGCCGATGCCCTCCTCGAAGGCGCTCTCGACCTCGGCCGGTGCGATGGCCACGGACTTGAGCTGTCCGGAGACGTCAGTGAACCACAGGCGGATGAAGCTGATGTCGCGTTCCTCGATGGCTCGGAGCACGTACTCCTGCTGCTTGTCCATGGTGCCTCCTCAGCGTGGGGTGCGGCAGCGGGCCGACGGCGTGGCCGGCGTTCTTGCGCCTGAGACGTTCTGCTTGGACCAGCCTAGTGCGCGGGTGCGTCAGGCAGGTTTCGTGTATCACCATCAGTGGGACAAGCCGGCCGCGAACTGGGCGGGCGACTCAGCCCGTCAAGGACGCCCGGTGACCTCCGGTAGCCTCGGATCATGGCTACACCCGAGTCCCCTTACGGACCTTCATCCGCCCCCATCGTCGCAGGCGGCAAGCCCGTGCGCGTTCATCACCTGGCATCCGCCAAGAAGGACGGCACCAAGCTGGTCATGCTCACCGCCTACGACGCCGTGACCGCCCGGATCCTGGATGCGGCGGGAACCGACCTGCTGCTGGTGGGCGACTCCATCGGCAACGTCATGCTGGGGCACGACTCCACACTCCCGGTGGAGCTCGACGAGATGGTGGTGGCCACCCGCTCAGTGGCCAGGGCGACCAAGCGCGCCCTGGTTGTGGCCGACCTTCCCTTCGGCACGTACGAGGCCGGTCCGGAGCAGGCACTGGCCAGCGCGGTGCGTCTCATGAAGGCGGGGGCCAACGCCGTCAAGCTCGAGGGCGGCACCCCCCGGGCAGCCAGCGTGAGGGCACTGGCCCAGGCCGGCATCCCGGTGGTGGGGCACCTGGGGTTCACCCCGCAGAGCGTCAACATGCTCGGCGGCTTCCGGGTTCAGGGCCGTGGCGAGGCCGCTGACGTGCTGCTGGCCGACGCGCAAGCACTGGCCGAAGCGGGGGCGGTCGCCCTGGTCCTGGAGATGGTGCCCGAGCCCCTGGCCGCGCGCGTGACCGAGTCGCTCACGATCCCCACAATCGGTATCGGTGCGGGCGCGCGCTGCGACGGACAGGTCCTGGTCTGGACGGACATGGCCGGGATGACGGACTGGTCTCCGCGCTTCGCCCACCAGTTCGGACAGGTCGGCGAGGCCCTGAGGCAGGCGGCCGCCGACTATGGGGCCGCGGTGCGTGAGGAGTCCTTCCCCGCGGAGAAGCACTGGTTCAGCTCCTGACGGCTCCTGACAGTGATAAGACCCACAGCGTCATGGTGGAGGCCCTGAACCACCGGCTGGAGGGAAGGTCCCGCGAACCGGATACCTCCTTCTATGCTTACGACCATGACTTCTTCGGCTTCCCCTGCGTCCTCGGCCTCACTGGCCGACCGCGCGCCGCGTGGCACGCTGACTCCCGGGACGCTCAGTCCTGAGCGTCATGTGCCTGCGTCCATCGCACGCCCCGAGTACATGTTCCACGACGGCCCCGAGCGCGTCACGGCCTCGGAGATCAAGGACGCCGAGACGATCGAGCGGATCAGGGTAGCGGGGCGGCTGGCCGCCCGAGCCCTGGCCGAGGCCGCCAAGGCGATCGCCCCGGGGGTGAGCACCGATGAGCTCGACCGGATCGCCCACGAGTACCTGTGCGACCACGGCGCCTACCCTTCGTGCCTGGGCTACATGGGCTTCCCCAAGTCGATCTGCACCTCGATCAATGAGGTCATCTGCCACGGCATCCCGGACTCGACCCGCTTGAACGAGGGAGACCTCATCAATCTTGACGTCACCGCCTACATCGGCGGGGTCCACGGCGACACGAACGCCACCTACGCCGTCGGCGAGGTCGACCGTGAGACGGAGCTGCTCATCGAACGCACCCGCACCGCGATGGAGCGGGGCATCAAGGCCGTCAAGCCGGGGCGCGAGGTCAACGTCATCGGCCGCGTCATCGAGGCCTACGCCAAGCGCTTCGACTACGGGGTGGTGCGCGACTACACCGGACACGGCGTCGGCGAGGCGTTCCACTCCGGCCTCATCATCCCCCACTACGACGCCGCCCCTCTGCACGACGACGTCATCGAGACGGGCATGGTGTTCACCATCGAGCCGATGCTCACACTCGGTGGCATCGAGTGGGAGCAGTGGGACGACGGCTGGACGGTGGTCACCAAGGACCGTTCCCGTACTGCCCAGTTCGAGCACACGCTCGTGGTGACCGAGGACGGCGCCGAGGTGCTCACCCTGCCTTGAGGCAGTGGGTATCGCTACCCATCCACATCCAGGACGATCGAGCGCCGTCACGTTGCCTCACGATAAGGTGACGACGTAGGGTCCTTGAGTAGCGGACATCTCTATTCTGCCCAGGAAACCCATGCGGGTTTCTCCCTGTTTATTTCCTCCCGGAGGTTCTCATGGCTTTGCGCTTCAATCCACCGCCGAACTGGCCCGCGCCACCCGAGGGCTTCGAACCGCCTGCAGGCTGGCAGCCCGACCCCGCCTGGGGGCCGGCTCCCGAAGGCTGGCAGATCTGGGTCGATGACTCCGCCGCCTCCAGCGGGTCCGCTGCTTCGGCCGCAGGTGCCGCTGCGGAAGCCGACCCGGCATGGGCTCCGACCCAGGCGGTATCGACCGCCCCGACCGCCTCGTTGAACACCAACGCACCTGTTGCCGACCCGACAGGCATGTCCGCCTCCGCCCCCTCCGGTGACTACGCCGGTCAGCCCGCAGCTGGCGGTGCCAGCCCTTACGCGGCCAACGTGGACTACGCCCAGTCGCCCACGCCGTTCCAGAATCAGGGGGCCGGGGGAGGTATGCAGCCCCCGGCCGGCGGATGGCAGCCCGCCGGCGCCGCTCCGGCAGGCCCTGGCAACGGCTCCAAGCCACTGACTCAGCAGTGGTGGTTCTGGACAGGTATCGCGGCACTCGTCGTGGTCGTCCTGGTCATCGGCACCGTGTTCATGTTCAAGGGCGATTCTGGCAATGGCGACAACAAGGCGGACAGCGCGTCAAGCTCGGAGTCGAAGGAAAATAAAGGAAGTTCCGCAAAGCAGAAGACGAAAGAGCCGGGCGACGACTCTTCATCAAAGCCCTCTGACGATTCAACGGGCAAGAGTGACGGACCCGGATCATCTGCCGCCAACCCGATTGATCCCACATCCAAGTCTGTAGAGTTCAAGGCCGACGAGTACTCTACCGATCCGGACGCTACAGTAACCGTGACCATGGGGGCTGTGGAGTGGAACGTTAACGACGACCTCAAGAGCACAATGAGGGGCGCCTACAAGGAGCCGCCCGCAGGTAAGGTCTACATCCGCGTACCCGTGGAGGTTGCTTACAAGGGTAAAGGCGAGTACAGGTCGTCAGACCTGCAGATCACGTACTCTCACGATGGAAATACCGCGAAATCGGAGTACATCGGCAGCGACGACATGTTCGACCGGCAGTCCATGCCTCGCGATGGAGGGACCGCAAAAGGTAACTTCGTATTCCTTGTAGACGCATCCACCGTCAACGACGGCAAGGGCGTTTTCGCAGTCAAGGGCTTCTACATGTCCGACCAGGAAGTGTACTTCGCTGCAAAGTGAGTCACTCAACTGACACATGATTGTGGGGCGACCAGGAATTGCTGGTCGCCCCACAATCATTATCCAAAAACGAGGATGGGCGGACGAGCCGACCTGTACGCCGGGTTCTGTTGCCGCCCGCCGTTACCGGCCTG
>ERZ773050.1581-NODE-1581-length-12526-cov-3.100473_pt1 | contig 12526 bp, 15 predicted proteins | sample MGYA00580632_ERZ773050 | MGnify/ENA primary metagenome ERZ773050 (study PRJEB29015, sample SAMEA2738123) | human oral metagenome | biome: human oral; feature: human-associated habitat; material: saliva | place: China | collected 2166 ... | reverse complement strand
AGATACAATACATATACAGCGCAAAAAACTAACCGTAGTAGAAAGATGCGTAAAATCAAAGATAAAAGTTGAATATATATACATCAAAAAATGAAAGGAATGAAACTTGTAGATTTTTACGTTAGAGATCTTGAATTTGAAGTTAAAGTGTCATTTACAGAAGATGATACTGTGACATATTTATTCAATTACGCCTGAGTTTGAAAAAGAACTTTTTGCTTTAATTGCAGACTACGCTTGGGAACAAATAAAGCACCACTCATGCTGTTTTAGCTGTTATGAGTCAAATGCAGACTTATATATTGTAGATAACAATAATATTTGGCAAACTGAATACTGTGTTGTTCTAGAACGCATTGATAAACAAAATTATCGGAATGTATGGTTAGCAATAGTAAATGAATTTCCTAATGCACAGATAATGGAAGGATACATAAATTGCATAGTAAAAAATGAAGATCTCGTGGGCATGCTTCGCAATCAAGATAAAGCAAAGTTACTTTTTTGTGGAAGTAATGATTATGAGTTACGTAAAATCACAATTTCTTGGAAATAAAAATGACAGTAGATAAAATATTAGCTCATCAAATAGACGTGCTTGACTTGAAAAGCGCTTATACGCATATTCAAGTAAAAGACAAACAAATTGAAGTTTTACTCTATACTATAGATAATTACAATGATTTACAGATTAGAGTCAGTTTTGATCAGTCTGCTTTTAAGTCAAGTAATCTTACAGATGGCTTTGAATTATATAACAGCGTTCTCAACAGTTTGCATGATCAATATGAAGAATTGCATAAGGAATTTTTAGAAGCGATTTGGAAATGGTATTTCAACTATCTGAAAACAGAATTACCTGTATTCATTTATAAAAACAATGATGGAACAGAGTTAGAAATACTATCAGTGAAAGACGGATATTCCAGACGCCCTCTTATAAGAAAAAACGAAGCTTTTATGGCTCGTTTTGCAAACGTAGTAGAAGTTGACTTTACAAAAAACTTCGCTCCTTTACAAGGTTACTTATTAAAACCAATAACAAAAAGTTTAACAGGAGGTTTTATCAAGGAAACTTACAAAGGTGCAAAATCTAGAGAAGTAAGAAGTATTACGCCTTTAGATCTTTTATCAGAGTCTTATATTGCCATAGAAAGAGAAATAGAAGGAGTTGACGATTAACAATGGGTGAGATAGATAATATACTAGAAGCTACAGAGATTGTAGACTTTGACACGGATTTTGATGCAGGAGTTTACGAAGTTAAATGCAAAATAGACAACAAAGATGTTACATTTACAGCGATGTTTGACGGAGTTTTTAACTTACTGCGTTTTATATGTAATCCAAATGAGCCTGAACTCATAGAACAATACAAAAACAAAATATTAGATTTTGTTAAGCGGGTTATAATAAAGCAATGTTGGTTTGCATTGAAAAGATATGAGAATTCTACTATATTTCAGTGCGGTAATAACGACAGCAGCAATAAATTTGATTTTGAAGCGCTTGTTGTTGATTTTGAAGATCCCGACACAAAACATTTTTGTACTATTTTAGACAAGCTTTTGCTCAACTATTATACTAAAGGAAATATGAATTTAATAAGACAAATAAAAAGGCATGTTATAAAAGGAAATGTTGATTTTCTTGTTAAAACAGAGGATATTGTAGACTCTTTTAAAATACACGAAGGTATTGCAAGAGAAAAAACTAATTCTGGTGCATCAATGATACTATGGGATATAGAAGACATCAAGTTGAAGCGTATCTAAATAGTAAATTAGTAATTCAAACTGTTAATAAGTAGAGTAAAAATGAAAACACGAATTTTGACTCTGATACTTGGACTGATACTTTCATTTGTACTATTCTCTTGTAGAAAAGAAAGACCAGAACCTCCGACAATTGAAGTACGGGACATTAAAGAATTCAGCCCCTCTGTGACTGACACAGTAACATTGTATGATAATTTGTATATGCTATTTAAGAAAGACAGTATTTACTATTATCATTACAAATATCAAGAAGAATATCTTGGGGAAATTAAAAAAGGGATACGTCCTGTGGGAGTTTTTCGGGGATGGCGTAAGGAATTTAACAAGAATTATTTCGTTTTCTATCTAAATAAGAAGACAGATAAGTATTATACTATATTATGTTCTGACGAAAATGGAAATATAACACAGACCTGGTTAGAAGAACCATTTAATAAACAAGAAATTGTGAATACTGTAGAACGGGACAATCAGCGTAAATACAATTATTATGTAGACATTTACGTGCTATATGTGCTACAGAACAGGTTTAATTTTTACCCATTGTTTTATGACGAGGATATTAAAATACAGCATTAGTCAGAGTTATTAACCATAAAAAACTAAAAAGATGTTGATAGACATTGTGAAAAAGTGTGTTTCTAGTGAAAAGCTAGATTGGGGTATTCATAAGAATACGTTTACAATAGAACTATTTGTGACTATTGAAAACGAAACAGAGAAGTTTGACTATACTGTGGAGCAAATAACTCGTAAACCAGTTCAAGTAGGACTTGTGGAGCAACAATCGTTTACCGAACAAATGGGATCTATTTTGACTTGGGTAGAAAAAGTACCTCAATTAAAACAAGCAGCGAAAAAGAATGATGATGATACAGAAAGAGATGTGCCGATAACTAATACACTATCATCTGAAGAGTAGAACATAATTATTTTGACAAGCCCCTCAGGCGCGGTGTAAACCAGCATACTTGAGGGGCGTTTTTCAATTAAATGAAAATAAATGTTATCAGATCACCAACAGAATATTCTTCAAGAAATTATCAACACGTTACACTTTTCTAATCGTATCCTCATAAAAGGCTGTGCTGGTGTTGGTAAAACGTATCTATTAGGAAATCTTGTTGAGTATTTACGAGAGAAGACAAAGAATAAGATATATTGTACAGCACCAACAAATAAAGCTGTTTCAGTATTGCAGAGTAAGATTAAGCCTGACGGTAAAGTTTCTCTACTGACTTTACATAAAGCACTTCAAATACGACAAGTGATCAATGAAACAACAGGTGAAGTATCATACAAGCCTAGTTATGATAGAGAAAAACCACCTTTACGTGGTGTAGATTACCTAATCGTAGATGAAGCAAGTATGGTCTCTGCAGAACTACTCGGTTATCTTGAGGAGCTTGCCACAAAAAGCAAAACAACAGTAATTTTTAGTGGTGATTATAGACAACTTAATCCTGTCAATGAACAAGATAGTGTTGTTTTCCAACTAGCTTATCCAGAATTCGAGCTTACGGAAATTGTTAGACAAAAAGAAGGTAATCCCATCATTGAACTCTCACGAAATCTAGAAAATATAGCTAATGCTACTAGTAATGAAAATGTTTCAGAAGAAGAGGGATACTATTTCTCAAATAATGGTAAAGAACTACTTGACAAACTTGTTAAATCCAATGGCAGTAACGAATGTAAATATCTTGCTTGGACTAATCAAGAAGTAGTTCGTATCAACAATCTTGTAAGAAGAGCAATTTATGGTTCACCAGCAAAAATTGAATTGGGGGAAACCATTGTGTTTGACGAACCTTACGGAGATGGCAAGTACTATACAAATGAAGAATTGAAGGTTGAAGAGCTGAAAGTTGACGAATTATCTATATTGACTCCTGATGAACATAGAGAAGTCTTTACTTGTTACTTCATCAATAGCGATGTGAGAATTATACACGAAGACTCTGAATATCGTTACGAAGTAGTCAGAAAAAGACTACGCCAAAAAGCAAAAGAGAATAAAATCTCATGGCGTGAATATTACGGTTTTACAGGTCTGTTTGCTAAGTTCAAGTACAATCATGCTATCACTGTTCATAAATCTCAAGGGAGCACATACAAAAATGTAATTGTAAATTTGCGTGACATTTTCAAGAACGCTAACACAGAAGAACGAACAAGACTATTGTACACTGCAATTACAAGAGCTAGTAAACTCTTAATTTTCTGCCAATAATGCGCTATTGTGTTTTTGATATTGAAGCAAACGGCTTACTGGAAGAAGCAACAAGGATTCATTGTCTAGCTTATCAGATCTATGAAGGCAACACCCTGCTTAAAAAAGATGTGATACAAGAAGTATCTGTAATAAAGACTTTCTTGGGACAGCAACAAATTCTTGTAGGGCATAATATAATTCGCTATGATTTGCCTGTGTTATCGAAACTGGTAGATCTACAAATTAAGCCAGAATGCCAAATCATTGACACGCTAGCGTTATCATACTATTTATACCCTTTTGAAAAATTCAAACATGGGTTAGAAGCATGGGGAGAAAGATTAGAAGCAAAAAAAGTGCAGATTATAGATTGGGAAAGTTTAGAGTTTGAGCAATATCAGAAACGCTGTGAGCAAGATGTTGTGATTAACTCCAAACTTTTTCAACTAGAGTATAACATATTAAATTGCTTATATGACAATGATACTGAGAAGATTAACAGGCTTATTCAATATTTAACTTTCAAGTTCATTTGTCTACGAGATCAGGAAAAAGTAGGTATACATTTCAATAGACGAGAGGCAGAATTTTGGAAACATAAGCTTACTTTTCAGATTGAAAATCAGAAAGAAGAGCTTGCTAAGAGTATGCCTAAAATACTGAAAGAGCGTAAGCCTATTAAGATGTATAAGCAAGATGGTACATTATCTGCTGTTGGTGAAAAGTGGAAAGTAAAGCTGAAAAATCTAGGGCTTCCAGAAAATTCAGATGCTATCTACACAGATGGTAATCCGAGTTCATCTCAACAAATGAAGGCTTGGCTGTTATCTCTTGGTTGGAAACCAGACACTTTTGAAGAGTCTAAGACAACGAAGAAAAAGATACCACAAATTTCCTTGAAAAATGGGGAAGGTATTACAGAGTCAGTAAAAGCATTGTATGAGAAGAAACCTGTTTTGAAGAATTTAGAAGGACTTTATGTTGCACAGCACAGGTTAAGTATCTTTGAGTCTTTTCTAAAAGCAGCATCTCAAGACGATAGAGTCTTTTCTACAGCACACGGTTTTACCTCAACAATGCGATTACAGCATTCAAATCCTGTCGTTAACCTTCCTAAGCCAGATAGATACCTTGGCAAAGAAATCCGAGGACTTTTAACTGTCCCTAATGACAATTGGCTTATGTGTGGGGCAGACATCTATGGACTAGAAGATAACACAAAACAGCACTATCTCTATTTCTTTGATCCAGAATATGTAAAAGAAATGCGAACTCCTGGTTTCGATCCTCACTTGGATATAGCTTTGCTTGCAAATATTGTATCAAAAGACGATGTAGAGTTCTACAAAAATTTCAAAGCAGAAAAAGCCACACCTGAGGAGAAACAGCGTTACAATCATATAAAGACTTTGAGAAGTAAAGCAAAACAAGTCAACTTTGCATCTACGTATTCTGCGAGCCCTCCGAAGATTCAGCAGCTTCTACAATCAGATCTTAAATTTGCAGAAAACTTGCACAGTATATATTGGAGACGAAATATTGGTATTAAAAAGACTGTTGCCTGTCTAAAAGAAAAGTGGATAGAATTGCCATTTACAACCCCAACTAAGCAACGATATATCTTTAATCCAGTGTCCAAATTCTGGATGATTTTGAGGCATGAGAAAGATAAATTCTCTGCTTTGAATCAAAGTACAGGTGTTTTTGTTTTTGATACTTGGCTATATAATTTCAAATTAGAAACTAAAGACATCGATTGTAACGTAGTTTTACAATATCATGATGAGATGCTTGTTGTTTGTCATAAAGAAGATAAAGAAATAGTTGGACAAGCTTTGCTAAACGCAATGGCAAAAACTAATAAGATACTTAACCTAAATGTAGAGATTTCAATCTCTATAGATTGGGGTGAGAACTACGCAGAATGTCACTAATACCAAATAATAATGATAAGATTTGAACTTACGTTTCCTGCAGACATGGTAGCGGAGCTTGAAAAAGTAGCAAAAGCACCTTCATGTCCTTACACTCTTGATGATCTGATGTTGTGTGCTTATTATATAAGCACAAATCAGCTACGACTCTGTGAAGAAACTGATCCGATATTGCGTGTTGCAAAATACTTAGAAGATTGTCAATTGAAATCCGTTAAAACTGGTTCTGAAGGAGACTTTTTCAAGTGGATTAAAGTCTGGACATACCAAAAGCCAACAGTAAGGATAGTTCGTGATGATAGCAATGGTTCTGGTCACGGTGATGACGGAAATCATGAAAATAACTAAAATGACGCATCAAGCTTCAAACGAAAGATTAACAGAGTTACATCAACGAATTCTTAATTCAATATCTAGAAACGTTTCAGGAAGGCTTTATTTAGCTCCTAGAACAGGTAAAACTAGATTATTGATAGAATTGATTAAAAGAGATGACCCACGGAGTATTCTGTGGGTCACTCCTTCTTCTAAGCTTGCTAAGTATGATATTAAGCAAGAGTTCGAGATTTGGGATGCAAAGGCTTTTATTCCAAAACTCAAGACAATTACGTATAACAAATTGCCAGAAGAGTATGGAAGATACGATCTCATTGTCTTAGATGAAGAGCAGAGTTTAACGTCTCATAGAGCTAAAACGTTGTTAAACAAAAGTTTAACAGGTCGAATTATCTCTATGACAGGAACACCAACAAAATCCTTTGATAAGGAATCACTTTTTATGTCGCTAAACTTACGTATACTGTATACATTATCTGTAGAAGATGCGACAGAAGATATTCTTTCTGACTATGAGATTAACATAGTACATATTCCTTTGTCTGATAGCTACCCAGCGCAAGCAAATTGTAAAGGCACAGAAAAAGTTGCATATAATTACTTAACTAAGCGACTGGAAAGAGCGCAACTCAGTGATCCGAAATCTGTGAAAATGCTAGCCATCTCTAGGAGAACAATGATTGCAAAATCTATCTCAAAGTATAGAACTGCGCTTAAGCTCAAAAATAAGCTTGACAGTAAAAGATTTGTGATGTTCTGTCCTACTATAGACACGGCAAACATTTTAGGCGGTATACAAACATATCATTCTAAGACTAACGATCTGAGTCTAAGAGAATTCCTAGCTGAGAGACAAAATCACCTTTTTATGGTAAATACTGGAGGTGTAGGATTTACGTTTACTGGTATAGAACATCTGATAATTATGCAAGTTGATGCTGACGTTAACGGGAATACTACTCAAAAAATTTGTCGTGCTTTAATCAACGATGGCATTAAACCTGTTATTTGGATTTTGCAATTAGATACAACTCAAGACGAAGTTTGGGTAAACCAGACACTTACACGATTTTCCGCCAATAAAGTATCACACATAACATGGAACGAATTAGATGGCAAACTTGAAGACATTAAAAGATCTTGAGAAAGATGTTTTTTCAGAGGAAGTAAAGAAGTTCTTATCTTTGTTTCCCAACTTTCGTACAAAGCTTGAACTACAACCTGCTTTAACCGAGAAAAGACTATTTGAGTTTCTTAAAACACATGATGTGACTCTAGATGAGGTTATAAACGCAACTAAATTGTATATAGCAAACACTCAAGTGAAATATATCAAGAGACCGTACTACTTTATTAAGAAAAAAGTAGACGGTATCTGGACTTCAAGTTTAGAAGAGTGGATTGCAAAATACAGAGAGTTGAACAAAAAGCAGGAAGATAAAGTGCATATCACTAATAAATTACAATAATGAAAGATTTGGAAATCGAGAAAGAAGTTGCTGATACCAAAGACATGCCCAAAACACAGGAAGTGGCTCAAATGATTGAGTTGTGTCCTGTATGTAATCGTCCAATGCAAGGACCTATACTTGTAAACACGATTCATTCTGTTAAACGTGCAGCAGCTATTAAGAAGTTTGAAGGGCATGTCCTAGATTACTGTCAAGAAGTTTGTTCACAATGCGCAAAGCAAATTGGAGATAATGTAGCTGTTGTTGCAGTAGACTCTAAACGTGTAGTAGACGGGAAACCTGAACGTGTTGGAAAAGCTTCTATCATCACAAAAGAAGATCTTAATGAAGAAGTCTTGAAAGAATTAGAAGATAGAAACTATCTTTTTTTAGATTTTGAAGAAGGTCTTAATATGGGTTTCTTTGTTTCAGAAGGTGAAGACAAAGAAGAAATTTTGAAGAAGTATCGTGAAGAACATCCAGTACTTAACGAGTCTTTGGTAGAGAAAACTAAAGAAGAAGACACAAAAAAGCAGAAAGACAAAGAACGTAAAGCAAAATTGGGAAATCATTTTCTAAAACGTTTCAAATCTGAAGCATAATGAACTTTATCGAAGAGTTCAAAAAAGGTCAAGTAGGTGGTAATAAAGGACTTTATATGGGCGATGGCGTTTATGCCCTAAATAAAGTCCTTAATGGTCTTCAAAAGGCTAGAATTCTTACCATTGGTGCTGCACCTAAAGTAGGTAAATCAACATTTGTAGATTATGCATGTGTTATACAGCCATACATCTACGCTATGGAAAACAATATTCCTGTTGAATTTATTTACTTCTCGTTTGAACTTGATCGTATTTCAAAAGAGTTCGATTTTGCAGCATATTTCCTAAACCATGACCATGGTATAAGTACTGTACAATTACCGCAAGGAGTGACAAAGCAAGGCTTGTCCACTTTAGATTTATCTCCAGATTATTTGCGAGGACGTGTCTTAGATGATAACAATCAGACTATAAAGATAGATCCAAAAATCTACGAAGCTTTGCAAATAGTTTATCAACAAAGAATAGTGCCTTTATTTGGAGAATATTCTATGAATGGGCACAAGTTGAGGAATGGGGTTATCAATTTCGTGGAAACACGAAATAATCCGACAGGTTTGTACAAGTTCTTACAATATCACGCATTACAAGAAGGTGTGTTTGTGAGGAATGGTGGTGAGACAAATTCCAGAATAACAGGCTATAAGCCTAATAACCCGAATAAATACACAATTGTCATAACAGACCATTTAAGAAAGCTTATTCCAGAGCAAGGATTTCAGCTAAAACAAACGATAGATAAATATATAGAGTACACAGTAGAGTTAAGAAATCTCTGTGGCTATACGTTTGTACATATAATCCACTTAAATAGAAATTTGACAAGCATAGACAGATTGCGTGAATTTGAAGACCAGCTTTACCCTAATTCTGACGATGTGAAAGATACAGGAAATGCTGCTGAGGAAAGTGATTATATGATCACAATGTTTAATCCAAATGATTTGAGATACAACCTTACGAAATTCTTTAACAAGAAATTGCGAGATTTCAAAGGAGATCCTAAATATCCACATCTCAGAAGTCTTCACTTGGTTGAGTCTAGACATTGTGAATATCCACAACATTTCGTAGTGAATATGTTTGGTAATTTGAAAAAGTTTGAACAAATAGTATTAGACGATGAATAGAGCAATTTTAGTATTAGGTGGTTCTGGCACAGGGAAATCTTCTTCGATTGGAACAATACCTGAGTTAGGCATTCAAGGATTGCCACCTGAAGAAACCGCGTTAATTAACGTGAAAAACAAACCACTGCCTTTCCGTGGTTCAATGAAAAAGTATAATAAGCCTATTTCTCAAGGTGGTAATTATGCATGTATCAATAGTGCAGAAATTATTGTAAAAGTAATAGCTTCTCTTGTAGCACGGCAAGATATTAAGTATATAGTGCTGGATGATGCACAGTATATAATGTCTGATGAGTTCATGGCAAAAGCTAACCGTACTGGCTTTGATAAATATAACGAAATAGCAAAACACTTTTTCGATATTTTACAAGTCAGCTGTAGCATGCTAAGAGATGATCAGACATTTTTCATGTTGTCTCATTCAGAGGTGAATGAAGCAGAACGCATTTACAAAATGAAGACAATTGGTCAAATGATTGATCAAAAAATTGTACCTGAAGGCTTATTTACAGTAGTTTTGCATACTTACGGTGAGTATAATGCACAAGAGAAGACCATGCATCGTTATTTTGTAACAAATACAATGTATGACGAAAATGGCATTAGAATACCTGCTAAATCTCCAGTAGGTATGTTTAATGAAGTTCTAATTCCAAATGATCTTGGAATTGTAGCAAAAGCATTTGATAATTATTTTAATGAGGAGTAAAGATGAGTGAAAATTTGTATGGATATGTAGATGATGCTGTGTCACAGCAAGGCGATTTTGGCGAGTTTGGACTTAATCAAAATGCTTCTATTAAGAGTATTGCTTTTAATCCAAATGCAGGGAAAGATAGTACTCCAAGTAATGCCGTTGAAGCAACGATTACACTAAGTGGTGGTCGCGATTATTTGTTACGAATTTTTGAAGTAACAGGCGAAATTCGTTCTGGGAAAACTGTTATACGACCTAAAGAACCTGGTTACGAAAAAGCTTTTCAGCAAGAAATGCAAAGTCGTATGGCAGCTATCACACACTTAGTTAAAGCCATGGGTGTAACTGAAGAGGAAATCAAAGCTTCTATCAATCAAGTACAGCCAAAAGATTTTCCACATTGGTGTGCAGCTGTTGTTAGTGCTGCAAAAGCTTGGCATTACAAGAATAAAATCGATGTTTTCTTGGAATATCAGTGGTCTGTTAGAGATAACAGCACACAGACATTTTTACAAATTCCTGTCAATTTGAAACATGGTGCATTCTTGTGTCCAGCTACAAACAAGACGTGGCAGAAAGTTGTTGATAGCAATGGCTTACATTATGTAGATCCTGCTACAGGAGAAATACATCCATTTACACGTAATAGCTGGTTCATGAACTCTAATAAAGCAAATCAGCAGAAAGTAGAGCGCTCTACACTTGACATAAATCTACTAAATGGTGACGCTAATGTGAGCTTAGAAACTGAGCAAGATGCTCCCTCAACATTCAGCAACGGAACAATCTACTAATCTATATTCCGAGTTTATTAAAGACGAGGTAGTTACTCGGGAAGAAGTCCTAAAGAAGATCTCTCAAGAAGAGATCTTCTTTCTGTTATGTGGATATATTCCTGTTGAATTTCAAAGAGTAGTTTCACCTTTAAGAGAAGACCATAATCCTGGCTGTTGGTTTGAGTATTATCTTGATACTTTGTATTTCAAAGATTTCGCTTTTGAGCCAACTTCAATGGACTGCTTTACAATGGCAAAGATTAAATTCAGTTTATCAAGTTACTATGAAGCAGTACAATTGATCAACAATCTTACAAAAGGAAAAACTATTCGCTTGGAAGCCATTAAGGCAATAAAAAGATTTCGTAAACCTAAAAAAAATCTAACAAGAATATTTTTTGAACCAAGATATTTCTCTAGTCAAGATCTTGAGTTTTGGGGCAATTACAATATCACAAGACAACAGCTCATAGACGACAAAGTTTTTGCCGTAAAGAAATACAGTGTTGGCACAAATAGTTTACACACTGAAGTAGTAAATAGTTTATGCTATGCATACACAAACTTCAAAAGCAACAAAGTGAAGTTATACTTTCCGCAGAGAATTGAGAAACGATTCATAACAAACTGTACTGCAAATGACATAGGCTATATAACAAAGAATAAAGCACAAAACACTTTGATTATAACTAAATCATATAAAGATGCTCGCGTGCTTTGTAATGCAGGTTTTTGCGTCATCTGGCTGCAAAATGAAGGCATGATACCGAGTGTTATCACAGAGTTGGTTGAGCCATATCACAAAGTTGTTATACTATTCGACAATGATCAACGAGGTATAATTGCTTCTTCACGATTGAAAAGTATCCTGAAAAAAGAGTTGGCTACTGTTAATTGGAGAATACCTCTAGAATATACAGTAAAAGACAGTGCAGAATTTGTACAAATGTATGGAGAAGAAAAGTTAAAAATGTTACTAAGCCATGTAGTGAATGATTAGAATAGGGAATTTTCCGACACAAAACATTCATCCTAGTTGGGAAGAGATTTTGTATAAAACGTTGAGTTTTAGAGCTGTAGAATTTAACCAACAGTTAGAAACTATCGATGAAGTCAGTATTTGTCCAAGAAAAGAAAACGTGCTGAGAGTGTTTGAAAATGACTTAGATAAAGTCAAGGTTATTATTCTTGGTCAAGATCCGTATCCAAATATCCAAGATGCGACAGGACTGGCTTTTGAAAATGGTAGTAATAAGAAACCTTACTCTCTTAAAACTATATATCAGGAAATTCTTAATGATTATCCTGATACAGAGCCTGATATACATCATTGGGCGGAACAAGGGGTATTGTTGCTTAATACAGCACTTACTGTAGAAGTAGGTAAAGCGGGCTCACATCTACATTTGTGGAGACCATTTACCATAGAACTTATTAAGAGGCTTTCTAACTACAAAGGTTATATATGGCTTCTAATGGGCAGAAATGCTGTAGAATATGGTCGATACATCAGACCTTTTGTAAATATTAGCAAAGATAGTTTGAATAATCTTAATCAGATTTCTGATAATAACACAAACTATATTGTCGCTACTCCACACCCTGCT
>ERZ773050.1579-NODE-1579-length-12552-cov-8.640554_pt1 | contig 12552 bp, 9 predicted proteins | sample MGYA00580632_ERZ773050 | MGnify/ENA primary metagenome ERZ773050 (study PRJEB29015, sample SAMEA2738123) | human oral metagenome | biome: human oral; feature: human-associated habitat; material: saliva | place: China | collected 2166 ... | reverse complement strand
GCCGGGGACGACCTGGACGAGCTCCCAGCCGTCGGCGCCCCACTGGTCGAGGATCTGCTTGGTGGCGTGGGTGATGAGGGGGATGGTGGCGTACTCCCAAGTAGTCATGCGGCGAGCCTACGGCCGCGCCCCCGCCGTCGGGAAGCGGCGCGGGAGGACCGGCCGCACCCGGGCCCCGGGCCTCAGCGCACCCGGGCGAGGATGCGCGGGGCCCGGCGGGCGTGTATCTCGGCGACGAGCTCGTCGTCCTCGCGGCGCAGCCAGGCGCCCCAGTCGGTGACCTCGGGGAAGCGGCGCAGCAGGGCCCGCCGCTCGCGCTCGGTCAGGCCGCCCCAGACGCCGAAGGACGACTCCGAGTCGAGGGCCTCGGCCAGGCACTCCATGCGAACCGGACAGGTGAAGCACAGTGTGCGGGCATCGCGCTGCTCCGCGCCCTTGCCGAAGAGCTGGTCCGGCTCGACCTCGGCGCAGGCGGCTCGCATCACCCAACTCTGGTCCGTTGACGTCATCTCACAACTCCCTGCTGCGGCTTCCGACCACAGTGTCGGCAGCATCACACAGACACGGTATGCCAACCGTATGACATTGACCAAATCCACACTACACCGAGTCATCTCCCGGGCGCATCCGCTGGACGGGGTCCGAGCGCGCCCCGCCCCGCCGCCCCGGACCGGGCCCCGACGGCGGCGCAGGATCAGGACCCCGACGGCGGCGCAGGAGGAGACCGGGCCGACGGCGCCGTCGGCCCGGGGCGGGGACGCCGTCGGCCCGGCGCGAAGCCCATCTCTCCTAGAGGATTTCCAGGCTCGGAGCGTCGTGGCCCACAGCGCGGGAGCGCCCGGAACACGTACTGTAATCCCATGTCGAAGAAGCCCTCCTCGCGCCCGCGCGGCCGTGCGCTCTCGCCGGCGCAGGCCGTCTCGATGCTCCTCGTCTTCCTACTCCTGTCCGGGGTGGGCGGGATCCTGACGGCGGGCTTCGCCATGCCCTTCGTCGGCGTCGCCACCGCCATCACGAACGCCTCCGAGGACTTCTTCAACGAGCTGCCCGACGACTTCAACGCCCTCGAGCCGAGCCAGATCTCCAGCATCAAGGCGTCGGACGGCACCGAGATCGCCAAGTTCTACGCGGAGAACCGGATCGTCGTCCCGCTGGACTCCATCTCCGTCAACATCCAGCACGCCATCGTGGCCGTGGAGGACCAGCGCTTCTACCAGCACAAGGGCGTCGACCCGGCGGGCATCATCCGCGCCGTGGTCTCCAACGCCAACGGCGGCTCCCAGGGGGCCTCGACCCTCACCCAGCAGTACGTGCGCAACGTGCTCATCGAGGCGGGCCTGCAGAAGGACGACTCGTCGGCCGTCGCCGCCGCCACGGAGAGGTCCACCGCCCGCAAGCTGCGCGAGATCAAGTACGCCCTGACCCTGGAGAAGAAGTTCAGCAAGGAGCAGATCCTCGAGGGCTACCTCAATATCGCCGCCTTCGGCCCCTCCACCTACGGGGTGGAGGCGAGCGCCCGGCACTACTTCTCGCACTCGGCCAACGAGCTGTCCATCCCCGAGGCGGCCCTGCTGGCCGGCCTGACCAACGCCCCCGGCGCCTACGACCCGGTCGCCTTCCCGGACAAGGCCAAGGACCGCATGGACTGGGTCCTGGAGAAGATGTACGAGGAGAAGTTCATCTCCCAGGAGGAGTACGAGGCCGGCAAGACCACCCAGATCGCCGACATCCTCCACGTCACCGAGACGGTGGGCGGCTGCGGCGCGGCCGGGCAGGCCGCCTACTTCTGCGAGTACGTGCGCGGCGAGATCGAGAACTCCGAGCTGTTCGGGGCGACCGAGGCCGAGCGCCGCCAGCGGCTGCTGCGCGGCGGCCTGAACATCACCACCACCCTCGACCTGGCCAAGCAGAGCGCGGCCGACGCGGCCGTCCAGGCCTACGTGCCCACGGGGGACGAGTCGAACGTCAAGGCGGTGCTCGTGTCGGTCGAGCCGGGGACGGGCAGGATCATGGCCATTGCGCAGAACACCAACTTCGGCGTGGCCACCGAGAGCGATCCGACGGCGACCCAGATCTCGCTGGGCGTGGACGCCAAGCACGGCGGCCTGGAGAACACCGACGGGACCTCGGGCTTCCAGCCGGGCTCGAGCTTCAAGGCCTTCGTCCTGGCGGAGTGGTACCAGGAGAACCACTCCCCCTACACCAGCTTCAACACCTCCCCGACGGTCTTCCCGGCCTCGGCCTGGACCATCTCCTGCGACCCGAGCAAGGCCGACGAGTGGAGGGTCAACAACGCCGACCCCTCGGAGGGCGGGACCCACAACGTCATCGACTCCACGCGCATGTCGATCAACGTCGGCTACGCGCGGATGACCGCCCAGATGGACATCTGCAACATCACCGGCCTGGCCGCCAGGCTGGGCGTGACGACGAACGACGGCTCGGCCCTGACCCCCTCGCCCTCGATCGCCCTGGGCAGCCAGGAGGTCACCCCGCTGCAGATGGCCAACGCCTACGCCACCTTCGCCGCCCACGGCCTGTACTGCAAGCCCATCGCCATCGACTCCATCACCGACTACGACGGCAATAACCTGGCGGTCCCCTCGGCCGACTGCTCCCAGGTGATGGAGGCCAGGGCCGCGGACCAGACGGCCTCGACGCTCACCTCCGTCCTGACCTCCAACGGCACCGGGAAGCACGCCATCCTCAACGGCGGGCGCCCGGCCGCGGGCAAGACGGGAACCACCGAGGACATGGACAACGCCTGGTTCGTGGGCTTCACCCCGACCCTGAGCGCCGCCGTGTGGCTGGGGCACTCCGAGGGCTACTCGACCATGGCGCCCCAGTACATCGGCGGGCGCTACTACGCCACCATGTACGGCTCGGACGCGCCGGCGCCGCTGTGGAAGACGTACATGGACGCGGCCCTGGCCAACACCCCCGTCGCGGGCTTCTCCTCGGCGAGCACGGGTCCTCAGACATCGACCCCGGGCAACGGGGGCAGCACCAACGCCAGCGACAATAACGGCGGCAGCGGCGGCGCCACGGAGGCGAACGCCTCCGTCGAGGCCCCGACGGCGCCCTCCACGCAGGAGCCCTCCGTCTCCCAGGCGCCCCCCGTCCAGCCGCCCGCTCAGGCCACCGCGCCCGCGGAGCAGCTCCCGGCCACGGAGCAGACCCCGCGCCGGACTCAGGAGACGTCCCAGAGCCTCGCCCCCGACGACGACGAGACCGGGCGGTGAGCGCGCTGCGAGCGGCCGCGCGGGCGCTCACCGGGACGGCGCTCGTCGGCGTCGGCGTGCTCGGCTACGCCCTCGTCGAGGCCCGGATGCCCGTCCTGCGCCGCGTCGACGTCCCCGTCCTGGCGCCCGGCGAGGAGCCGCTGACGATCCTGCACCTGTCCGATCTGCACCTGACGGGCCGCACCGAGGAGCGCGTGGAGTGGGTGCGCGCCCTGGCCGGGCTGCATCCCGACGCCGTGGTCAACACCGGGGACAATCTCTCCTTCGCCTCCGGGATGGAGCCGCTGCGCCGCGCGCTCGAGCCGTTCCTGGGGCTGCCGGGGGCCTTCGTCATGGGCGATCACGACTACCGCGCGACGGCCTTCAAGCTCCCCACCCGCTACCTGCGCGCCGACCCGCGCGCCGGCGACGACCCGCAGGTCGAGGCGCGCGTGGCCGAACTGCCCTGGCGCGAGGTCCGCGACCTGCAGGCGAGCGGCGGGTGGGCGGACCTGTGCAACGCCCGCGGGGCGATCGCGGTGCGCGGACGGCGCATCGACTTGGTCGGCGTCGACGACCCCCATGCCGAGCGCGACGCCTACCCCGCCCCGCCGGAGGAGTCCGCGCCGCCCGAGGCACCGGCGCCGTCGGGGCCGTCAGCAGCGGCACTGGCGCCGGAGCCGCCAGTGGCACCGGCGCCGTCGGGGCCGTCGACTCCGGAGGGCCCGCGGGAGCCGGCGGTGCGCGACCGGGCGGGTCAACCGCTGCGGATCGGCGTGACCCACGCCCCCTACCGGCGGATCCTGGAGAGGATGTCGGCCGAGGGCGTGGCCCTGGCCCTGGCCGGGCACACCCACGGCGGCCAGCTGTGCGTGCCGGGCTTCGGGGCGCTGGTGACCAACTGCGACCTGGACCGCTCGCGCGCCTCCGGGCTCTCGCAGTGGCCGGGGCGCCCGGGCGCGCCGCGGGCGGCCGGCCCCATGTACCTGCACGTCTCGGCGGGGCTGGGCACCAGCCCCTACACGCCCGTGCGCATCGCCTGCCGACCCGAGGCCACGCTACTCACCCTCGTGCCGAGCGCCTGACCTCCAACCGGTGGCGACCGCGCCGTCTGGCGGCCGACGTCCAGCGGCTTCCGGCGCGCCGTCCGGCCCGTGCGCCGCGCCCCGGGCCCCGCGCGATCGAGGGCGCGGAGCCCACGTGACCGATGCCTCTTCGGGAAGATTTCCGCCTCCCCGTCCGGCACGGCTATGCTGTCTGCGCTGCACACGGGGTGTGGCGCAGTTTGGTAGCGCGCTTCGTTCGGGACGAAGAGGTCGTGGGTTCAAATCCCGCCACCCCGACTATTCAGTGGCCGCCGTCACAGATGGCAGCCACTCCTCGTTGGAACCGCGTGACCCGGCCGGGCGGGTTCGATTCGGCCCTCTTCGAATGTGGTTACTTTGCGACCACGTTCCTCTCGCGCCGGCCCGGCCTTGTCCCGGAGGCGGTGGCGGAGCCGGCCGAACGTGCTCGTCCAGGCCGGTCGCCGTCCGGGAAATCCGGGACTTGGACGGGAAGCTGATGCCCGGGGTCTTGACGAGCCGGGGCCCGGACGCGATGTGCGCGCAGTGTGCGTCCGGGGAGCCATGCGGCGCCTGGACACGCCAGCGGGGCGGCAGTCGGCGTCGACAGTGATCAGGGCGGTCTCGGCGCGCTTGCGGTGCTCGAAGCAGCCGGTCGGAGACGTAGCCGCCCTGACGCGGCTCGGGGACGACGCCGATCGCGCCGACGCGGGTGTCCAGATCGCGGTGGCGGTAGCCGTTGCTCCGGGTGACCCGGTCCGGGCGGGCCCTGCTGAGCGGAAGCGCGACGTCCACTATGGCGCCAGTATGTCCGTGACATTGAGATCCCAGGCACCATCTCCGGCAGTTATCGCGAAGAGTCGCACCTCCAGATCGGAACGCCCCTCCTCCAAGGACCACAAGGGACAGTCGATCGAGAATCCCGTTCCGTCGTCCAGTTCAATCCACTCAACTGGATCCAGAAAATTCTGCGGCGGCAGCACGAATGCGGCCGGATACTCGCGGAGCACGCGCTCCGTGTCTCTCCACCTGACATACCGCCCGGAAGAAGCACCTCATCGTTGTCGCGCCGGCCCTCTATGAGGCTGATCATGAGTTCGCGCAATTGATTGACAAGCCCGTCCGGAAGGGCCTTGCGCCCCGTCATGATTCCGCCGCGCTCCCCGGGGCTCCGGTGAATGCGGCGCCCGGCTACCCGTCAGGCGTCGTGCCTCATCTCAACGAAGTCATACTCGCCGCCGTTCGTCACCTGCACGAAATTGCGCACCACGCGAAATCCGCTCCTTCGATAGACCTTGATCCCCCGCTGATTGAACGAGGCGACCGACAAGCGAATCTCCGCGCCGGGGTGCGCCTCCCGGATCCAGTCCAGGTTGCGCCGCATGAACATGAGACCCAGGCCCCGACCGGTGAGATCCGGGCGCATCCCCAGCCCGATCTCCACCGCGCGACCCTCTTCGGAGAGGTCACCGGAGAGGAAGCCGAAGAGCCGATCGCCCCGCCTCACCTGGAGAAAGAAGTCGGGCCACAGCGCGGGGGTCACGAATTCTTGGTAATCCTCCGGATCCGCCGTCATATCGTAGAAATCGTAAGGCGGCGGATACTTCCACTCGTCCGCGATCTCCCGGGCGGTGAAGGCATCCATGCGCGAGTAGACGAGTTCAGAACCGCTCTGGTCAGCGGTCATACGGTGTGAATATTGGTTCATCAATGAGCCTTTCTCATCGGGAACGGTGGGCTCGTGGGCCGGGATCGTCATAATGGCGAGGCCGGGCGGGCGCGGTGTAGTGTGGGCGAGTCCGTCGCCGCGGTCCGCGAGGACCGCGACCGGTCCCTCCCTCGTCGAGATGTGCATTTTGCACTCGAGAATGACGGTTGGAACTGCACTTTCGAGTGTGAAATGCACGTCTCGGCGTCAGGGGCGCCCGCCGCGGCCTCCGCCTCGGACTGCCACAGGAGTCCCACCAGCACCACTCTGTGCCCGCCCGCCCCTGTCACCGCGCCGATCCGGGCCCGCGGACCGCCACTCCCGGCGAGAAAGGCTCAGTAGGCGGGTGATGAGATACCCATGAGGCCGACGAAGAGCAGGACTCCTCCAGCGAAGATCCACATGAATGATCATCTCCTTCCTTCGGGGTCCGCCGATGCGCGGAACGCATTCCGCGACGGCGCCCCGCAACGCGTGGCGGTCGTTTGTCGGTCGTTCATGCCCCGATCGATACATCGACTGACGGCATCCACACTAGAAGGGGATCCGAACGGTGGGAATACGACTGAAGGTCATGCCGCATCTCCGGATCTACGACTGAAGGACATCGCCCTCGTACTTTCATATCGGCTTCCGACCGCACCGGGCGGAGCGCGCCCGCACCGTCCGGTGCGGCGCTCCCGTGATGCGGCGGGGGGCGCCGGGCCGACGTCGACCTGCCCGTCGCGACGACGACGGCGCCCCGCAGCCGGCCGTGGGGCGGGGCGGCGGGGCCTCAGGGTCAGTCGATGTTGACGACGACCTTGCCCCGGCCGTGCCCGGTTTCGACCAGGGCGTGGGCCCGGGCGATCTGGGACAGCGGGAACCGCTTCCGGATGATCGGGGTCAGCCGCCCGCGCTCGACCAGGTCCCCCAGGGCCTCCAGTCCCTCGCGGCTGGGGCGCACCGACATGAAGGAGACGGTGGGCCCGGGCAGGATCCTGGTGAGCAGGCTCGCGGGGATGCCGGCCGGCGAGATGGTGATCATCCGGCCCCCGGGCGCGACGGCGCGGCGCAGGGACCGCAGGTTCTTCCCGGTGGTGTCGAGCACCGCCCGGTAGCGGCCCGCCAGCGCCGGCCAGTCCACGGCGTCCGGGTCGAACCGGGATCCGGCCCCCAGCCGCTTCAGCAGCTCCTCGTGGCGCGCCGAGCTGATGGTGTCCACGAGCGCGCCGCGCGCCCGGGCCACCTGGACGGCGGTGCTCCCCACGCCCCCGGCGCCCCCCGCGATGAGCAGTCGGGAGCCCTCTTCGACGCCGAGCTCCTTCAGCGCCTGCCAGGCGGTGAGTCCGACCAGGGGCAGTGCGGCGAGGTCGGCGAGCTCCTGCGAGGCGGGGGCCGGTGCGACCAGGTCCGCGTCCACCGCGATCCGACCCGCCGCCGTGCCCTGCTCGCCCAGGCGGTCGGTGCCGAGGAACCCCCACACGCGCTGCCCGGGTTCGAAGCCGCGGACCTGCGCTCCGACGTCGGCCACCTTCCCGCTGAAGTCCAGGCCCGTGGGCTGCGGCAGGCGGCGCCCGGTCTGGAACTTGTTCCTGCCGGCCCGCGCGCCGGTGTCGATCCGGTTGACGCTGACGGCCGCCACCTCCACCACGAGGTCGTGCGGCCCGGGCGCCGGGGCGGGGACCTCCACGACGCGCAGCACCTCCGGCGGGCCGAAGCGCGGGTACTGCGCGGCGGGCACCGTGCCCGGCCCGGGGGCGGGGGTCTCATTCGGATTGTGCATGACGAGCGCCTTCTTCCTTCTGAGTTTCCTTCTGATCTTCTTCCCGGGCCCCTTCCCGGGGGCTGGAGGACGGGAGCCGGCCGGCGAGCTCGCGGTGGGCCAGGCGCCGCAGCCCGAGGAGGACGGGCTCGTAGATCACGGTGCCCAGCACCGCGGCCTGCGTCTGCCGGCTCGGGGAGTCCAGTGGCAGGTGGGCGAAGTCGGCCGCGGCGCACGCGCGCGCCGCACCGGCGTAGGCGGCCAGGAGCTCGGCGTCCAGTCCGATGCCGCACTCGTCGGCCAGGGCGATCGCGGCCAGGAGCTGAGTCGCGTACGGCGCGTCGGGCAGATCGTCGAACCCGACGGCGGCCAGGGCCGCGCGGGCGCCCTCCAGCTCGGCCTCGTCGACGTCGGCGGCCCGGGGCCCCGTCAGCGGCAGGGTCACGGTCGCGCCGGTCATGAGGGCGGCCGGGCTCAGCTCCGGGTCGCGCACCAGCGCCAGGATCTGGCGGACCTGCCGGATCGACAGTCCGACGACGTGCACCAGTCCCCGGATGAGCTGGATCTGGTCCACGACGGCCTGCGCGCCCTCCGTCCCGGGGTCCTGATCGGAGCGGATCAGCCCCTCGCGGATGTAGTACTTGATCGTCGCGACCGGGACGCCGGATCTGCGCGACAGCTCCGAGACGGTCGCGGCCTGCGCGTCCCCCCGGGCCCGCCGGTCGCCGGCGCTCCGGGAGCGGGAGCGCCCGACGGTCTCCCCGTCCTCCTGAGTCTCTCTCGTTGTCATGGGTGGATAGTAGCACTCTCTATAAGAACATGGGGGACTTGCGGCGAAGAACGTCATAGATAGTATTACTATCTACAAGTACGGGTCATCCATGCGAGCCCGGGCCACCGAAACCCCGCGGCGTCGGGACGACGGGCCGCCCCCGGCCGCATCGATCCCGGCCCCCGACACCCGCCATCGGAGCACACAGATGAGAACCGCAATGCCCTTGACAACGGGCGCCTCCCCGACAGCACCCTCCCCGGCGCCCGGCGCCTCCCCCCACCGCCCGGTGCCGACACCCCGACCCCGGGGCGGGTACGCCGCCCTGGCGGTGCTCTGCCTGGCAGAGCTCGTGGGAGTGATGGACAACACCATCATCAATGTCGGCATCCCGACCCTGGGCCGGGCCTTCAGCGCGTCCACCACGCAGCTGCAGTGGATCGTCGACGCCTACACCCTCGTGTTCGCGGTGCTCATGCTGCCCGGCGGCCACCTCGGCGACCGGATCGGCCGGCGCAGGGTCCTGATCATCGGCCTGCTGGGCTTCGCCGTCGTCTCCCTCGCCTCCGCGCTGACCACCAGCATCGCGGTGCTGATCGGGATGAGGGCGCTGCTGGGCGTCTGCGCCGCAATGGTGTTCCCGGCGACCCTGTCGCTCATCTCGACCATCTTCAACGGCACCGGGCACCACGCCCTGGCCGTGGGGCTGTGGGCGGCGACCGCGGGACTGGGCATCGCGCTGGGCCCCGTGGTCGGCGGACTGCTCCTGCAGTACTTCGCCTGGCCGTCCCTGTTCGGGATCAACATCGCCATCGTGCTGCCCGTCGCCGCCGCCTCGCCTTTCCTGGTGCCCGAATCCAGGGACGACCACCCGGGCCGGTTCGACGCGGTCGGGATGGGGCTGGCCATCGCCTGCCTGGGACTGCTCGTCGGCTCGATCATCGAGGGCCCGCAGATCGGCTGGACGACGCCGTCGATCCTGGGCGGCCTCGCGGCGTCGGCGGCGCTGGCGGGGGCCTTCATCGCCCGGGAGAGACGGGTCGACCGCCCCCTGCTGGACCTGAGCCTGTTCCGGGCGGCGGGCGTGGCGACGTGCACGGCGACGATCGGCCTGGCGTTCTTCTGCCTGTTCGGCTTCACCTTCGCCATCACGATCTACTTCCAGGCGGTGCGCGGCTACAGCGCGCTGCAGGCGGGGCTGGCGATCCTGCCGTTCGCGGCCGTCATGGGCGCCTGCTCCCCGCTCGCCCCGGTGCTGGCCCGGCGCTTGGGAATCGGGCGCTGCATCCCCCTGGGCATCGCGCTCATGGGGGTCGGCTTCTGGATCGTGTCGTTCGCGGACGCCTCCAACCCGTACTGGGCGGTCATGGTGCCCGCCATGGTCCTCATGGCGGCGGGGCTGGCGCTCGCCCAGGGGCCGGCCACCGACATCATCCTGTCCGCCGCGCCCCGCGACGAGATCGGCGTCGCCTCGGGCGTGAACGACTCCGTCCGGGAGATCGGCGGCACGATCGGCGTCGCCGTCCTGGGCTCGATCCTCACCCACGTGTACCGCGGTCGGATGGCGGAGACGGCCTCCGGGGCGCCGTCCGCGGCCGGCGACTCGATCATGGCGGCGCAGCAGATCGCCGACGCGCTCCCCGGGGCCGCCCAGCGGACGGCGCTGCGCACCGCGGCCGGCGACGCGTTCCTGTCCGCCCTCCACCTCAACTGCCTGATACTGACCGGGGCGGCGCTCGCGGGGTCGGCCCTCATCGCGCTCGGCCTCGCCCGACGGGGGCGATCGCCGAGGTGAGCGCCCCCGCCGGTGCGGCGACACGATCGTCAGGATCGGGCGGGCGTCCTCGGCGTAGGCGAGCGCCCCGCCGGTGCGGCGCCACGATCCCGGTCGGGGCCGACCGGGCCACCACCCGCATCGCCGTCGTCGGCCACCGGCTCGAACGACTTGCACAACACGCCCTAGCATGGCTCCGTGGCTGCGGTTCCCTTCATCGACCTGCCGCTCGACAAGTGGCGGTGGCACCCGTCGCCGCTCGCCGGCCAGGTCGTCTACGCGCTCACGCGTTCGGCGGAGGGCGAGCTCGACGTCGCCCCCAAGAGCTGGATCCAGATGGCCGGCTTCGGCGGCCCGCTTCTGAGCCTGGGCTGCTCGCGCAGACACCGCACCCGCGACAACATCGTGAGCACGGGCCGGTTCACGCTCAGCTTCCCCACGATCGAGCAGGCCCGCCTCGCCCGGGCGGTCGCCGACGCGCCTCGCGACGAGCGGGTGGCCGTGAGCGGCCTGAGTCCGGAGGAGTCGACGTCGGGGGGTGTCGCCCACCTGCGCGAATGCCCCGCCTACTGCGAGTGCGAGCTCTACCGCGAGGTCGCCCTCGAGGGGGACGAGGTTCTCGTCCTGGGGCGGATCACCCGCCTCGCCGTGCACGACGGCGTCGTCGGCGCGCCGACGCGCGAGGCCTATGCTCTCCTGGCCCCCGGCTTCTTCCTCGAGCCCGGTGTCATGACCGGTCTCGCGCCGGCCGACTGAACCCGCCGACGCGGAGCCGGAACTCACCCGACTGGTCGGCCCGAGCAGAACGCCGGTGCCCCTCGCCTCCCAGGAGGAGGTGATGAATCGGGTGAGAATCATGTGCGTTCCTGATTCTGCTCGATTCCCCGGGTCTGTTCGATTCCCCGGAGCGGTCCGCGGACGGCTCCAGGCCGACCACGTCGTAGACGCTCGCGCCCCAGAGGGCGCCCGAGGCTCCCGACCGGATCCACCTTCGGGTGGCAATGGCTTCTCGGCCTTGCAACCCAGGGTGGAAAGTCGGCCCGAGTCGTTGTGAGCGGTCCTGCCGCCCCCTACGGTCGACGGCGTGAAGGTCCCCACTCGGTTCCGTCCCCAGGCGACCGGTTGAGTCCAGAGCCCGACCGGGGCGGCTGGTTCTGCCTCGTCTCCTTCTTTCGGTGGAGGCGGGGGTCGGGTCGGTTCCTTCGTCGCATTCCGGCGGCGCACCGCCGGTTCCTAGTGTCGAATCAGCACCCGGGCGAAGGACCCGGACCACCGTCTTGAGGAGAAGGCATCATGCACCACCGCAGCGCACCCGACCCCCGCGACCCCCGCACCGCGCCGGCGCCCGGCGCCCGGCCCGCCCCGTTCCCCGGCGCCCCCGACGCCGCCCGCCCCGGGGGCGGGGACTGGGAGGGGGGAGTGGAGGAACCGCCCGCGGCACTCTACGACCATCCGCGTCCCGTGCTCCTGCTGGGCGCGGACCCGGGACGCGCACCCATCGGCGTCACCGCGCGCGGACTGCTCAGCGCGGAACCGGCCCTCCTGGTCCTCGACCCGCAGGGGCGGGCCAGGACGGTTCCCGTCCGGCCACTGGCGGGCCCGTGGGCCGTCGCCGGGCGCTGGTGGGACGCGGAGGGCTCCGCCCGCGCCTACCTGCGCGTCGCACTGGAGGGGGAGGGCAGCGCGGAGGATCTGCTGCTCGTGTTCCGCGCGGGGGCCTGGGCGGTCGAGGGGGCCTACTGCTGAGGACCGGCGGTCCCTTCCGCGCGGGCCGGGGCGTCTGTGGCCATGTGCCTTCCGCGGCCGCTGCGCGGTTGTGGGCGGACGCGCCCCCGCATTGGGGTAGGCAACGGGTCATTGGGGTAGGCGCCCGTGTGCATTGGGGTAGGCAACGGGTCATTGGGGTAGGCAATTTGCCTACCCCAATAGGCGGTTTCCTGCCCCAATGTGACTCGCCAGACCCGGAGTTCGATGGGCTCGTCGCCTCCGCCCGGTGGTTTCCTGCCCCGATGCGGCTCACCGGGCCCACGACCGCACCGCCGCTGGCCATCTCGGGCCCCTCGTGCACAGGCGCCAACCCGCACCAGCGCAGCGGAACCCGAGCGCTCCGCGCTGTCCTCACAGCAGTACCGCCCGGTCGGCGAGTACCTGGACTTGTGCGCCGTGGGTCGTCCTCACAACGATGCCTCCGCTTTCACAGCGATACCACACTTCGCAAGCGTTATAACACTCTTGGTTTTTCGTTTCGAGTGCAACGGTGCGGAGGTGG
>ERZ773050.1578-NODE-1578-length-12553-cov-3.289726_pt1 | contig 12553 bp, 8 predicted proteins | sample MGYA00580632_ERZ773050 | MGnify/ENA primary metagenome ERZ773050 (study PRJEB29015, sample SAMEA2738123) | human oral metagenome | biome: human oral; feature: human-associated habitat; material: saliva | place: China | collected 2166 ... | reverse complement strand
GTCCCATTGTGTCTCGCCCTGGAGTTCTCCCCCATGGCGACGGTGGCAATCATCGGCACTGCTGGAGCGCTGGGTGACGCCGGTTCACCGGCCTCGGATTCGACGCTCGGCCCGACAGCGGGGCTCAACGTCGATGGTCAGCACGACCACATGCGGGACACGGTGATCCCGACCTTCTTGCACTACAACGTTCCGCTCTTGATTGGCGGATGGGTTGCTGCGATGGTCCTCTGAGCAGTTCACAATCTGTATTCCCGAGGCCGGGGCTGGGTGCGCGTGGCGTGCCGGCTCCGGCCTCGGCCTATACGTCGGACGACAACGAGCACCTGTTCATTCCCCCAGAACACATGAACAATTCACCGAATATGTGCACGCGCAATGAAGAGGGGATGCACAATAGAGACCATGACTCATTCTTCAACGCCTCCTGCGCTGAGCAAAAAGGAACTCGACGATCTGACTCGAGACACTCCAGCTTCGGGACCAAAGCGCTCCATCGCCTTCCTTGCAGGAGTCGCCACCTTCGGTTCCCTGCTCTTCGGATATGACACGGGAGTCATCGCCGGCGCGCTGCCCTATATGTATATGCCTCGCAGCGCCGGAGGCCTTGCCATCAATGAATTCGAAGAAGGGCTGGTCGGCGCCTTTCTAGCCCTCGGTGCCGCGCTGGGAGCGATCGTCGGCGGCCGACTATCTGATCGCTACGGGCGCCGCCACAATATTCTCCTTTTGGCAGGAATCTTCATTCTCGGAACGCTGGGGTGTACTTTCGCTCCGAATGTCGCAATTTTGTACATTTTCCGCTTCATCTTGGGGCTTGCCGTCGGTGGCGCCTCGGCAACTGTTCCCGTTTACCTCGCAGAGTCTGCCCCAACGCACGTCCGGGGTTCTCTGGTTGCGCTTGACCAGTTCATGATCGTCTTCGGCCAGCTTCTCGCCTATTCGATGAACGCGATCCTTTCCAGCGCACACGGCGGACCACAGGTCTTTGTTTCCGAAGACCCCTCAGGTACTTTGAGCGGCGGCCAATGGTATCCCTGGGATCAAGTCCAGCACGTGACAACCGCAGTCGTCACCAGCGGCGATGGCTTGGCATGGCGTTGGATGCTTGTACTTGCAACGATCCCGGCCGTGTGCCTGTGGCTGGGAATGCGCCTCATGCCTGAGTCTGGGCGCTGGTACGCTTCCAAGGACCGCTACTACGAGGCCATCGGCGCACTCAAGCGTATCCGCGATCCCAGGCGCGACAATCTGCGTGAAGAAATCGAGCAGATCGCGGCACTTCAGCATGACCAGCACACTCAAGGACACTGGTCACTGCGCCGAACGCTTTCTGTCAAGTGGACTCGGCGTTTACTTGTTATTGGCGTTGGTCTTGCATGTTTCGATCAGCTCACCGGTATCAATACCGCGATGTACTACCTTCCCAAGATCCTTACCGCAGCAGGTTTCTCCGCAGCAGATTCCATTACTCTGAACGTCATTACAGGTGCTGTGGCGTGCGCAGGAGCAGGTTTCGGCCTCTATCTGGTGTCGCGTCTTGCTCGCCGCCATGTCGGTATCTACCAAGAAACTGGCGTGACTCTTTCTCTTTTTGCTTTGGCGATCGTCTTTGGCTTCGGGATCTCTCCCTACGTTCAAAGTGATGGAACAATCTCGCAATCAATCCCGACATATCTGCCCTGGCTGGTCGTGGTTTTGGTATCACTCTTCGTCTTCGCCAAGCAGTCCGGAACCGTCAACTGGGTTTTGGTTTCGGAAATCTTCCCTTCCAAGATCCGAGGCGTGGCACAGGGATTCGCTGTCGGCTGCGGTTGGTTGATGAATGCAGTTGTCACCTGGGTTTTCCCGGTTATGATTACGCACTTGGGAGCAACGTGGACCTACGCCGTGTTTGGTCTCATCAACGTTGTTTCCTTGTGCTTCTACATTTTCATCGTTCCCGAAACACGCGGAGTATCGCTGGAAACCTTTGAAAAGAATTTCAGCGAGAAGTACGGACGCTAAGGAGAGCGCGCTCGTGGGTGTCGTCAGCCCACTGCGCAGCTTCCCACAGGTCACGGATATGCAGGGGCTGGACATAGGTTTCCACCCAGGTTTCACCGAACTCTTCGTCATACCAGGGATCGTGAATCAGAAGGAAGTCTCCAACACGTCCCCAAATGAGAAGCCAGTGCGGGGTATCTTCCCCGTTGAGCGGAGCAAGGTCGACTAAGGCAATGACGTGTCTGCCCGCATCCAGGGCCGAGGTGATGTCTTCTACCGACAGTTCCCTCACCTGGGAGGTGACTCCCAATTCGCGTGCGCGCGCCATATGTTCGCAGTGAAGAGCGACCCGCGCCCGCTTTCCCAGCATCGTGGTTTTAGAAACTCCCACAATGGGCTCAGTGGTCGACACCAGGACCTCTACCTGTGCGCCGTGGTCCGCTAGTGCCGAGGCCAAGCCGAAGTGTCCCACTCCCCCTGAGTAGGTCGCTTGACGCCAAAGGTTGAGCTCATTGACAAAATCAGTGTGCGGGTCGCCTTCAATCTCGCCGAGCGTCATCAGGGCGCTAGCAGGACCGCAGGTGAATTCCGTCTTTTGGTGCTCGTATGCGGGGATCGCCAAATTCGTGGTTTCTGACGCGTATTCGGGATTCCACAACAGCCAACCGCTATGCGAGTAGTCTCGATCATTCTCAATGGGATGCGGGTTCCCGTTGATTGTTACCTGCTCAAAACCACTCGAGCGAAGGACATCAATAAAAACCCCTTCATCAGCCCATGAATCGGCTTTAATCAGGGGAAAATCCCGTGAACGCATGTCATCGCAGAGCTCTTCCACGATTTCACGCAAGAGAATCGCTTGCGCGTCTTCATCTACTTCTTGGGCGCCACACAGACAAGTCCATCCCGCGATGCGCAAATGTGCTGACAGTTCACGGTGAACCTCCCACACCGCCACGGGGCCGTTGCTCCACAGGGTTCCATGCATTTTAGGCCCAAGGCGCGCCCAGTCTTTCGCACGCTCTTGCGAGACTCCTAGAGCAATCAGACGCTCGTAGCCATTGTCACCAGGTTCAATCGAAATCCGCGAAATATCCTCAGTCATCGTGGCCTTCTTGTCCGGGAACGGCGGCAAGAAGCGCGCGAGTGTAGTCCTGGCGCGGAGAATGCAGAATACCTTCCGTAGGCCCTTCTTCGACGATCACTCCATCTTTCATGACAATTAACCGGTCGCACATCTGGCGTGCAACTGCAAGGTCATGCGTAATGAAGAGCAAGGCGAAGCCTTCTGTGCGTTGTAGGCGAAGCAGAAGCTCCAGAACGGATGCCTGTACGGAAACATCAAGGGCGGAAACGGCCTCGTCGCAGATCAGAAGCTGGGGATGCGTTGCCAAGGCGCGCGCAATTGCCACGCGTTGACGCTCGCCGCCCGACAAACGCGCAGGGTAGCGATCCGCATAGGAAGCAGGAAGGTCAACGGATTGAAGGAGCTGCGCTACCTCACTGACCTCGCGGCCGCCCACGCGCAAGGCCTCGGCAAGGGTCGCACCGACGCTTCTGGCAGGATTGAGAGCCGAGTAGGGATTTTGGAAGACGATGCCAATCGGCGGCGGTCCCCCGGCGCGGGTGCGACGAGGTCCTCGCTCGACGCCGTTGATACTCACGCTGCCCGAATCGGCTTTTTCCAATCCGATAATCAGGCGCGCGAGCGTTGTCTTTCCCGAACCCGATTCGCCGACAATGCCCACCGATTCTTGTGGTTTTATCGCGAGGGAAACGCCATCGACAGCGATATGTCTTCCTCCGCGCCCGTGGCCACGAAAAACCTTGACGAGGTCACGAGCCTCAACAAGAGGAGGAAGCTCAGTTTGCGCGGTGGAAGCGGGACTCTCAGGGCGAGGATTGGGACCATCAAGGCGAGGCTCGGCGGCAGCGAGCTCACGCGTATAGGGAGTTTCTGGGTGAGCGAAGACCTTTGCAACAGCGCCCGATTCGACGACGCGTCCATGGCGCATCACAACAACTTCATCCCCATACTCGCGAGCAAGAGCCAAATCGTGAGTGATGAGAACCAGCGCCATCCCCCGGCTCGAACGAAGTTCGCTCAAAAGGTCAAGAATCTCTTTTTGAGTCGTCACGTCCAAAGCGGTTGTTGGTTCGTCGGCGATAAAGACCGCGGGAGAAGAATCCAGTGCAGCCGCAATGGCAACGCGTTGGCGCATGCCACCGGAGAGTTCATGCGGATAGGCTCGGGCGACTCGCTCGGGAAGACCGACTTCACGCAAACGCTCCCCGATTCGTTCGCGACGTTCACGCTGAGAAAGACGCTGTCCGGCAACAATCTGATCTCCGCATCGCTGAGTCGGCGACAAGGAAGTGAAGGGGTCTTGAGGAAGCCAGACAATGCCTTGGCCACGAAGGCCCTTGAAGGCCCGTGCGTTGCGCACGATGTCGTATTCACGTCCCTGCAGGGCGACGCGTCCTTGAGCGCGAAGAGAATGCGGGGTAAGGGCACAGATCGTGCGGGCAAGCATGGATTTGCCTGCACCAGACTCACCAACGATCACCAGGGTATGACCTGCACGCGCTTGAATCGTCACGTCATCGACGAGGCTACGGCCATCAGCAGCCCAGACACTGATACCCGAGGCCACCAAACCCATATCGTCAGTCGTCATGAGCGCACCTCCTGCCTTTCACTCCACCAATCGCCAGCGATGTTAATTGCGGTGGCGGTAATGATGATGGCAAGACCGGGGATCACACAGGCGGCCGGATTTTGAGCAAGGATGAAACGCCCATCGGCAAGCTGGCGTCCCCAGTCTGCGTCCTGAGCTCCCACGCCAAAGCCAAGGTAGGACAGGCCTGAAAGAGAGACAAGAGCAAAAGCTACGTTGACAAAGAGGTTCGCCCACACGATCGGGGTGATGTTGGGCAGAATGTGGATGCCCAAGATACGCGGAGAAGACAATCCCAGAACCTGTGCAGATTCAATATAAGGCTGCGGTTTCTGCTGGAGCGTCGCCGCGCGGATCATGCGGATATCTGAGGGCGCGAACAAGATGATCAGAACGCCCACGGTCACCCAGTAGGAGCCTCCAATCACGCCTGCAACGACGATCGCTAACAAGGTGACAGGCATAGAAAGCAGGATTTCGCACGAGCGAGAAACCAGCGTGTCCCACCAGCCTCCCCACCAAGCAGCGGTCATTCCAAAAAGCAGGCCTAATACCATCGAGCCGCCGGCAATGACGATGGGGCCAAGGACCGCTGATCGCGCGCCCGCAATAGTGAGAGCAAAAATATCGCGGCCAACTTTATCGGTTCCAAAGATGTGGCCCACCGTCCCGGCGGGGCTCACGCCCAAGCTGACGTTTTGACCCAGCGCATTGGGAGCCAGCAACGAAGAGAAGAAAACGCAGAGCGCAACCAGACCCAGGATCACAAAGGAGAGCGCGACGGAACCGGGGATGGTGCGTGCGAAGTGTCCGAGGCCTCGTAAAGTCGAACGGAAACGATCAGTAGGCTGAGCGCTGCTCACGCGGCACCACCTTCTTCAAGCTTTTGACGCGGATCGATCGCAAAAGCAGCGACATCCACAACGAAAGTAACGGCGATGATCACCACCGCGACCAAGAGGGCTATCGCCTGAACGACGGGCACATCCTTATAGGTGATGGAGTCGGCAAGGAGCTGTCCCAGTCCGGGAAGAGAAAAAGCTTCCTCGACAAGAACAGTCGAGCCGAAAAGAGTACCCAGGATCAGTCCCGCGGAAGTAATGATCGGCAGCGAGGCCGCGCGCAGGTACATGCGGGTGATGCGCCTGGAGGCCAAGCCGCGAGAGCGCGCGAAAGTCACGTAGTCCTGCTTGAGTTCTGCAATGACCGCGGCGCGCGTAATCCTCACGATCATCGCTCCAATCCCCGTTGCCAGCGCAAGCGCGGGAAGAGCAAGGTGCCAGAGGGTATCGAGGAGTCCCTCCCCTTGCCCGAAGATGGGGAACCATCCGAGCATGAGTCCGAAGACGTAGAGAAGGACAAGTCCCAGGGCGAAACCGGGAGCGGAAATGCCAACGACGCTCCATCCGACGATGGAGCGATCAACCCAGCTTCCTGCGCGGCGTGCCGCCCAGATCCCCAGGGGCACACCGACACAGATCGCAATGATAAAGGACATGAGCGTGAGGGTTGCTGTCAGACCGACGCGCCCGGCGAGGACGTCCGTGACGGGGGTCGCCGAGCGCACCGAATCGCCAAAATCGCCCGTGAGCGCGCGGCTGAGCCAGTGCCAATAACGAACAAAGAAGGGCTCGTCGAGGCCGTATTTTTGCGTAATGGCAGCGCGAACCTCGGGGGTCAGGCGGCGGGTGCCAACCAAGATCTTCACCGGATCTCCCGGGACCATGTCCAAGAGGGAGAAGATGATGAAAGACAGGGCTAGCAGTACCGCCGCGAAACCCGCGAGGCGTCGAGCAAGAAAACGCACCATCACTTCGTGACGTTCAGGGACGCGGCCCAGGGGGTCATGAAGAAGTAGGACGTGTAGTTATTGGGAGTGACGGTCTTGGAGAAAGCAGTTGAAGTCTTGCCCCACCAGATCGGCGAGTAAATCGTGTTCTGCTGGGCAATGCGCTCAGCAGCGACAATTTGTTCGGCGCGCTTTTGAGGATCCGTCTCCTGGTTCGACGAGGCGATGAGACCTTGAACTTCCTCATTCACATAACGTGCGGGATTACTAGGACCGAGCAGCCAGCCGGCGATTTCAGCGGGGTCGCCGGTCGTCGAGGTGTAGCTCATGTAGTACAGGCCGTACTCACCCGTTCCCACCTTGGAAACCCACTCTTCGATGGGCTTCGAAGTCACCGTGACGTTGATTCCGATCTGCTTGAGGTTCTCCGCAATAGCGAGTGCTGCGGATCCCATTTCAGGAATCGAGGCCGGGTAGGTCAGTTCGGTGTCGAAACCGTTGGGGACCTTCGACTGAGCGAGCTCTGCTCGAGCCTGCTCCATGTTGAAGGAGTCAACGGGGAGATTGGCTTGGAGTTCACGAGCCTTATCGACGCCGATCTCGCTGCCCAACTGATCGTTGGGTTCGATTCCGGTCGCAACTTCGCCTCGGCCCTTGAGGATCGAGTCGACGATGGCCTTTCGGTCGACAGCGTGAGCGATTGCCTTACGGACGTGAATGTCATCGAAGGGAGCAACGCCTTCGTCGAAGGTCAATCCCACGAAGGAACGGTCGGATTCGGTCAGAACCTTCACTCCGTTGATGGACTCAAACTGAGAAAGCTGATCCGTCGGGAGCTGAGTCGAGATGTCGATCTGACCGCTTTGCTGAGCAAGAAGACGCGAGTTTTCATCAGAGAAGAAATCAAACTCGATGGTCTGCGCGGGCGTATCTCCACCCCACCAGGTTCCGCTCTTCTCGAAAACTGCCTTCGAGTCGGGCTGGAACGAGGTTGCCTTGTAAGGGCCAGTCCCCATGATCAGGTCCTTGGAGGAACCATAGGACTGCGCGGCCTCGTAGAAGGACTTCTCAGTGATCCACAGGCCACCGTTTGCCGTCACGGTCCACCCGAAATTCTCGGCCGGAGAAGGAAGGGTAATGGTAATTTCCCACTCTCCGGTCTGCGCGGCCTCGATACCTGCCGTCCAGTACACGGCCGAAGAAGGCGACTTTTCGGGATTCTTAGCAATGTTGATCGAGAAGAGAATATCTTCAATGGTCACGGGGTTACCGTCTTGGAACTTCGCGTCCTGACGGATCTGGAATACCCAGGTTTTCGCATCATCCGTGTGGTAAGCCGTCGCAATTGCCGGAACCAGCTTGCCGTCCTTATCGACAGCGAGCAGACCTTCAGAGGTCACCTGTGCAACGTAGTAGTTGATAATTCCGGTTTCGTGGGCGGTATCCAGGGTCGACAAAGAACCCGGGAGACCGACCGTAATTGTCCCTGCCTTGCTCGAGGATTGCGTCGAAGAGGCATTCTTCGGCGCACAGGCTGCCAGCGAGGTACACATAAGGACAGCGGCTGAGACAAGAGCGGCTGCTTTCATGGTGATGCGTGATGCTGGCATCCAATTCTCCTTTGTTCCTTTGGCGCGCACGGAAGTGCACAAACATAACGATATGGGTCAACAGCTCCCTTGGCGAGTTGTGCCACGTACTGGTCGTTTGTAACAGCAAATCTCACATTCACTGGGCAGGAGCCAATGCGCAGAAATTCCCCAAACGTGCTGGAATTATTCGCCAATATAGAGGCGAACGAGGCGTTCTAGCTCACGCGCGGTCGAGAAGACGTCTTCAATGGGCATATGTTCGTCGTGAGCATGAAGTTGCGAATAGACCTCTCCGAGTGTCGCCCCGGAAGCACATGATCCAAAACCGTAGCCCACTCCCCCCTTGCGCCTGCCGACCCTGAGGTCTGACCCTCCCGGGAAGAGGATGGGGACCACGACTGCGCCGGGGTGCGCTTCACGAAGAACTTCTTCGATTGTTCGGTAGAGTTTCGTCTCAATTGACGAGGCCGTGGCTGGCTCGCTGAGCAAGCGCTCGATCTGGACACGGGGGGCAAGCTCCCCCAAGGCCTCGAAAATCGCGCGATCGACGTCATCGTCACTTTGCCCAGGCAGAGTACGGATATCGAGTTCAACGTAGCCAGAGGAAGGAAGAACGTTAATCGGACCTCCGGCCCTGACAACGGTTTGCGCAACAGTCATATGCGAAACGGCGTGAGCGTATGCGGCAAGATCACCAAATTCGCTGTAGTCACCGGTGTAGCTCCCCTCAAGCAAAGAAGTTTCAAGAGGAGCATCGAACTCGAAGGCGCGAACAAAACCCGCCCAGATTTCATCGCTTGCATGGGGCCATTGGGCTTGAGCGAGAGCACGCGAAACCCTGCCCAGCATCTCGACTGCACTCACTCGGCCAAGGGGAATCGATCCATGACCGGCATCCCCGCGCACATGAAGACGCCGTTGCGCGGCTCCCTTTTCTCCGGCAATGACAACGACGCTATCTCGGCCCTGGGCGCCTCGAATATGCGCACCTCCCATTTCAGATAACGAAGCATCCCATGAGAACGCCTCGGGGCGATGTTCACCGATCCACGGAACTCCCAGTCCGCCTCGTGCTTCTTCATCCGCAGCAGCGACGAAAGTCAGGGTCGCTCGTGGTCGTGCGCCACCATCGGCGATTTCTTGGGCGATGCGGCGAGTGACGACAGCCATAGCAGCGGTGAGGTGGAGCATGTCCACGCTCCCTCGGCCCCAAATTTGTCCATCGCTGATTTCCCCTTCAAAAGGAGGGTGCGTCCAGTGCTTTTCATCGACTGGAACAACGTCGGTGTGTCCCAGAAGGGTGAGAGCTTCGCAACTGGGATCCGTTCCGGGAACCGTGACGACTAAGGTCGTTCGACCCGGATGGGCTTCAATGCGTTCACACGTCACGGGAAGGTCGGCAAAGTAGTCTTCAAAAAGATTGGCAGCCTTGATTTCCTGTCCCGAATCTGGGGTAAGGTCATTGACCGATTGCAAGGCGATCAGCCGTCGAAGAAGACCGAGGGTTTCTTCTCCGATATCACGTGTTTGCACCGCAGCCATGACTCTCCTTTTCAAGTGTGAGCGATCCTTCATCCAGACTACTCAGACTCTCCTTCTTCGCTCGCGCAGACCGCTCGATGAGCGGATGTAACGAACACGTCTTATTACATGTCACGCGCTTGGCGCTGCCTGCTCCCGTGTCGCCCTACTGTGAGCGACTCATCGGCGCGTTCTCGCTAGACCGGAGGGCCGATGAAACGTAGGCTTGGACGGTAATAAGTCCACGACTCGGATGGAGAATACGTATGAGCGCTCAGCGCCAGGCCGAACCAACCTCGCTGCCCGCACCCCAGGTGCCGGACAAGGTCGCCACTGAAGGCCTCGAAGCCCAGTGGAACCAGCGTTGGGAAGATCAGGGAACCTATCGTTTTGATCGAAGCCGCCCCCGCCAAGAGGTTTACTCGATCGACACTCCCCCGCCCACGGTTTCGGGTTCACTTCACGTCGGCCACGTGTTCTCGTACACGCACACCGACGTCGTCGCGCGTTTCCAGCGAATGCTGGGTAAATCGGTCTTCTACCCCATGGGCTGGGATGACAACGGCCTGCCCACCGAGCGCCGCGTGCAGAACTACTTCGGGGTTCGCGTCGATGCGACCCTCCCCTATGATCCGAACTTCGAGCCCCCTCATGTTGGCGGCGAAGGCAAGTCCATCAAGGCTCGCGATCAGGTGCCGATCTCGCGTCGTAATTTCGTGGAGCTGTGCGAGCGCTTGACCGTCGAGGACGAGAAGCACTTCGAAGATCTGTGGCGCCACTTGGGCCTGTCGGTTGACTGGACCCAGAACTACCAGACCATCGGTACTCGCGCCCGCAAGGTTGCCCAGGCTGCTTTCCTGCGCAATCTCGAGCGCGGCGAGGCCTATCAGGCTGAGGCTCCTGGCCTGTGGGACGTGACCTTCCAGACCGCGGTTGCCCAGGCCGAGCTTGAGAGCCGCGAATACCCGGGCTTCTACCACCGCCTCGCCTTCCACATCACTGACCCCGCGCGCGCTGCCGAGACCGCTGCAGCCGGTGCGCCAGTTGAGAACGGTGTCGATGTCTGCATTGAGACGACTCGTCCCGAGCTTCTTCCCGCGTGCGTGGCCTTGATCGCTCACCCCGACGACGAGCGCTACAAGCCCCTATTCGGCACCACGGTTGCCTCCCCTGTTTTCGGTGTTGAGGTCCCTGTTCTTCCTCACCCCGAGGCAGAGATGGACAAGGGCGCCGGTATCGCCATGTGCTGTACTTTCGGCGACACGACCGATATCGATTGGTGGCGTGACCTGAATCTTCCGCTGCGCACCGTTTTGCGCAAGGATGGCCGCCTGCAGACCGAAACCCCCGAGTGGATTACCACCGATGAGGGTCGCGAGGCCTTCGCTGAGCTCGCAGGGAAGACGACCTTCTCTGCTCGCGAGGCCCTGGTGGCGCGCCTCGAAGCAAGCGGCGAGATGCGCGGCGAACCCCAGAAGACGATGCGCCAGACGAACTTCTTCGAAAAGGGCGACAAGCCCCTAGAGATCGTGACTTCGCGTCAGTGGTACATCCGTAATGGTGGCAAGCCGTGGGTCAATCCTGCAACTGGCAAGGATCTGAACGAGGAACTCATTGAGCGCGGTAAGGAACTGGAGTTCCACCCTGATTTCATGCGCGTGCGCTACGAGAACTGGGTGCGGGGCCTGAAGGGCGACTGGCTGGTGTCGCGCCAGCGGTTCTTCGGCGTGCCCTTCCCGCTGTGGTACCGGGTGGGCGCCGACGGCCAGGTCGACTACGACGCCGTCATCACGCCCTCGGAGGACAGCCTGCCCGTGGACCCGTCCACGGACGCGCCGGAGGGATTCGCGGAGGAGCAGCGCGGCGAGCCGGGCGGTTTCGTGGGCGAGCTCGACATCATGGACACGTGGGCCACGTCCTCCCTGTCGCCGCAGCTGGCGTGCGGCTGGTTGCACGACGACGACCTGTTCGCCCGCACCTACCCGATGGACCTGCGCCCCCAGGGCCAGGACATCATCCGCACGTGGCTGTTCTCGTCGGTGGTGCGCGCCGATTTGGAGTTCGGGGCCCTGCCGTGGCGCCACGCGGGCCTGTCGGGGTGGATCCTGGACGCCGACCACAAGAAGATGAGCAAGTCCAAGGGCAATGTGGTGACCCCGATGGGCCTGTTGGAGAAGTACGGGTCGGACGCGGTGCGCTACTGGGCGGCTTCGGCGCGCCTGGGCACCGACGCGGCTTTCGACGAAGGACAGATGAAGGTGGGGCGTCGCTTGGCGATCAAACTGCTGAACGCTTCGAAGTTCGCCCTGGGGATGGGCGGCGATGCCGCAATGTCGCTCGATCCGGCACAGGTCTGTGTAGAAGTGGACCGTTCCCTGCTGGCTTCTTTGTCGCAAGTTATCGATACCGCCACCCAGGCTTTCGAAAAATATGACCACGCCCGCGCCCTGGAAGTAACCGAGAGTTTCTTCTGGACTCTGTGCGACGACTACCTGGAACTGGTAAAGGATCGCGCCTACGGGGTAGACACCTGGGCCACACCCGCCGAAGTCGCCTCGGCTCGTACCACCCTGGCCCTCGCCATCGACAACGTGGTGCGGCTCCTGGCGCCTTTCCTGCCCTACACCTGCGAAGAAGTCTGGTCCTGGTACCGTCCCCAAGACGGTTCGGTACACCAAAGTTCCTGGCCGGTTTCAGCCCCGCTGCAGTTTCTGGGCGGTGACCCAGAAGTGCTGCGCGTCGCCGGAGCGGCGCTCTCGGCCCTGCGCAAGGTCAAATCCGACGCAAAGGTATCCCAGCGCACCCCCTTCGTATCCGCCACCCTCACTTTCCCCGCCGGAACCCAAGCCCTGGCCGAAAAGTCTTTGGAAGACCTCGTCGCGGCAAACCACGTCGAAGGCAGCCTGAAATTCATAGAAGGCCCGGTGGACTCCGCCCTGGTCAGTGAATCCGAGCTGGGCGAAGCCCCGGCGAAACAGGCAAAGTGA
>ERZ773050.1576-NODE-1576-length-12559-cov-14.059981_pt1 | contig 12559 bp, 7 predicted proteins | sample MGYA00580632_ERZ773050 | MGnify/ENA primary metagenome ERZ773050 (study PRJEB29015, sample SAMEA2738123) | human oral metagenome | biome: human oral; feature: human-associated habitat; material: saliva | place: China | collected 2166 ... | reverse complement strand
CCATATACCACTTTTCAAAGGTATTATCATCCATTTGCTGTTGATAAAGACTTTGAGCTAACCCACTTTTTGCAATGACAATGCAGCCCGTCGTATCTCTATCTAGACGGTTCAAGAAACGTACCTTTCGCTTGATACCATGTTCTTTAAAATAGTGCGCCACCCCATTGGCAAGGGATACTTGGTCTTTAGAGTTTACCGTCACACCACTTGGCTTATCCACAATAAGGAGATCATGGTCTTCGTATAGAACATGTAAGTCCATTTCGATAGGGTCGTGATCTATTTTTTCCTTTGCCATAGCAATCCAAATCTCGTCGCCTTCGGAGATTGTATCTTTTGGCATAGCCTTATGTCCATTAATGTGGACTAATTTCTCTTCAAAGAGCTTAACTAAGGACTTTCGAGGATATTTAGTATCTAACACTTCACCAAGTGAAATATCACATGCTTTGCCAGTATGTTCTAGATCACGACTTGACATGTCTTGATTGCTACTCGATATATCTCGACTGCTACTAGATACGTCTTGACCATTACCAACTAGCTTTTGTTTAGCATTTTTCTCGCTAAGCACAGCTTCTATATCTACAGCGGTCACGGTCCACAGAATATCGTCAGGACGATGTGTTTTTCGCGCCATTAGTATCTCCTTTCTACGAGTTCAGGATCTCGTGGCATATAGTTGAGTAGCGAGCTTGGTTGAACGGCTCGACCTCTTATATTCGTCTGTTCAAAGGTAATGGTCAATTCTTGTTTAGGTCGAGTGATAGCCACATAGAATAAGCGCTTTTCTTCGTTTTCACGACCTTCTGCAATAGCAAAAGGACTTGGGAACGTACCTTCGTTGAGTCCTGCTAAAAATACGTAATCGAACTCACTGCCCTTTGCTTGGTGAATGGTAATGATAGGAATGCGGTCTTCCTTTCGCACCTGTTGTGCAGGCTCGCCCGCCGTAAGAGCTGCGAGCTGCAAAATTTGATTTAACCGCGCCAGTCCTGCAGGCCCTTCATAAGCCGCATCTAGTTTTTCCATGATGCGATATAAATCACGTATATGCTCTACTTTAGCCGCTTCTCCATGAGATTTGTAGTATTCTAGAACCCCCATTTGATTCATGATGTACGCCAATAATTTTGTTGGCATCTCCGTATAGGCTTTTCTACGCAACGTTGCCATTTGGGACGCAATGTTAGTGAAAGCCGCTTTATACTTATTGATTGCCACCATACGACCAGTCGTTGTAGGCACGATATTTTCTTTCACCGCATAGATTAAAAGCTGTGCAGTGGCTAAGATATCGTCCATCGCATTATGAGTTGGGACATGGTTTATAGGGAATGTAGACGCCAGAAAACCCAATTTATAATTCGGCAAATTAGGGTAAAAACGACGATAAATATCGAGTGTATCATAAACAGCCTTAAACTCAGGATTACCTAAGTTATGGCGCGCCAATTCATTCGTAAAGATGCTTACATCATAGTTTACATTATGACCTACAATAATAGCATTTTTGGAGAATTCCTTAAAGGCTTGTAAGACTATAGCTGGCTCTTCGCCGTGCTCTTGTAAATACGCATCGGAGAAGCCGTGTACCTCTTCGGATTGACCAACAGGTACCCCAGGATTGATAAAGCGTTCAAAGGTCTCTAAGACCTGTCCATTTTCATCGATGCGGATGGCCGCAATTTGAATGATGCGGTCTTGAGCCGTATCTGTGCCGGTGCTCTCCACGTCATAAACAACGACTTCGTGCTGCTCTAATCCACTGACAAGCTTTGCATAAGGCTCTGCCTCAAAGATAGGCATATCCATGAAGTCCGTCAATTTTAAACCGACTTCCCGTGTTTCAGGACTTTCAATCGCGGCGATACGCGCGTCACCAATACCAGCAACATATCTCTTGATAATTCGTTTCGCACTAACAGAATCATTAGGATTCATCAACAACTTGAAGTAGGCCATAACATCTTTAATTTCTTGGCGTCTAAAGAATTTAAACTCGTCGATAATCATGAATTGACGGCGCTCCTCTTCAGGACGCTCACCGTTAAGACGTTCAAAGGAGTCACTCAATCGTTGCGCCTTTTTATTGTCCCGCACGAGAACGCCGATATTAGCATCCTTTGGCAAGGCGCAGATAGCTTCGTAGATATATCGGCCCTCAAGGTAGCTATTTTTACAACCTTTAATAAGAACTGGCTTACCCTTGCTTTCACTATTGGCACGAGGCAATTCAGTGTAAATAGACCCAACTAGATCGGGGAACATATTTTGCAAGGTCTTGAAAGCCATCGTAAAAAGCGTCCAGTTAGAGCGATAGTTTTCATAAAAGATGATTTTTAAAGGCTTGAAAGCCGCATCAAACTGCTTGAGCAAACGGAATGGATCAGACCCACGCCATTCGTAAATTGTTTGGAAATAGTCACCACACAAGAGCACGTGATTATCTTCCCACAGCATTTCGAGAACCTTGTACTCCAGTACGCCCGTATCTTGCATTTCATCTACAGAGATATAGCTGTAACGACTGCGCCAGCGCTCACGAACTACAGGGTCTTGGAATAGGCGATGAACACCGCAGATCAGATCCGTAAAATCTAGGCCATGCACGGAAGCTAGGCTTTCATCATAAGCGGCAATCCATTCGTGACCATGGTTCAAGAAATCATTGAGTTCACTATAGAGGACATTGCCAAAGCTGGAGAATTGCTGCTCAATGGCTTCACGTTGTTCCTTCTGCAAGCGTTCGATGGTCCGCTTGTAATCGCCTATGAGATCATCAGAATAAAATCCATATAAGGAACGATATTCTTTCACCATGGAGATAACATTAGCAAAGGACATTTCTCGCAATTTACCAGGACGGTACGGTTCAGACAATTCCTTGCAGTCTTCTTCGTCAAAGATGGTCACGTCCGTGTACAAGCTTTCGTTGCGCTTTCCCTCTTGTTGGAGAATGAAAAAGCAAAAGCTGTGGAATGTACTAACCTCCACAGCCTTTGCAGGACTGCCTACGAGCGATTGAATGCGGTCTTTCATCTCATTTGCGGCCTTGTTCGTAAAGGTCATGCACAAGATATTCTCCGCCTTCGCATAGCCGCCCTCGATGAGGTGAGCCACTCGATAAGCAAGTGTATTCGTTTTTCCCGTCCCAGCGGACGCTAACAAGAGGATATTCTGTTCCACTTCATCAATAACGCGTTGTTGTTCACGATTGATAAGCATAAAGACCTCCTGTTATAAAATGCCGTAATATATAGCAGCTAAAACCATAGGAATAGGACCTAAAATTGCTGTTAATGCCCAAATACCAACTCCAATATCCATTGGAATCTCCAGTATATGAACACATACCCAGTAGGTTAAAACCCCAGTTACAACATTCATAGCCACCCGTTTAATGGTGAAAAATGCTACCTTGAAAGCAATGTAGGCTACAGCAACGGAAATAACCGCCGATATAATCGGTGATGCTAATAAAGCTCCCATATTATCCTTTCATTTCTTGACGGTTCACTACGGCACCGCCTAGCGTTAATTCATCGGCATATTCAATATCGCCACCCACAGGAACACCGCGGGCAATGCGCGTCACCTTAATGCCACTTGGACTTAATAAGCGCGCCAAATAAAGCGCAGTTGCTTCCCCTTCTACATCTGGGTCTGTAGCGAGGATAACCTCTTGTACAACGCCATCGCGAAGACGAGCAATCAATTCTTTTACGCGAATATCATCGGCACCGATGCCCTCCATAGGGGACAAGGCACCTTCCAATACATGATACAAGCCCTTATAATCACCACTGCGCTCGATAGCAATGACATCACGAGATGTTTCAACAACCATGATCATCGTTTGATCGCGATTTGGATTGCTACAGAATTCGCAAGGATCTTGAGCTGATAAGTTAAAGCAAATAGAACAGTGACGCGTAGCCCCCTTCGCTTCTACGATGGTTTCCACGAGACGATCTACCTCTTCCTTTGGCATTTCTACCAAATGGTAAGCCAAGCGTCTAGCCGACTTGGAGCCGATTCCCGGCAAGCGGCGCAGCTGTTCTACAAGCCGTTCCAAAGCATTTGTCATTTAGAATAAACCTGTTGGCAAATTAAGACCACCAGTTACCTTGCCCATTTCTTGAGCCAAGAGGTCGTCCACTTTTTTGCTAGCTTCGTTTACCGCAGCCATTACTAGATCCTCTAACATTTCTACATCTTCAGGATCAACCGCCGTTGGATTCAATTTCAAAGATTCGATGATTTTTTCGCCGTTCATCACAACAGTTACGGCACCGCCACCTACGGAAGCTTCTACAGTACGAGTTTTTAACTCTTCTTGCATTTTCTTCATATCTTCTTGCATTTTTTGAACTTTTTTCATCATGCCAGCCATGTTGCCCATACCTTTACCAAACATCGTATTTCCTCCTTTTAGGACATCGTCCTGTACTAATATTCTAAGTCCCTATCATTAATACTATATGACATAGGTTTATAACATATGGTGACCTAATAGCCCGAAAGCCAAAGGTTATTATATAACAATTACTTTTTTATCTATTCTTCAATGACCTCGACTATGATGTCATGGTCTTCAGATAGTTTTTCTAATGTTTCTGCCAATAAAGGATTGTTTCGTTCCTCTTCGGTCATATGCGCTGGATCCCATGCGTATTCACGAGCCACTGTAACGCTATCGATAGCCTCTATTTCAATAGGTGCTGGTGAAAGCATAGCATTTCCATCACCTTGCTGTGGGGTTACCTCACGAGGTTCACCCCCATCAGACTTTGGGACAGCTTCCACCTCGATATGTGCACCGCTATCCATAGGGCGCTCTAACACTTCGCCATCCTCGCTGATAACAGTCACACTATCTAATGGATGTGGTGGCATATCATCTAAAGATGATACATAAGAACCCTCCATATCATCTACAGGCACATCATCAAAGGAATGAACTGGAATATCATCCCCTTCAATAGAACCCGCTAAAGACTCAATAGGAATTTCACCATCTGGCACCTGTGCTACAGGGCTACTAACAGCATCAGCGGTTTTCTTAGCTAAAAATGCCATAGCCGCAGCCTTAGCCGCGTCCACAGCTGCAGAATCAAGCTTACTCTCTTGAGGATTATTGGTTAAATCCATTTGTGCCGGTTGCGCACCGGAGGTCGTCTTTACGTCAACCATCGGTTCTTGTGGCCGTTGGGGTGCTTTTACTTGGCGTTGTGTAATGCTACCAGCAGCCTTTTTATAATCTTTATAAACTTGCGTGAGGGCATCCACGATTTCTACGTGTACCGCATAGCCCAGTGTATAGGTGAAAGCATCAGCCGCTTCAGCCAAGTTCACTTCATTGGTCATCACATTGAGATGCAATGTATTTTTAAAGGCCATGACCGCCTTGCTTTGGTCTACATATACAAGTTGACCTTGACCAATAACGGTAGAGGTCATATTGCGATTGCTATCCTTCAAGTATTTAATCACATTGGATTGTACATTGCGATACTCTTGAGCAGACAAGATTTGTTCACTAATGATGGCCTGTGTACTAACACCTTTTTTAGCACGACCTTTAGCTTGGTTTCTTGTAGGTTTTCGGGAAGCCGTGTCCCCATTATTTGGCGGTGGCGCCATGCCAACCCCGCCCATCGGTGGCGGAGCCATGCCCACTCCATTCATCGGAGGAGGTGTGCTACCAGGCGCTCCTAGCGGTGGAGGGGTCATACCTACCCCATTCATAGGAGGCGGTGTCATCCCCACACCACTTGATTGTGGCACTGCATCAATAGTAGTATTTTGAGTGCTCCTCATTGGAGCATCTTGTGTTGTTGCAGTAGTATCAACAGATACAAAACTATTTGCATAGCCACCTAGCGGTCCAGAAGAATTAACACCGTAAGCAGGTGCAGGTGCTACAGCTGGACCTCGTTGCTCTAATTGAGCCATGCGGTTCAATAATTCGTTTCGTTCAGATCGCTCGGCACTTTCTAGAGCATATACACGGTCTTCTAAGCTTTCATCAACAGAACCTAATTTAGCACAAAGCACGAGTAGGCCCATTTCAATGATGGTTCGCGGATTATCCACTTGTTTCGCATCATTCATGATGGATTGAGCACTGCGCACATATTGGTTAAGTTCATTGAAATCAACAGTATTGGCCTGAGCTAGGAACTCATCCTTAAAGGCATCGTATACCTTGAGCTCATCCGCATCAGGAGCCACCTTACCAACGAGCAATGCGCGCACATGTTGAATGAGGGCTTCCATAATCTGCGTCGCATCGCGACCTTCTGCCAATGCATCGTGAACGTAGGATAATACTTTAGGTCCATCGCCGTTACGCAAAGCATCTAGAAAGTGAATAATCCATTCTTTACTTACGAGACCAATTAACTCTTCCACCACTTGCGGTGTAATAGAACCCGTTGCCATACCTGCACATTGGTCTAGAATACTCAAGGCATCGCGCAAACCACCATCTGCATGAACAGCGATAAGCTGAGCCGCCGCAGAATCAAGGCCAAAGCCCTCTTTTTCTGCTACGTAAGATAGACGTTGGGCTATGTCATCAGAGGTAATGCGTCTAAAGGTATAACGTTGACAACGAGACACGATAGTAACAGGCAATTTTTCAATTTCTGTAGTAGCAAAGATAAACATGACGTGAGCTGGCGGCTCTTCGATTGTTTTTAAAAGCGCATTCCATGCCTCTGTAGTGAGCATGTGGGCTTCATCTATGATGAAAACCTTTTTACGCCCCTCAACAGGCATAAATTTGACGCTTTCACGGAGAGCACGCACCTCATCGATACCGCGATTAGATGCGGCATCGATTTCAAGGACATCCATGGACTGTCCACTCAAAATCGATTTACAAGCACTACACTCGTTACAAGGGTGATCCGTTGGACCATGCTCGCAGTTGATAGCGCGCGCAAAAATCTTCGCCATACTCGTCTTACCAGTCCCCCGCGGACCGGCAAATAAATAGGCATGAGCTACCTTATCCTCGCGGATAGCGCGCATCAATGTATCAGACACCTGATGCTGACCGACTACATCGGTAAATGTCTGCGGTCGATACTTACGATATAGCGCAATATATGCCATTGGAACACCCCCTTTTTCCGAAACTTACAATACTTTATTATACCATATTCAGGAAATTTAGACATAAAAAAAGCGGCCTCACAGGCCGCCTTGCAATATTCGATCACGACAGCCCCCGGGTTCCCCGTGGCACATGAAGGTTACCGCTTAGTGCTGCTACCTCTCAGTCCTGACACGATTCACAGGCCCCCATTGCACAGGCCCGAGAACTGCCATGATCCAATATTGCAATACAAATATTATATATTAAAGGATAGTTAAAGTCTACACCTTTTTATATCAGCGCTTAGATTAACCAAACAAAGAAAAAGTAATTATTTATTATAAAATTTACAAAACATTATCAACTTACCCCTTCCCAAGATTACTAACAATATAGAATCACACATAATAGGTAAAATTTTCTATGATAAAGATGAAATATATCTGATTATAAAAACCAACTATACTATCACAACAATTGTATAGTTGGTTTTTGCTTATATTCATTTCAACAATCTATTAGCTATCGTTATACTATATATGTTCTTTTATAATATCTAAAATTCTATTAATTTCTAACTTTAGCTCACTTGTATCACTTATACGTGGAACAGATAGCTGTTGTTGATGAAAAATTTGCTCTGCTGTTACAACATCACAATTTAATAGCCTTTGTGTTTGATCCTTAAAAAAGTCTTTTCCCTCTTTTTCTATCCCTTCCCCCTCATAATTAATTGCTTCTTTCAATAAAGTTTCTGGCGTTTTATCCTTACCTAAAAATATTACATACTTAGACCAATAAGTGATTATTGCTCTATAAGCATTATATAGTTCATCATTATTATCTGAATCATGATTTCCATTTATTGGTAGGTTTTTAAAGCTCACACCAGTCAAATCTTTTATAATATCTTTTAAATTATGATTATCACTGACTGGAATCCGATCACTATCTATTACGCCATCAGCGAAATACTCATTTTTTAAATATCTAGAGTTCTCAATCGATTTAAATTTATCACCATCTAATAATATTAGATATTTTTTTAAACCACAAATGCCCCCTAGTTTTACCCAATTATTTATAATCGACTCAGCTCCACCAGGATGTACTCTTATTTCAACATTGTTATGTAAAATATTATTATCAGTTTTTTTGATATAATAATCAAGTAAATACTTAACTAATTCATCTTCAACAAATACTATTAATTTTGAATCTATACTGGCCCCAATAGAATAAAATGCCGACCTATAATCTACAGAGTCAGAAATACTTACAGTGTTTTCTATTCTTTCTAGTAACTTAATTGCTTCTGGCGGAAAGCCTTCAATAAAATGTATAGAGTGCGTCGTCACTACAACTTGTAATTTTAACTTTAAAGTTGTAGCAATTAAAAAGTCTCTAAATCTATATATAGCTTCTGGATGCAAAGAAATTTCAGGTTCATCAATCAAAACTAACGAATTACTTTCAGCTGATGTAATTTTATCCACTAACAAAATCAATCTAGATTCACCAGATCCCGCAAAGGCCTCCGAATATTCTAAGCCCTTTTTTTTCAATAAAATCGTCTCAGCAGGTCTAATCATGCAATCATTTTTTTGTAAGTTGGTATACAAAGAATGTTTGATAATACGAATATATTCATACTCCTCATCCATAATTTTGGAGATTTCTTTTACTACTTCATCAGAAAGAAGCCTATCCTCTATTAGACGGTTTCGCCCCTTATAATTCAGTTCTTCAAGGTTCCTTGATATATAATTTCCTAAAGGTCTTGATCTGGAGCGAATAAATTCTTGCCTAGATTTTATCAATTTTGAACCTTTATAAGTTGAGTGATAAAATAATAAATCATAAGCCGAAACATATTCTTTATTATCACAAAAAACTACATTTTTCTCTAAATTTTCCCATCTAGTGCTGTACTGGCTTCCTAAATCCTTAAAGTCTTTCTGATCATAATCAGTCATATCATACTGTTTTTGAGGTCTTGCTGGTTCCCAGTAGTCTAGGTTGTTCTTAGTATTGACACGAGTTTTTAAAACCTCTACTATTCTTCTAGCTTTATCATGATAGTACGAATAAATCATACAGTGTTTTGGTTCTTTTCCACTATCTATAGTATCAATTTTATCAATATCTGTACTAAACCAATATTGTCCTACACTTTTATTTCCTGGTACACCATAAAGCGCATGAAGGATCGAGGTTTTATTTACACCATTTTTCCCTACCAAAATAGTTATAGGAAAAGTAAATTCAATCTGCAAGTTTTTTTCTAAAGCTTTATACTTAGGAAATCTAATATATTCTATCCATGGAGCAAAATCAGCTTTTTGAAATTTAAAACTATTTTTTAAGGATTCTAATAGGTTAGTGTCACTCATGTTACACCCCTTGTAACTGATTATAAAGTTCTAAAAAATATCTTCCACTTGCCGCAGAAAGCTCTACTGGAACAGCGTTACCAATTTGCCTTGCAATTTGGACCTTATTCCCTAAAAAATTATAATTATCAGGAAATGACTGTAGTCTTGCAGCTTCTCTTGCACTTAAAGCTCTATCTTGAGTAGGATGTCCAAACCGACCTTTAGTATATGACATACATCCTGCAGTAATTGTAACGGAAGGTTTATCTAAAGCTAACACCCCATAAACGTCTCCGTGACCACTTATCTTTTTATGGCAATTCAAAACTAATTCCTCAGGCAAACAACTTCTACTTCCACCATGTTCTCGGATATACCTAATACGCTTTAAATTTATGTCTGACAAATTATTACAAAAATGATTATATATCACCCGAGGATTATCACCTTCATCAATTACATATGACTCCCCAGCACGAAGTGGAGGTAAATCCATAATCACATTAACTGTATTCCATCGTCGTAATAATTTATCACCATATTTTGAGTGTGTAGGTCGTGGTAAAGAAATCGTAATATTATTTTGATGTGCTAAGTCACGTCTAACACCATGTAGAACCATACGCTTTCTTATTTGTGGAACACCATAATCCGCAGCATTTAAAATTTCATATTTTATATCATATTCAATTTTCAAGTTATCTATAAATTTTGAAAAAATGTCATTTTCTTTTTTTCGTATAATTCCTGATACATTTTCCATTAAAATGAATGGTGGTCTAATTTCATCTATTAACCTTAAATACTCAAATATCAAAAAATTTCGTTCATCTAAAGAATCGCCCTTACCTATACTAGAAAAGCCTTGACATGGAGGACAAGCAACTAACAGTAACATATCATGATTATTGAGATTAATACTATCTATTAAACAGTCTCCAGAAATATTTTTAATATCGTCATTTATTAGTATGGTTCCAGGATTATTATATGAGTATGTTCCAGATGCAATCGGATCAATTTCCACACCCGCTCTAACATCTATCCCTACAGAGCACAGCCCCTTAGTTGTTCCTCCAGCACCACAAAACAAATCAATTGCAACTAATGCCATTATAGCACCTCTATTTCTGCTAACTTTAGTAAGACGCCAAATATATAAATTTAATAATAATATGTCCAATATTATTGGATATCATTTTAGATATTAATATTAAAATAACATGGCGAACCGATATTATCTATATCAAATTCACTTTAACATATATTATATAAATAATGAACTAAGTTTTCTATAAAAGATTTTCAAATAAATAATATTCTAATTAAGCTAAACTTTGAGGTTAATAGTGAAATATTCTTTTTTAATAACTCTAATACAAACTATATAAAAACGCCTAACATACAATAGAATTTTGCTCTATTCATACGTTAAGCGTTTTTTCTAATAAATCAAAATAGATTTACTTCTCAGATATTAACAACAATTAAAGGTTTGTAATTATCAACGAAAACATAAGGAATTATGCATATTTTTCTTTAAATGCAGCCAGTTGTGCTTCTTCTAAGGACAAGCCTTGTTCTTTGAAGCGTTCAATAGCAGCTTGCATTTCTTCGTATGCTACAGGTACAACTTTTGTAAATCTGTTTACAAAGTTATTCCAGTTTTCAAGGATGTGACGGCCTTTAGCGGAGTTAGTGTGCAATACATGTTGTTCTACCAGTTCTTTAATGCGTTTAAGGTCATCATTATTGGCAGGACGTAGTTCTACGAGACCTGTATTTACATAGCGTTCATCGCAATCGAGAATGTACGCGTAACCACCGGACATACCTGCTCCAAAGTTACGACCGATTTTACCGAGTACGAGCACTTCGCCACCAGTCATGTATTCACAGCCATGGTCGCCGACGCCTTCCACAACGGCAGTGATACCACTGTTACGAACGGCGAAACGTTCACCAGCTACACCATTGATATAGGATGTACCAGAGGTTGCACCGTAGAAGGCAACATTACCGATAAGGATGTTTTCGTCAGCCTCAAAGATAGACGCTTTCGGCGGATACACAGTAATTGTACCACCGGATAAACCTTTACCAAGGTAGTCGTTCGCATCGCCTTCGAGTTCTAAGGTCATACCTTTAGGAATGAAAGCACCAAAGGATTGGCCTGCAGAGCCTTCAAAGTTCAACTTGATTGTATTGTCTGGCAAGCCGCTTTCACCATAACGACGAGTCACCTCAGAACCAACCAAGGTACCTACAACACGGTTGATATTAGTGATAGCCAATTTAGCACGAATCGGTTTTTGGTCCTCAATAGCAGGACGGCACATACGCAAGAGCTTGGACATATCCAAGGTGCGTTCCAGCTCATGATCTTGATCAACCATGTGCATATGCCCTACAGCGGCATCGATGTACGGACGGAACAGTATACGTTTAAGGTCAACACGGGACAATTTGAAGTTATCGTCTTGAGATTTTTGACGCACAAGATCGATACGACCAACGAGTTCTGCTACGGAGCGAATACCTAGACGAGCCATGATTTCACGCAATTCACGAGCGATAAAGAGCATCAAGTTTTCTACATACTCAGGCTTACCTGTGAAGCGGGCACGCAATTTTTCATCTTGTGTGGCTACGCCGTAAGGACATGTGTTGAGATTACATACACGAGCCATTTTACAACCTACCGCTACGAGCGGCAATGTACCAAAGCCGAACAACTCTGCACCGAGCATAGCCGCTACAGCCACATCGAAACCGGTCATCAACTTAGAATCTACTTCTAATTGAACACGGTCACGCAATCTATTGAGCATCAAGGTTTGATGAGTTTCAGACAAACCTAATTCCCAAGGCACACCAGCGTGTTTAACAGATGTACGACCTGCCGCACCAGTACCACCATCGTATCCGGAAATCAAGATATTATCCGCTTTCGCTTTCGCCACACCAGCAGCAATCGTGCCAACGCCTGCTTCAGATGTCAATTTAACGGAAATACGCGCATCTTTGTTGACGCATTTCAAATCGTAAATCAACTCAGCCAAGTCTTCGATGG
>ERZ773050.1573-NODE-1573-length-12570-cov-4.201358_pt1 | contig 12570 bp, 18 predicted proteins | sample MGYA00580632_ERZ773050 | MGnify/ENA primary metagenome ERZ773050 (study PRJEB29015, sample SAMEA2738123) | human oral metagenome | biome: human oral; feature: human-associated habitat; material: saliva | place: China | collected 2166 ... | reverse complement strand
CTATCCCGGAGCCCCGATGGGCCGCCGGCACCGAAACGCCGGTAACACCGGCGTTGCCCCTCAACACCGGCGTTGACGGCTCCATCGCCCCCGCCCCGGCCGAGGCGGCCTGATCCCCGTGATCCCAACGATCGGCCCTGCCCGCCGGACCCAACGCCGGCGTTGCCCTTCAACGCCGGTAACGCCGGTGTTACCCCTCAACACCGGCGTTCAAGCCCCCGACGGCCCCCGGAGGGCGCGCGAGGAGCTCAAGGTCCCGTCCCGCCACCCCTCGCCGCTGCGCTACCCGGGCGGCAAGGCCCGCATGGCGCGAACCCTCGCCCGGATCTGGGACGGGGTCCCGCTGCGGCCCTGCACCCCCGACCTCGAGGTGTGGATCGAGCCGTTCGCCGGGGGAGCCGGCGCCGCCCTGGCCCTGCTGGAGGCCGGCGTCGTCGACGAGGCCCGACTCATCGAGGCCAACCCCGCCATCGCCGCACTGTGGCGCACCGTCCTAAACGAACCCGACCGACTGGCCGCCCGCGTCGAGAGGCACATCCCGACCACCACCAGTTTTTACGCTTCCCGCGAACGGGTTTCCGTCCTCCTGGCCGCCGGCGGCCCGTCCCGCGACCCGTGGCGGGACGCCTGGGCGGCCCTCGTGATGAACCGCTGCTCCTACTCCGGCCTGGTCACCGGCAACGTCGGCCCCCTGGGCGGACGCCGCCAGAACGGCCGCCACCGGGTCGGCGACCGGTGGAACGGCCCCGCCCTGGCCGACCGGATCCGCCGGGTCGGGGCCCTGGCGCCCCGCATCGCCCTGCACGACGGCGACGCCCTGGAGTACCTGGAGGACCTGCCCGCCTCCGGCATCGGCGCCGAAGTGGCCATCACCCCCACCTGGCTGCCCGCAGGCGCCGGCCCCGAACCGCCCAGGCAGACACAGACCACCATCTACGACTTCCTCCACACATCACCGAGTACCGAAGGAGACCGAACCCCATGATCGCGCAGAAGGAAGGACCCGGAACCGCCCGTCTGACCGCCTCCCGCCGCGTCCCGGTCGTCGGCGCCGCCGCGCGCCCCAGGCGCGACGGTGACTGGATGCCCGCCCCGAGCGGAGAGCGCGGACGCAAGGCGGTGACCATCCGATGAACGCCGCGACCTGGGGCATCACCTGGTGCGTGCAGGAGGCGGACCGAGTGCACGCCGCCGCCACCGTCACCGACTGGGCCGGCCAGGAGCGCGCCTGGAGGCTCTGCGACCGCTGCGCCGGCGACGAGACCGACCCCGCCACCTGCACCCCCGTCGGCGCCGACGGCATCGGCGAGCGCATGCGCCGACCCAACGCCTGCCCCGTGTGCGCCTACAAATGGGAGGAAGGAACCCGGGCCCCCCACCGCACCGGCCCGATCGCCGCCGGCGGCCCGCGCGCCCCGTGGCACGCCGCCCTCATCGTCGACCGCATGGGCCCTGACGACGAGACGGGCCCATTCTGGCGAGTGCAGCTCGCCGCGGAGTGCGGGTGGGCGGCGTGGATGGACGCCGCCAGTGCCGCCGTCCTGCCCGACTGGAACGGGCCCCTGCACGGGGACAGGTGCCCCCGATGCACCCGCAACCCTCACGTCAACGGAGAACAACGACAACACTCGCCGACCTGGGGAAGCCATCCCCCCCCGCACGATGAGCCGGACGGGACGAACCGGCCTTGGGCCATCGAACAATCGGAAGAAGGGAACCACAACCATGACGCTGATCATCGCCGTCGCCAACCAGAAGGGCGGCGTCGGGAAGACCGCCACCACCGTCAACCTCGCCGCCCGCCTGACCGCCTCCCACCGCGTCCTGGTCGTCGACGCCGACCCCCAGGCCAACGCCACCGACATCCTCGACGCCGAACCCGGCCCCCAGACCCGCACCCTCAACGACATCCTCGCCGCCGTGTCCACAGGCCAGGCCGGCACCGGGGCGATCGCCGCCGCCACCAACCGCGTCCCCGTCCCCACCAACGAGGGCCGCGACTACACGCTCGCCCTGGACGCCATCGCCCACCACCTCACCCAGGAGAGCCGATGAGGCCCCAGCCCAAAGCCCGCAAGACCACCATCACCATCCCCAAAGCCGGCGGCCCCGACCCCGCCCTCATCGGCGCCAGCAGCCCTGGCACTGCTAGCGGTGCTAGCGCCTCTAGCGACGCTGGCAAGAGCGGACGGGCCGTCGGGCGCAGAAAGGGCCAGCTCGCGATCTGGATGGACGCCGACACCCTCGGACGAGCCCGCACCGCATGGCGCGCCCAGAACGCGGCCGACCTCGACCGGCCCTACCAAACCTTCGGCCAGTGGGTCGCCGCCATCATCGAGCAGGCCGTCACCGACGCCGAGAGGCGCTTCGGCCAGCGGTTCGACCCGACCCCTCCCGGCCAGATCGGCCACTCCAACCCCCACCACTGACCACCCCGCCACCGGGGGCCGGACGCCGCGATCGAGCGCCCGGCCCCCAGCCGCCCCTACCAGCACCACTAGCGCCGTCAGCATCACCAGAGTCGCTAGTGGTACTAGCGACTCTGGTAACGCAGGAGCCGGGTAGGGAGACCGGCCATGGACATCTCACCCAACCCCCACCGTCATCAGCCCGAGCCCGCCGACCAGGCGCCCGACGCCGTCGACGCCTGGCTGATCGCCATGCGGGCCCAGGGCCTGGCGACCCGCACCACCACCGAGCGCGCGCGAGTCATCCGCCAAGCCGCCCGAGCCGCCGGCACCCGCCCCGACGAGCTCGACCCGATCGACATCCAGCGCTTCCTCGCCCAGGCCACCGCCCCGGGCACCCGCTACGCCTACTACTCCATCCTGCGCGCCTGGCACCGCTGGCTCACCCGCACCGGCCGCCGCGCCGACGACCCCACCCAGCTCATCGACCCACCGCGCATGCCCGCCGGCCACCCCCGGCCCCTCACCCGGGACCAGCTCGACCACGTCCTCGCCCTCGACCTGCACCCCGACACGCGCACCAAGATCCTCCTGGCCGCCTACGCCGGCCTGCGCGCCCACGAGATCGCCAAGATCCGCGGCCAGGACATCGACACCCGCGCCGGCACACTCACCGTCACCGGCAAAGGGGGCCGCACCGACACCCTGCCCCTGCACCCGCGCATCGCCGCCGAAGCCGCCAGCAGGCCAGGGGAGGGGTACTGGTTCCCCTCACCGACCCGACCGGGCCGACCCGTCACCGGCAAATCAGTCACCCGGGCCATCAGCGCCGCCCTCCGGCGTGCCGGCGTCAACGCCACCGCCCACCAGCTCCGACACACCTTCGCCACCGAGCTCCTGGCATCCGGCGCCGACAGCCGCATCGTCCAGACTCTCATGCGCCACTCCTCACTGGCCACCACCGCCCGCTACCTCGCCGTCAGCACCGACCAGCAACGCACCGCCATCACCGCCCTCGACTAACCCCACCAACCCCCAGGGGGCGGGCGCGTGGCGCGCCCGCCCCCTGACCGACTCACCGACCCGACTAGCATTACCAGCACCACTAGCGCCACTAGCCGCAGCCCGCCCCCACCACCAGGGTCGGCAAGCGGGAAGGCTTACCGCACCATCTCCCTTCCACGCCATGGAGATCACCGACCTCTACCGCGACCTCATCCCACCCACCGCCCAGGACCTCTGAGAAAGGCGCACCATGACCAGCCACACCCTCACCGACGCCGAGCAGGCCTGCTACGCCCAGCTCGACGCCGACGTCACCGCCGGCCGCGTCCAGAGAGTCGGACCCGTCCACCACCGCGACGGCTCGCCCATCACCGACGACGAGCTCGACGCCATCCTGCGCGGCCGCCCCAGCCTCGGACACCACCGCGCCACCGGCGCCTCAACACCTACGCCCCCGCCAGCGCCGTCATCCGCGATACCCTGACCACCGGCCCAAGGGCCGCGCCCCAAGACACCCCGTCAATGGTGCACGTCACTATTGCGCATGATGGTCATGGTTGCTTACCCTTGAGCCATAATTCCCCGTCGTCCTCCGGGACTGGCGGGGTCTAACTATTCCTGGAGGCCCCCGTGACCCTCAAGATGGCGGTCGTCATCGACTACCAGAACGTCCACCTCACAGGAGCATCCCTGTTCCTCCCCGGGCGCCCGCCCGAGGAAGGCCTCATCGACCCCTTCCGCTTCGCCAGCCAGCTCGCCCAGGCGCGCAACGCCAAGATCGCCGACGAGCGGCACAGGGCCTCCGTCGAGCGCGTCGAAGTCTTCCGAGGCCTGCCCATCCAGCAGGACGACCCCGACGCCTACCGCCGCAACCAGGCGCAGAAAATCGCCTGGGAACGGGGCCACCACGGCGTGGTGAGCGTGACCCTGCGCCCCCTGAAGTACGCCTGGGAACACCACGACGGCCGCCGGGTACCAGTGCGCGCCTCCCGCAGGGAGAAGGGCGTCGACGTCCTGTGCGCCCTCGCGCTGGTCGACCTGGCCCGCTCGGGCCTCTACGACGTCGTCGCCCTGGCCTCCCGGGACACCGACCTGGCCCCCGCGCTCGACAACGCCGCCCGCACCACCAGCGCGAAGATCGAGGCCGCCAAGTGGTACGACCCCGCCGACCGCCGCACGCACGGCAACATCGCCACCCAGAGGCGGCTATGGACCACCTCGATGACCAGGGAACACTTCACCGCCAGTCTCGACCCGAGGACCTACCCCTGACCCCGGGCCCGTATCACCTCAGGCGCCCCTGAGGCCGCCGTCGCCCGCGACCTAGCAGTCAGCAAGTCAGCCCTCCACCGAGCCCTCGACAACCAGCCCGAAAAGGATTGACACCCCAACTCCTTAGGTATATTATTATATCAACGAGGGACGGGAAGGCCGCCCCCACCTCAGAAGGAGGAATGTCATGAGCGCCATCGCCCCCTACTCGCCCGCACTGACCGACGCCGACCGCCAGGCCGCCCAGGAGGCCTGGCCCCAGGGCGACGACTTCGCCGCGATCTGCGAGGCCCGCCCCGCCGGCCACGCGCCCCAGCGGCGCCTGCGCGTCGCCTGGACCGCCTCCTACGACGTCCTCGTCGGTGTGGGCACGCCCGAGGAACGGGCCACCGACATCTGCTCGTGCGTCATCGAGCAGTGGGACGAGGACGGCGGGGACTGGGTCGGCGCCGACGACGAGCGCGTCCACGCGGCGTACGCCCGCCTCCGCGAGGGCGACGACTGGAGCCTGCCCGAGCCCTTCGAGGAGGCGCGGTCCCGCCTCCTGGCCAGGGCCGGCCTGACCGAGGACGACATCACCGACGAGGACCTCGAGTGCTGGTGAGCGCCGGCCCCGCGCCGGCGGGGACCACGGGCCCCGGGACAGCGACTGCGCAGCCGCCCCGGGGCCCCGCGCCGCAAGACGGGGACGGCCGCTCGGCCCGATCCCACTGCGGAAGGGCTTGACACTTCACCCTATCAAGTATATTATTATATCAGCGAGGGGCGGGAAGGCCGCCCCCACCTCAGAAGGAGGGACATCAATCGTGGAGCAGATCATCAAGCGCGAGGCGATCATCCTGGCGGTGGCCGGGCACTACTTCTCCCGTGCCCACCGGTCGCGGGGGGCCCATCCCGTGCCCACCGCCGACGGGCTCGCCGCGGCCAGCGCCGCCGGCGGCCAGGCCTGGGAGGACGTCCTGGACGACGCCGCCAGCGCGGTCGACCACCTGGTCAGCGCCGAAGGCGCGTGGACCCACCTGGTGATCGACACCGACGGCGTCGAGCGGATCGCCACCGAGACCGTCGACCTGGACATGCTCACCGAGGCCTCGGCCACCGCCACCGCCCTGCTCGACCTGGGCGCCGCCGGCCACTGGGCACTGCTGCACGCCATGAGCGAGGTCGACCGCCAGTACAGGGCCGCAGCCTGGCACCAGGGCGCCGACGCCTTCCGCGAGGCACTGGCCGCCGAGCGCGGCCTGGCCGACTGACCCCCTGCCCGTCCTGGGCGGCCCCTGGAGGGCCGCCCAGGGCAGGCGGCGCCGGCCGGACACACGAGACGGGAGAGAGACCATGACCCACCCACGACCAGCGGGGGCGGGGCCCTCGCGCGACCCGCACGACCCCATGACCGCCGCCGCGCGGGCCCAGGCCGACGCCGACCGCCCGGTCCCCTCATCGGTGGCGGGCCTGTACGAGCGGGCCTGGGACGCCGCCCTGGGGTCCGTGCCCGACGGCCTGGACCCCCAGTGGCCCACCATCGACGACGCCGCCGACCGCGCCATCCTGGCCGGCCCCTGGGGGGCCGCCCTGACCATCCCCCCCCGCCTGGACGCCGACGGCGCCCTGGCCGGCGCGGCCTGGCGGGGCCGGCGCGCCGACGGGTCGGCCATCGCCGGACACGGCTCCCCCCGGGCAGCCCTGGCCGCCGCGGCCGAGTGGGCCGCCGCCCTGGACCGGGCGCCAGTGCTCACCGGCGCCGAGCTGGCCTCCCGGCGCGCCCGCATCGGCGCCAGCCAGGCAGACATCGCCCGGGCCCTGGGCATCGCCCAGGGCGTGGTCTCCCAATGGGAGTCGACCCGGCGCGCCCCCCGCGACCCCAGCACCGTCCTAGCGGTCCTGGAGGCCCTGGAGGCCCTGGCCGACGAGCTGTACGAGCAGGCGGTGGCCGACGGGCGCGCCACCGGCCTCATCCCCGTGTGGGACACCATCGGCGCCTACCGCGCCGCCCGCCCCCACCACGCCCGCCAAGGCGCCTCGCCCGCCATGGCCCGCGTGGCCGCGGCCCGCGCCCAGCGCGCCCTGGCCGCCGACGGCATCACCGCCCGCATCACCCCCGGCCCCACCGGGGCCCCCTCATGAGCCGGCGCAGGAGGGCCCCGGCCTGGGCGGCCACGGCCGTGCCCGAGATGGCCCGGACCCTGGCCCGCACCAACCTGGCCGAGGCCGCCCGCCTGGCGGCCCTGGCCGACCACGCCCGCGCCACAGTCCCCCACCGCCCCGACCTCGCCCAGCGGTTGGAGGACAGCGCCCGCTCCGCCCAGGCCAGCGCCGCGACCGCCCGAGCCGCCAAGCTGTACTGGGTCAGTGCTCCGATGGCGCGCATCGCCATGGACGCCTCCCAGGACGTCCCCGCCCTCCTGGCCCCCGACGCCCCCGCGTCCGCCGGCCTCATGGCCTTCGCCGCCCCCCTGCCCGAGTGGGACACCGCCCCCACCGGGGGCCTGACCCTGCGGGAGGCCGACGGCACCTGGGCCGACTACCGGGAGCCGGTGCCCGTGGACGCCCTGACCTGGGCCATCGGGCCCCCCACCCGCCCGACGCACGCCCACGCCGCCCAGGCCATCCGCGTCGAGCTGCACACCCGCACCCACAACCTCCCCCTGCCGCTGCTGGCCAACCAGTCGCCCTTCCTGGTGCCGTTCACGGCGATCACCCAGGCGCTCCCCGCGCCCCTGGACAGCGGGGGCCTGGTCATCGCCGAGGGCGGGGTCTTCCCCGCGGGCGCCGGCCACACCGGCGTCCTGGCCCTCCTGGAGGCCGCCTGGGTCCTCATGAGCGCCCCGTCCGTGGCCACCACCACCCCCGCCACGCCACCACCAGCTCACAGCAGCCAGCGCGCTGGGAGGCGAGGCCCGTCCGACGTCACCGTCATCGACGTGCGCCCCGCCCGCCGCGCCCTGCTCGACCCCACCCCCGACGACGCCCCCACCGGCCGGCGCCTGACCACGCGCCACGTCGTGCGCGGGCACTGGACCCACCAGCCCCACGGCCCCGCCAGATCCCAACGCCGGCTCCAATGGGTCGACGACTACCTGCGCGGCCCCGCAGGCGCCCCCATCACCACCCGCGCCCACGTATGGGCCTGGCGCCACTAACCCCACGCCCACCTCCCCCCGAAACGCGCCGGCTGGGCGGCCCCCTGCCCACCTGTGGACGCCGCCGGCTATCGCCGGGGCCGGCGGCGACGCACAGGTGGACAGCGGGACCCGCGCCGGGGCCGTGGACAGCCCGGCGCCGCCGCCTGGCTCCGCCCGGCGCGGCGGCGCGGCCTGACCACAACCCCTCCGACACACCAAGGTGCCCCGACCGGCGCAAGCGGGCGCCGAAAGTAGCGCTGGGGGAGCGGGCAGCGCGCCGTCACGCCCACGCGCCGCCTGTTGCGGCCACCGCCCCGCCGCAGTATTGTTGCCTCATTCCGCCCCGCCGTCCCCCGGGATTGGCGGGGTTTTTTTGCCCAAGTGAGGTACCCGTCATGGATCGCGTCGCCGTCTTCTTCGACTACCAGAACGTCGCCGGCTGGGCGAAGCGCAACTTCGGCGCCACAGACGGCCACATCTGGCCCAAGGCCACAGCCGAGCTCCTCGTCAGCCGACGCCGCAGGCCCAGCCAGCTCGTCGACACCCGCGTCTACCGCGGTCGGCCCAACCCCACCCGCCAGGCCGTCTCCGCCCGGGCCAACGACCGCCAGACAGCCGACTGGGAGGCAACCGGCGCCACCGTCATCCGACGCAACCTCCAGTACCCGCCCCAGTGGCCCGACGTCCCCGCCTCCGAGAAGGGCATCGATGTCGCCCTCGCCGTCGACCTCGTCAAGCACGCCATGAGGGGCACCATAGACGCCGCCATCGTCTTCACCAGCGACAAGGACATCCTCCCCGCCATCGAGCTCGTCTACAACGAGACCCCCTGCCATGTCGAGCTCGCCTGCTGGAGCGGCGGCCGCCGCCTCCGCATCGACGGCACCCAGACCCCCTGGTGCCACTTCCTGACCGAGGCCGACTTCCTCCACGTCCAGGACCCCACCGACTACGCGGCCCCGAACCTCCCCAGCATCTGACGCCTCACCCCCACGCCTCATCGGCTCAGTGCCCTGTGGAGGGTGGAGCGATGCACGCCCAGGTCGCGGGCGACAGCGGCCTTGGGCACGCCCGCGGCGACGCGGGCCCGGGCCCGCTCGACGTCGGCGTCGGACAGGGCGCGGGCGCGGCCGGTGTAGGCGCCGCGCTTCTTGGCGGCGGCGATGCCCTCGGCCTGGCGCTCACGGATGATGGCCCGCTCGAACTCCGCCACGGCGCCCAGCACGCCGAGCAGGAGGCGGCTCATGGGGTCGTCCCTGCCTGGGCGGTAGGTCTGGGCCTCGCGCAGGAAGACCACGGTCACGCCCCGCCCGGTGAGCTCGTCGACCAGGCCGGCGAGGTCCCGCACGGACCTGGCCAGGCGGTCCATGGAGGACACGACGAGCTCGTCGCCGGCCCGCAGGTAGCCCAGGGCGGCCTCCAGGCCCGGCCGGCGGCGGCTCGACCCGGAGGCCTCATCGGTGAACAGCCGATCGAGGTCCCCCAGGGCGGCGATCTGGCGGTCCAGGTTCTGGTCGGTCGTGGACACCCGGGCGTAGCCGATGCGCTGGCCGGCGGCCGCCCGCCGAGTGCGTTGCTCCATGTCTAGAGCCTCGCACACATCCGTCGCACGAGCCTGGTTTCCGGCCCTATCGCGACGGGGCGGCGGCGACCGCGGGGCGTTGCTTTGGGGCGTACCCCAAAACACGCCCCCTGGACCGCAGATCCCCGCGTCGTGGTGTGCCTGGCGCTTGGGTGTGGTGGTGGGTGCCGGGGTGGCGGCCCTGGGGGCCGCCACCCCTGGTTGGGATGCCTGTCTCGTGGGACGCCCAGGGTAGCCCGCGGCGGGCTCCCGGCCGTCAAGGCACGCTCCGGGGTGCGGGCCCTGGTGGTCGTCACAGCTCCTGCGTCGCCATGACGACCACCACCGCCCGTCCCCTGCGCTCACAGGCCTTGACGGCACGCCCACCGCAGGCTGGAAGGGGACACCCGTCCCCCAAAACAGGGGGACGACAACCCCAACGCGAAGGAGCGCACCATGGACAAGGACCTCAAGAAACTCATCAAGGCCGCCCAGGCCGCCGGCTACGACGTGCGCGTCACCAAGCGCGGCCACGTCACCATCGGCCGCGACGGGCGCCGCATCACCACCCTGCCCGGAACCCCCTCCGACCGCCGCTCCCTGGCCAACGCCCTGGCCCCCCTGCGCCGCGACGGCTTCCAGTGGCCGCCACGCCGATAGGGCCCGCCCTGGGGGTGCGGGCCAGCCGCCCGCACCCCCAGGGACTTGCTGTATGCAACATATATCCCTACAATCTTATCAACCGCAATAATCTCGGAAGGCGTGCCATGACAGCCGACTACAACGCCACCATCTACCTCACCCCGGTCGCCGGCGACCCCGACGGCATCGCCGACAGCCTCCTGGACGCCCTGGCCCCCTACCACCCCAGTGCCGGCCAGGAACCCTGGGGCAACGGCGTGTGGCACGCCACCATCACCCTGCCCGCCGAGGACCTGCCCCAGGCGATCACCACCGCCCTGGCCATCACCTCCCCCCTGGGGACCGTACGCGGCATCGACGTCCTGCCCACCACCGACTTCGACGCCCGTCACCACGTCAACCTCGAAGCCGAGCTCGACGCCGTCGAGCTCCTCAGCGTCGCCCAGGCCGCCCACCACCTGGGCATCACCCCCCAGGGCGTGCGCCACCGCATCACCACCGGCGCCCTGCCCGCCCGCCGCGTCGGCCGCTCCTGGAACATCCCCGCCACCGCCCTGCCCTGACCCCAACCAGCACAAACAGAACCACCAGAACAATCCGAACAACCATGACAAACAGGGTGACCAGAACAACCAGAAATGTTATAATGAATCAAACAAGACACGACCAGCGATAACAGGCGCGAGAACAGGGAGGCCGGACGATGCGAGTGATAACAGTCGCGATGCCCAAGGGGGGAGTGGGCAAGAGCGCCTTGGCGGCCGAGCTCGTCGCCGCCCTCGCCGCCGGCGGACAGCGCGTGCTCGGCGTCGACCTCGACCAGCAGGGCAACCTCACCAACCGCCTCGGGCTGACCGGCGCCGCCGAGGTCGCCGGCACCACCGCCGACGTCCTGGCCGGGGAGATGGGCGTGGCCGAGGCGGCCGCGCCCTCCCCGGCCATCGACGGCGCCGACGTCCTGGCCGGGACCCACGCCCTGGCCGGCGTCGAGGCCGCCCCGCCCGACGACATCACCACCGCCCTGCGCGACATGCTCGCCGCGCCCGGCGCGGGGCCCTGGGACGCCGTCGTCATCGACACCCCGCCGGCCATCGGGCCCCTGGCCCTGGCCGGCCTGGCCGCCGCCACCACCATCGTCGCCCCGGTCACCCCCACCGTCGAGGCGTTCGACCAGCTCGACCGCCTCGAGGCGGTCCTGGCCGCCCGCCTGCGCCGGCGCATCAACCCCCGCGCCCGCATCGGCTTCGTGGTGCCCTCCATGGTCGATGCGCGCACCATCGCCGACCCCACCCGCGGCCGCCTCCTGGACCGCGACGTGCTCGACCAGCTGCGCCGCCTCCACGGCGAGCGCGTCACCGCGCCCATCCGCGAGGCCGTCGCCGTGCGCGACGCCTACCTCGAGGCCCTGCCCACGTCCCTCTACGCGCCCGACGCGGCCGTGGCCGGCGACTACAGGGCCGCCACCACCACCATCATCACCGCCACCGAGCAGGACGGAGCACGCCCATGACCGCCAAGAGGCCGCGCCGCACGCTGGCCGACCGCAACCGAGACGCCATCACCAACACCGAGCCCCCCGCCCCGGCGCCGGTGGCCACGGGCACCGCCAAGGCGGCGCCCGCGCCACGGGCGCGCCGCCAGTCCGCCCCGCCCCCCCTGCCCCCGGCGGCGGGGGAGGGGAGCCCGCGCCCCGTCACCGTGTGGATCGGCGACGAGGTGTGGGGCAGGGCCAAGACCGCCTACCTCTTAGCCGACGATGACCAGGGCGGCTCCTGGAGCGACTGGGTCGCCGCCCAGATCACCGCCCGGGCCGCCGACCCCACCAGTCTCGACCACCTCGACACCGCCGACGGCCACGGCAACGGGCGGCGCGGGCGCACCGTGTGGCTCACCCCCGCCGCGCTCGACCAGGTCCGCGCCGCCACCAGGGCGCTGGCCCTGGCCGGGCGCTCGGCCTCGCGCAGCGCCATCATCGCCGGCGCCCTGGCCGCCGCCGTGCGCGACGCCGGCGGGACGGCCCTGCCCATCCACGCCGGTCGCCTACCGTCCGGCCCCAAGCCCAGGAGCTGACCATGGCCACCAGCGTCCTCAAGCTCGCCAGCGCCACCGCCATCAGGACCGGCGCGCCCCTGATCGGAGCGACGCTGCTCATGATGAGCTTCATCCAGCCCGGCTCAGGCGGGCCCGGCGCCCTCCTGGGGCGCCTAACCTTCGCCACCCTGATCGTCGCCTCCACACTATGGGCCACCCGCCTGCACCGCCTGGCCGGCCTGCCACGCCCCTGGTGGTTCGTCACCGCGTTCCTGGCCTCACTGGCCATCGGCGGGACCATCGTCGCCCTCCACCCCGTCCCCGCCGCCCTGGCCGTGGGCGCGCACCTGCTCATCATCTCCTACGGGATCCTCATCGCCGAGACCGCCTGGCTCACCCACCGCACCACCCGCGCCCCCGGCCCGCCCCGCCGGCGCTGACAGCGAGCCTCTGCGAAGCCCCTGGTGGGACCGTGCGGCACCTGTTGCCGCGCGGTCCCACCAGGGGTTCTACGGTGAAGCGGAGGGGG
>ERZ773050.1568-NODE-1568-length-12581-cov-8.988504_pt1 | contig 12581 bp, 9 predicted proteins | sample MGYA00580632_ERZ773050 | MGnify/ENA primary metagenome ERZ773050 (study PRJEB29015, sample SAMEA2738123) | human oral metagenome | biome: human oral; feature: human-associated habitat; material: saliva | place: China | collected 2166 ... | reverse complement strand
GAAGCGAGGAGTCCGTCAGAGCCGAAGATTTCGATAATACTCGAGGCAAACATGATACCAAAAATGGAATGGATAATGCCGATAAGTAACGGTGCGATAAAGAAGATTGCGATTTGGACGAAGAGTGCACGGTTCAACATCTTGTTACTGGCGCCGAGGCGACGTAAGGCGGCATATTTTTCGGTATTGTCGGAAGATTCAGAAAGTTGCTTGAGGGCTAGAATTGCGGCAGAAGAAATAAGGAAGATGATACCAAGATAAAAGCCGACGAAAGTGGCGATAGCCTGCATACCAACCGAAGCGGCTTTCACCAATAATTTGGTGTAGAAATTAATAGCAACACCGCTTGGGCGATCAGCTTTTCTATCCGAGCTTACAGCTTTTTGGGCTTCCTCTTCGGAAGTGGTCACTTCAACAGATAAATCACCGAGATCGAAAGCCTTGCGTAGGTCTTCATCAATCTGTTCGGCAGTACGAGAACTATTGAGATTATAATTCATTAACAAAGCTTGAGTGCCGATTGGCTGATCGGTAATCACATTATCAGGTACGATGAGGATGCCGATATTAGATTTAAAACCAGATGAGTTTAATCCTTGTAGCGTAATTATTTCCGACGGTTTACCTATTGATATAGTTTTAGATTCAGACATTTATATACACGAGGCTTATGACTTTATCGTTGTGGGGGATAAAGATAGATTTATTAAGCATATCTATGAAACTAAACTCAAAGCATATTGTTTGGATGGAGTGATACGTGAACGGCAAATAAAACCAATAATGAAACAGTTAGAAAAAATTGTAAGGGTCTTGTCATATGAAGATATTCAAGGCAATGAAGAAGATCTTGAACGCTGTAATTATGATGATGAATTTATGCTTCAATTAGAATTAAGAATCAGTATGGATGATTTTTATAAATTTAAGCTTGAACTGGCTTGTGAAGAGGCAGAATTTCAGCCCAATTGGGCTTCTACAACTATCTATTCTCGTGCTGGATATACTGTTAAGCAAGGCGTACATGCATCTGAACGATTAGCTGTTTTATTTAAATTAAGTGATCTTTTTGATAGAAATATTAGCAGGAACTTTGAATCATACTGTTGGTACATAAAAACGTTTAAGAGTCATAGTAAATGCTCTTATGCTATTGAACGTCGAAGAAGGGATTTAGAAGCTTTGAGATATTATGAGGCTCATGATGGGCTTATAAAGTATACAGAGGACTTTGGACGGAATGGAATTTAGATTAAATTTTATTTGTTTTGTATGTAGTTACTAGTCCGATTATTTTGTAACAACATTGCCCGGTCTAATTTTTATAGTTTGGGATTATAAAAAGAACTCAAGTGGTTTTAAAAAACCACTTGAAAAATATTTCTTGTGATGGTAAAATGTATACGAAGATTGAGTTATCTGATAAATAAAAATATGGTTATAAATAACCAGTTGACAAGAGACGGTTGTAATGTTATAATACAGCTACGATAAAAATGTGTTTATTTTTTTGTAGAGTGTTACGTTGGTTATGTAAAACCGATAAAGAGAGGAGATATTAAAGGGTTTTTCTTTGCTGTCTTAACTTCTAAAGTGATAACAGGATCATACAAAGTATAATGAGTTAAAATAGCATTCTCTAAATAAATTTTTTTAAAATAAAACAAGATGGTTATTCGTAACCATTAAACTAGGAGGCATTATGCAATCTAAAATTATGTTGGCAAAAAAAACTTATGATATGAGTGAAAAAGAAGTCTTGCAATTAGAGAGAGAATGGTATGCTGGACGTTATATAGGTAATACTGAAAAGTATTATGACATAAATGTTATGGCAGCATTAATTTATTTGTTAAAAAAGAATAATGGTTCATTTCATGAATTAGATAAATACATTAGTGCTGGTAAAATTAATAACCCTAACTTTCAGAATACAATGAAAGCATATATTTCAAAAACTCATGTTAAGAATTTCTTACAAAAGCATTTAAATCTTGATGATTTTTTATTACTGGGTATTGCTTTGTTTTATAATGAATTTAAAATGAGTAGAGAGATCAATAGTCTTGATTTAAATAAGACTTTAAATTTAACCATCGAACATTTATTAAAATTGGATATTGAAAATGAGTTTTCATTTATGCAAGTAGGATTGAGTAATGGCTCGATGTTAGTTGATTTAATTATGAAGTATAATTTAAAGAAGTATTTAGCTTATAATCGTGAGCCAAATTTAATGGTTTCATTACAGCTACGTGCATTATTATTAGAAACACTTGATAGTCAACTTATAGAGTCTGACGTATTAAATGGGGCATTTGTTATAAATGACCAATTGTTTGATCATATTTTATGTATTCCAATTTGGAATGGTAGATTTAAACAGACGCAAGTGATGAATCCGAAAGTTAAGCGTCAGCTAGATGCTATAGGAAAGCGTCCTATAAATACAGACTGGTTAGAAGTTTTGGGTTCTTTTGACTACTTATCTACTGAGGGGACTATGGTTGCATTGATGACAAACTCAGCTTTGACGAGTTCTCAAAATCAAGCTATACGCAGTTATTTTGTAGATCACGGATACATTCAGGCAGTAATAGAATTACCAGACTCTCTATCTGAGTTTACTAGAATCCCTTTATATGCTGTGGTTTTATCTCATAATAATGATGAGATAAAGTTTATTGATGCTAGCGAGTCTTATATCCAAGAGCGACGATATAAAAATATCGACTTAGATAGATTAAAAACCTTAATCAGTGATAATACTGAAAATAGTTGCGTTGTGAATAGATCAAAAGTATGTGAGGAGGAATATAATCTTTTACCCAAAAAATATACTGTTGAACCAATTACTTATGATGGGATTCCCCTAGGAGAGATTTGTAATATTAGTCGAGGTCCTGTTATTCCATCAAAAGAGCTAGATGAAATTACTACTTTAGAAGATACAGGTATTAGATATGTGTATTCTCAAGCACTAGATAGCCAACAAGTAGATATGTCTCAATTACCCTTTGTAGATAAATCTAAATTAGGAAAATCATCTCAGGTGATAGAAGAAGATAGTTTAGTATTAACTAGAACATCTCCATTTAAAAGTAATATGTTACACCTTCAACCAGGTGCTGGTGTCATTATTAATGGGAATTTATTTTCTATTACAATTGCACCTAAATATAGAAACCTGTATTTGTTAGATTATATTGCTGCATTTTTTAATAGCACGTTAGGCCGAGAACAAATTGAACGTTTAGCATCAGGATCTGTTATAAAATCAATATCTATAAAAGATTTGAAATCATTAGCTATTCCTAATGTATCAATTGAGCAGCAACGTAGATTTTTAGGTCATACAGATAAAATTATAGAAATGCGTATGGAACTTTTAAAGAAACTTGATGATGTTAATCAAGAGCTTAATAAATTAGTAGAGGAGGAATTCAATTGGTAGCGTTTACACCTAACTTACAAGATGTCACATTGTTAAGTGATGCAATTAAATATATTACAGATGAATTAACGAATGCATTTAAATGTAATCAGTTGCAATCTGTACTTAAAAAATATCACTATCCAGTAATTGAAAAAACTGTGGAGCCATATTTTGATGCTAGTTTACCTAATGGAAAAATTCTAGTATTAGGTAGTTCCTCTTGTTCAGTGCGCCATTTAGAGGCAACATTTAAGGCGTTAGGTCTCGCAGATCGTTTAGAATATTGCTTGGATTATAATACGCTGAAAAAATATGAATTTGAGCGTTTACGTAATAACCACCACTATAGACTTATTATTGTTGGTCCGATGCCACATTCTACTCAGGGGACAGATAATTATAGCAGTGTTATTACTAGAATGGAATCATCTGATGAATTTCCTAAGGTCGTTAGGGCAATAAATAATGGTGAGTTAAAAATTACTAAAAGTAATGTGAAGGCAATTTTGACTAAAGAGAAAAGTAGTGGATTTATTGCTGCTTGATAAGTAGATACGGAGGTACCATGAGTTTAAGTAGTCGTGTGAATGAAAAAGCGTCCCTTATTTGGGCAATTGCAGATAAATTAACAGGTGTATATAAACCACACGAATATGGAGAGGTAATTTTGCCTCTTACAGTTCTAAGACGTTTTGACTGTATTTTAGCCGATACAAAACCTGCTGTACTTGATACATATAACAAATTAAAAGATCAGAATTTGGATTTATTAGATGGTTTATTGTATGAAGTAGCCGGTCATAAATTCTATAACATCAGTAAGTATACATTTAAGACTTTGCTTGATGACCCTGATAATATTGAAAGTAATTTCAGGGATTATATAAATGGTTTTTCTGATAATGTGCAAGATATTATTAGAAAGTTTAAATTTGATAATCATATTACAACAATGGCAGATAAGCATATTTTGTATATGGTAATAAAAGAATTTACTACTGATAAGGCTAATTTGCATCCAGATCACATCAGCAATCTTGAAATGGGTTATGTATTTGAAGAGATTATCCGTCGATTTTCAGAGGCTCATAACGAAGATGCTGGTCAGCATTATACTCCTCGTGAGGTAATCCGTTTAATGGTTAACATTCTCTTCCATGACGATAATGCTGTGTTAAGTGGACAAAACGTAGCCCGTACCATTTATGATTGTGCTTGTGGTACCGGGGGGATGCTTTCAGTAGCAGAAGAATATCTTGCGAATTTGAATAGCACCTCTAAACTGATTTCATTTGGGCAAGAATTGAATGATCAGACCTTTGCGATTTGTAAGGCAGATATGCTCATTAAAGGTAATGATGCTGAACGTATTAAAAGTGGGAATACACTATCTGATGATCAATTTTCAGGCGAAACTTTTGACTATATTATTTCTAATCCGCCATTTGGTCGAGAATGGAAGAATGAAGAAGCCATTGTTAAAAACGAAGCTAAACTAGGTTTTGATGGCCGATTTGGTCCTGGGTTGCCATCAACAGCTGATGGACAAATGCTATTTTTAGAAAATGCTATTAAAAAGATGAACCCTCAAGGCTCTCGCATTGCGATTATTCATAATGGTTCACCATTATTTACAGGTGATGCGGAGAGTGGCCCGTCTGAAATTAGACGATATATTTTAGAAAATGATCTGTTGGAAGTTATTATTGCCTTACCAAATGATATTTTCTACAATACGGGGATTGCAACCTATATCTGGGTACTTTCAAACAAGAAAGCAGGTACACCTCGAGAAGGTAAGGTACAACTCATTAATGCTAATGATTTATATGAAAAACGACGTAAGTCATTAGGTAATAAACGAAATGATATTCCTGAAAGCGCTATTCAGGAAATTACTAAGATTTATGGTGAGTTCAGAGAAACTGAAATTAGTAAAATCTTTGATAATGAAGACTTTGGCTATACAAAAATTACGGTAGAACGACCGATGCTTGATGAAGATGGCAAGCCTGTATTAGTAAAAGGTAAGCCAAAAGCAGATACTAAACGTCGGGATACTGAAATGGTACCGCTTAAAGAAGATATAGAAACATACTTTGAACGTGAGGTGCTACCGTTTGCTCCAGATGCATGGATTGATACCAAGAAGAATAAAATTGGTTATGAAATTCCATTTACACGGCATTTTTACAAATATTTAGCGCCACGTTTAACTGATGAAATTATGGCTGAGATTATGGCTTTGGAAAATGATTTGGATGGCGCTCTAGTAGAGGTGTTTAAATAATGCGAGAAATGAAAGATAGTGGAGTACCATGGATTGGCAATATACCTGTAGATTGGAATGTTAGTATTGTTCTATCTGAGTTTGAAGAAGTTAAAAATATAAATAAGGGAATGTTAGAAAAAAACTTATTATCTTTAAGTTATGGTAACATTGTACGTAAAGAAATTAACTCTAATAACGGTCTGTTACCCAATTCCTTTGAGACTTACAATGTTATCCCCCAGAATAGTATAGTCTTAAGGCTTACCGATTTACAAAATGATAAACGTAGCTTGAGAAGTGCTATTTGTAATGAACAGGGAATAATTACTTCTGCATATACAACGATTCAACTTAAATCTAATATAGAAAATCATCCCAGATATATGAATTATTTATTTCGTTGTTATGATGATTGTAAGGTTTTTTATGGCTTGGGAAATGGCGTGCGGCAAAGTATAAATTATTCAGAATTAAAAAGAGTTGCTATTTTAAAACCAAGTTATAATTGCCAAATGCAGATAGCAAAGTATCTTGATACTAAATGTACTCAAATTGATACTATTATTGCTAAAGAGCAATCTGTTATTGAAAAGCTACAAGAATATAGACAGTCTATTATAACAGAGACTGTCACAAAGGGATTAGATTCAACCATAAATATGGTAGCTAGTAACGTTGAATGGATTGATAAGATTCCTTCAGATTGGAAAATTACAAGATTTACGAAGTCATTTGAATTTTTTAAAGGACTAAACATTAAAAAGACTGATTTAGCAGATAGTGGGGCCTGTGTTGTTAGTTATGGACAAGTTCATGCTAAAAATAATAATGGATATTCGCTTCGAGATAATCTAATTCGCTATGTAGCTGAAAATCTAATTGATGAAAAATCACTATTACATGAAGGAGATTTTGTGTTTGCCGATACATCTGAAGATCTTGAAGGTGTAGGTAATTGTATTTATATAGATTCTTCAAATAAAGTATATGCAGGTTATCATACCTTAGTTGCACGTTGTTTTGATGAGCATATATGTACAAAGTACTTTGCATTTTTGTTTTTAACAGATATTTGGCGTAGTCAATTGCGAAAAAATGCTAATGGAACAAAAGTGTATAGTGTTACTCAAAAGATGTTCAAGACGGTATCTTGTTTAGTTCCCCCTATTGAAGAACAGTTAAAAATAGTTGCATATCTAGAGCAAAAATGTGACGCTATTGATAGAGTGATTTCTCAGAAATTGACCATTATTGATACTCTTACTGAATATAAACGATCCTTAATTTATGAAGTAGTAACTGGTAAAAAGGAGGTGCCTCATGTCTGAATTTGACGTAAAAGAAAAGCGTTTTGAAAGTGATATTGAATCATTTTTATGTACTACAGGCGGATATGTAAAAGGCAATCCAAAGGTATTTAATCGAGGATTGGCTCTTGATACTGAAACCTTGTTGTCTTTTATAAAACAAAGCCAACCAAAGAAGTGGGAACGGTATACGAAGTTATATGGAGACTCTTGTGAGCAGCAATTTTTAAAGCGCTTTAATGACTCTGTAGAACATGATGGGTTATTATCTATTTTACGTCATGGCTTTAAGGATAGAGGTATTACCTTCCGCATTGTGTATTGGAAACCAGAGACTTCCATGAATGAAACTGCACGAGCACAATATGAATCCAATATATTTCATTGTACTCGTCAATTACATTATTCTATATCAAATAACAACAGTGTAGATATTGTATTATTCTTAAATGGTATCCCTGTTGTTAGTATGGAATTGAAATGTCAGTTCACAGGACAGAATGCAACTAATGCGATTTCTCAATATAAATTTGATAGATCTAATAAAGATCTAATATTTAAGTTTAATCGCCGTGTGTTAGTTCATTTTGCAGTCGATTTAACACAAGTGCATATGACAACAAAATTAAATGGCAGTAGCACGTATTTTCTTCCATTTAATCAAGGCTCTAATGGTGCTGGTAATGTCGGAAGTGCTGGCAATCCTAATTCTGATACGTACGATACATCCTACCTATGGGAATGTGTTCTTCAACGAGATAGATTGTTAGAAATTTTGCAAAAATATATGCATTTATCTGTTGTGAAAGATAGCGCTGGTAATATAACTGATGAAATATTGATTTTCCCGCGCTTTCACCAATTAGATGTAGTAACAAAATTGTTAGAACATGTAAAAGAGAATGGTGCAGGGCACAATTACTTGATTCAACACTCTGCTGGTTCGGGTAAATCCAATTCTATTGCTTGGTTGGCTCATCGCCTGTCTGGGTTGCATGATAAGAATGATAAGAAGATTTTTCGTTCCACAATTATTGTAACTGATCGAAAGGTTTTGGATAGTCAATTACAGAATACGGTCTCTCAATTTGACCACACTCCAGGGGTTATACAACGTGTGGATAAGACCTCTAAACAGTTAAAAGAGGCTATTGAAAGTGGTACGCCTATTATCATTACCACATTACAAAAATTCCCTGTTATCTATGAAGAGGTGAAAGCACAAAGTTGTAACTTTGCTGTCATTGTAGATGAAGCGCATTCTTCTCAAACTGGATCTGCAGCTCGTAAATTAAAACAAGCCCTTGCAAATACTGAGAAAGCTCTACAAGAATATGCTGATTGGGCTTATGAAGATGAGGAAAATGCTTTAGATGAAGAGGATAAACTCGTTAAGGAGTTAGTTGCACAAGGTCAGCATGATAATCTATCTTTCTTTGCATTTACTGCGACTCCTAAAGCAAAGACCTTGCAGCTATTTGGTACTCGTGATGAAATGGGTGAATACCATCCATTCCATATCTACTCTATGCAACAAGCTATAGATGAAGGGTTTATTCTTGATGTTCTAAAAAATTATATGACCTACAATACATACTATAAAATAGCGAGTCTTGTTGATGTTGATATTGAATTGGATTCAGCAGCTGGAATGAAAGCTATTCGTAAATTCCAAACCTTACATCCGCATAATATTACGCAAAAAACAGCAGTTATGTTACGCCATTTTATGGATGTTACTAGACATAAAATTGGTGGTCGTGCAAAGGCCATGGTTGTTACACCATCAAGATTACATGCAGTTCGCTATGTTCAAGAGTTTCGTCGCCAGATAGAGCAAATGGAACGTCCAGATTTGGAAGTATTGGTAGCCTTTTCTGGTGAAATTGATGATAATGGGAGAACCTATACGGAAGAGTCTTTGAATATAGATAAAGATGGTAATTATATTAAGGAAAAAGCATTACCAGGTACGTTCCATAATGATGAATATGGCATGCTTATCGTTGCAGAGAAATATCAGACTGGTTTTGATGAGCCTTTGTTACATACCATGTTTGTGGATAAAAAGCTTTCAGGGGTAAAGGCTGTTCAGACCCTATCTCGTCTTAATAGAACTATGAAAGGCAAACAAGATACGTTTGTATTAGACTTTGTTAATAGTGAAGATGATATCTTGAGCTCCTTCGCACCATTCTATCAAGAAACTAAGTTAGATAAAGAAACCGATCCTAATACGCTATATGATGTTAAGTCAACGTTAGATAAGTTCAATGTTTATGATGTACATGATATAGAACAATTTGGAGAATTATTCTATCAAAGCCAAAATCAAACGATGGGAGATTTAGGGAAACTTCAATCGTATATTGTGCCAGCCATCAAACGCTTTGAATCCTTAGAGGAAGCTGATCGAGATATTTTTAAAGGGACTCTACAACATTTTAATCGTTTATATTCCTTTATTACACAGGTATGTAGATTGTTTGATAAAGAACTCCATACCTTCAGTATCTATGCTAAGTTCCTTGCTATTCAATTGCCAAAAGAACATCAGGACCATGTCGATTTAGATGATAAGATAATGCTTGAATATTATCGTTTGGAAAAAGGTTCACATGGGTCTATAGATTTGGCGCCAGAAGAAACTGGGTTGAAACCTATTACAGGTAAAGTAGGTCGTAAAAATAGCTTGATTACAACGATTAACGAGATTATTGAGGACTTTAATAAACGTTATGGCACTGAATTTACTGAAATGGATAAAGTGATATTGCAAATAGAACAAGATATTGCAAAAGATCCTAAATGGCGTGACTATATCAATAACAACGGATTTAAAACCTTTAAAATATTATTTGATCAAGAGTTTATGGGAATTGCTGTTAAGCGATTTAAAGATAATGAAGAATTCTTTAAGATGCTGTTAAAAGACAAAAAACTATTTGAGGACATTCGTGATGCTCTTGGAAGTGCTATTTACAGTCGTGTAGAAAATAATGTCATGAATTATGGCTTACCGGATAAGATGATGCATGGGATGTTTGACTTAGTACAACCAGAAACTACGCAGCTAGTAGCAGATAAGAATGTTGAAAAATAGTGTTGTATGGGGAGACATGGTATATATGAGAAGAACTTTTTTTGACTTGTTAAAAGAATCGGAAGTAGATATTAATACAGAGTTGCATAAGTTGAACAATTTGTTTAGTCAAGATTGTTGCTATCAATGGGGAAAACCGTATTCTTTATATGGTTTGGTTTCTGAAAATTTTGCTAAGTATTATAAGAGAAGAGAACACTTTTTATCTCTTCAAGAATTACTTAATGCTATTTATATGGAATGCTTTGATATTTCAGAGTTTGATAAATACTTTATATATGCTGAAATGTATTTAGATTTAATCTCTATATTAGATGGCTCAGGTAATAAAGATATAGAGAGCCAAAAGCATGTTATTAAATGTCAGATTGAAAAGGTTATTTCCTCTTTAGGCTATAAGTTTATTGTTGTTGATGATAGACAAATTATTGTAGAAAATAACGTATTTGCTACTGAGGCCGCACAGGTTGTGACAGAATTCGCCGATATAAAAGAAGCTTTAAGTATTCTTGAGTATAATCATTTTTCTAATAAGGGGAATATAGAACGAAAGAAAGAAATTCTAATAAAAATTGCGGCTTTACTAGAACCTTGGCGTAAATCACTTGAGAAAAATGATGAACTTAAAGGTGTATTAAAGTTAAATAGTAACAAGGTGTTGGCGCTAGATAAACTATTTTGGATGTATAATAATTGTAATATACGTCATAATGATAATAAGCAAAAACTTACAAATTTCTCTATGGAAGAAATTGAGTGTTGGTATGATAAAATCTATACTTTGTCTTTATTTGTTATATTAGGTAAAGATGTATCACAAATTTTAAATGATATAAATCAATTAATGTCGTAAATTTGATTTAATCATTGGGGAATGTATCATGAAAAAGGTTGTATGTGCGTTAGCTACGCTAGCTTTTATAGGTTCCATCAATGTTGTGTCCGCAGATGACTTGATACGCTTTCGTCTTAATGGTAATTCGATTTATGATCAGCCCTATGGTGATCGAAATGAGTTTCCTTGTCCAGATAGACTTGGAAGTTGCACTATGACTGATGAGGATTATAGAAGCACTCGTAAAGGTCAATCTCTAGAGGTGTTTGATACTGTATTTGAGGCTAAGCAACATTTGAACTTTAAACCGCAGTTGCCAAGCGGTTTAGAGGGATTACGTCCCGTACATGTATCCATTGTAGATCACGATGTATTACAAGTTGTGTATGCCTATCATGAGCTTTTAAAAGGAAAATACTTTGACCGTGTAGATGATATGCCAAAGTATATTAAGTATCGCGTATCTACAGTATCAGGTAATATCGCAGGTGATTATAAGGATTACTTACCTCAGAAAACCGATGTTATAAATGGGATGATGATAACCTATCAAATGGTAGATGACGCCGTTTACTTAGCATCATGGGAATATGAGGGACAGAACCATGTGTTTTTATTTAATGAGCCTATTTCTGTTGAGCGGGCTAGAGAAATGATTAACAGTGTAGGTACTAATTAAGTTTATTACTGTACTATCTTTTTAAGCCTGATTAGCTTATAATATACATATAAAGAGAGCCCATTAACGTGATTAGGGCGTTAGGCTCATCTAAAACTGAACAAAATTATGATGACGCCTAACGTGTTAGAGGACTGCACTCCTCTATACGTTAGGCGTTTATCGTTGTACTACTTAACTAGTGCAATGATAGTGACTACTGATAACAGAACTATGATAATTACATAGGTAACTTCATGATTTGTCATAGTATCACCTCCTCGCGGAGATGAACCTAACTCACGTCAACGGACTCTCTTCGTAATAAGTATAGCAAAATACTCTTTACACAAATAGCGATATACAGGCCTCTTTGTTGTGTTGGATATTAAAAATAACGGAGCTTTTATGAACTTAGAAAATTACAAGATTTCAAAGTTATCATATATAGAAAATCGTAGTAATGAAATTATGGAAAGGTACCAAATACGTGCACAATATGAAACGGAACCGCCTCATGGAGATGCTATATATTCTATTTCTATAAAGGGGAAAGCATTGCCGTTTTGGATTTATGGTAGGGATGTTACTTTCATAGGTAGTAGTATGGTTATGGTGGAGTCTGTAAGATGCAAAACCTGGGATCCTATTGAAACCATCATTATTGATTTAGAGAATGAAGTGTATGCTAGTTTAAAGGAATGGTATACAGATATTTCATTTGTTGGTAATAGAATAGAGCTTACTAATCAAGTTATAAAAATGGATAAACGCGTTCTAAAAAATTTTGAGAATTTAGAGTGGATAAGCTTTTAAGATTGATTGTGCTAGTTACTAAAGATAATGTATCATATTCATCTTATTTTAATTGACATTACTCTATAGAATAAAGTACAATGTCCTTATATTTTAAATACAAGCTATGAATGGGTATAAAGGTTTACAAATCCTGCTTTCAGAGAGTTGCCGG
>ERZ773050.1567-NODE-1567-length-12585-cov-2.314206_pt1 | contig 12585 bp, 10 predicted proteins | sample MGYA00580632_ERZ773050 | MGnify/ENA primary metagenome ERZ773050 (study PRJEB29015, sample SAMEA2738123) | human oral metagenome | biome: human oral; feature: human-associated habitat; material: saliva | place: China | collected 2166 ... | reverse complement strand
CGCTCTAATTGCTTCTTAATACCATTGATATTATGCGCCAAGGTCTCCTCATTCAAAAGATTACGCTCCTGACTTTTTCCCGAGGGATCGCCGATCATACCGGTTGCCCCACCAATAAGCGCCAACGGTTTATGGCCACAATGCTGAAAAAGACGGAGCATCATCACACCGCACAAGTGGCCAATGTGCAAAGAGTCGGCCGTCGGATCAATGCCGACGTAAGCCGTGACTCTTTCTTTTTGAATCAATTCTTCTGTTCCCGGCATGAGCTGATGCAACATCCCACGCCATCTTAATTCTTCTACGAAATTCATCGAGCTGCTTGTTTTACAATTTGCCGACAAAGTTAGTACAAACCACGAAAAAGGCAAAACGAAGGCCCTCACTCTTGCTGCTGAAGATGCAGTCCCCACCAAGCAGTGCCCACGCTTCATTTTAAGTTGACTTGTCATTGTTTACAAAGGCATTGATCACGCTTTCATCGCTTTCCTTTCCGAATAAACGGCCACCCAGGCGCACCTTTCATTTAGAAAGATAAGACTGTGAAGACCCCGAGGCGATGAAGTACCGACAAACGCCCCTTATAAATTGCGTCAGACTAAAAACATAAAACGCAAAAATCATATATGACACATAAAATACTGAACGGCAAGCGACTAAAAGCAGATAAAAAAAAGAACGACAAACGACTGACAACTCATCAGTCCGCCATTTTATATGGCTCACCCGCCTTATGCCACCGGCTACGCTTGAGCAGCAAACGACGACACACCTGTCCCGCACCTTTCCGACAAAGACTTTGGACACAAAATGTAAGAGGAACGGCGATAAAAGACGGTAATCCAAACGGCGCTCAACTGATTTGTTTTTCGTTTGGTGCCGCCAAACTATGGTTTGGTGCGAGCAAACTATGGTTTGGTACGAGCAAACGATGGTTTGGCGCCGGCAAACGATAAAAAGGCGACATCCAAATAAGCAAACAAAAAATGCGGCAACTCGATATCGTCGCATAAAAGATTTGATTTCAATACATTATCTACTCGTCGACAGATAAAAACAGTCGGTATGGCGACGGCATAATTGCAGGATTGGCTTTAGGGAGGTAAAACCGAGCTTAACTGTAAGTCTCCTCTTATTGCCGGCTATCTTTTCCCATTCCACCAAACAGCAATTTTAAGATTTCAAGGCCATTATCTTACGATTAAACCGTCGATTTTTTGTCTGTAAGAAAAAAGACAGGCACTAAAAACTGCCATTTCTCTACATCGTCTATCGTATCACCTACATAGCCGCTGCATTTTCGCTGCTACGACTCCGCAAATGCGACTAAAACAGGCCAAATCCATCCGGCTTGTCCAAAAAGTCTTTATGCGCTAAAAATCATCGATTTCAACGAAGTTTATAGCCCTTACTATGTCTTCTAAAAAGCTCGTTTTCTTGCGGTTTCATCGGAGCAAAGACTGTTGCACTGCGATAGCCCTGAAGGCTTCTAAATATATGGCATCCGATAGGTCGGAAGTAACAGACTGCTGCTTGAAGTCTGCAAGATTAGATACAGTCATTTAGAAAAAATTTGGTAACTTTGTTCGCTTTAATTGAAAGTAATGCTGTATGACTCCTGATTTCTCCTACGACGTTTTGGTTATTGGGGCCGGCCACGCCGGCTGCGAAGCGGCGTATGCTGCGGCAACGATGGGCGCAAACACGTGCCTCATCACGATTGATATGAATAAGATCGCGCAGATGAGTTGTAATCCGGCCATAGGTGGGATTGCCAAAGGACAAATCGTGCGAGAAATCGATGCACTCGGCGGACTGATGGGGGAAATTACGGACTTGGCGACAATACAGTTTCGCATGCTTAACCGCTCTAAAGGGCCGGCTATGTGGAGTCCGCGCGCACAGTGCGACCGGATGCAATATAGTTTGGCAATGCGCGAACGCTTGGAGCAAACGCCCAATCTTCACATTTGGCAAGATGAGGTAACGGAACTTATAGTGGAGCACGAACAAGTCGTAGGCGTACGTACGATTTGGGATATTGTATTTCAAGCAAAAGCAGTTATTATAACGGCCGGTACGTTCCTCAACGGCTTGATGCACATTGGGCGCAAGATGGTTGAAGGCGGGCGCTGCGCTGAGCCGGCAGCGAAGTTTTTAACCGATTCCATCGTGAAAAACGGCATTTCCTACGCTCGGATGAAGACAGGAACGCCCGTTCGCATCGACGCCCGCTCGGTTCATCTCGACGAAATGGAGATTGAGCCGGGTGAGATGGACTTTCATCGTTTTAGCTATATCGGCACTGAGCGAAAACTGAAGCAGATGGTCTGCTGGACTTGCTATACGAATCCGGAAGTCCACGCTGTTTTGGAAAAGGCGCTCCCGGATTCTCCATTATATAATGGTCAAATCGACAGCATCGGTCCGCGTTACTGCCCAAGCATAGAAACAAAACTCGTAACCTTTCCGGATCGAGAGCAGCACCCGCTCTTCTTGGAACCCGAAGGAACTTCGACAAACGAACTCTACCTCAACGGATTCTCTTCGAGCCTTCCGCTCCACGCGCAGTTGGAGGCGCTAAGAAAGATTCCGTGCTTCCGCGATGTGGCGCTGTTCCGGCCGGGCTACGCAATAGAATATGATTTTTTCGATCCAACGCAACTCAAGCATACACTGGAATCGAAAGTTGTCAATGGTCTCTTCCTCGCCGGACAGGTAAATGGCACGACCGGCTATGAAGAAGCGGCTGGCCAAGGCCTTGTTGCAGGCATCAATGCTGTGCTCCTCCTCAGCGGCCGTCCGGCATTCACGCTACGAAGAGACGAAGCCTATATTGGCGTGCTCATCGATGATTTAGTCACGAAAGGCGTGGACGAACCATATCGTATGTTTACGTCACGCGCGGAGTATCGCATTTTGCTCCGACAAGACAATGCGGACATTCGTCTCACACCCTATGCGATTCAATTTGGTTTAACTTCTTCTGAACGGATTCATCGGTTTGAATCAAAGAAAGTACAACTCGAAAATATTATAACAACGGCGCAGCATGCATCGATTAAACCGGACAATATTAATACATATCTCGAAGAAATTGGAAGCACACCACTCCGACGCGGATGCAAAGCTTACGATCTCATAACGAGGCCTGAAATTACTTTGTCCGAACTCGCCAAACATACGCCGGCACTTTCCAAAACATTAAACGCGGTTTCATCGGATCGCGAAGAAACGATCGAAGCGGCAGAAATAGAAATAAAATACAGCGGCTACATCGCTCGTGAACGCCAACTGGCCGACAAAATACAACGCTTAGAGAATATAAAAATACGCGGCGTCTTCGATTATTCGACATTACACCAACTATCGACAGAAGCGCGCCAAAAACTTTCAAAGATCGACCCGGAAACTTTGGCGCAAGCAAGTCGAATTCCTGGCATTTCACCTTCTGACATAAGCGTCCTTTTACTTTTAAGTGGACGATAAAAAGCGTAAACAGAAACATATTATAGATAAAGATAAAACAACGATGGAATCGCACAAAACAAAGAAATATTGGAACGAGTTCCACGTGAAACAAAATAAAGAGAATACTACCAAACACAACGTTTTATGAACGAAAAACTGTTACTCGAGAATCTAAGAAACGTACCTGATTATCCTAAAAAGGGAATCCAATTCCAAGATGTCTCCACGCTCTTCAAGAACCCTTTTTGCATCCAAGAGATGAAGCGTGAGTTGGTTCGCCTTTATGAAGACAAGGGCATCACAAAAGTGGTCGGCATAGAATCGCGCGGCTTTGTTATGGGTGCGATCTTAGCAGCAGAATTAGGTGCAGGTTTTGTAATGGCGCGTAAGCCGGGAAAACTGCCTGCTGAGACTTTTAAAGAAACTTACGAGAAAGAGTATGGCTACGATGAAATCGAAATCCACTCGGACGCAATCACATCCGATGACACCGTACTCATACACGACGATCTTTTAGCTACAGGCGGAAGTATGGAGGCTGTGTACAAATTGTGCCAGCGTTTTAATCCGCGCCACATCTATATTAACTTTCTCATCGAGCTTGCGATGGAAGGCTTAAACGGGCGTGAGTTCCTTGGCTCGAATAAAGATATCACGACGCTAATCACCGTCAGCCGATAAAAGAACTTCGGCGGCACCAAACGGCGCAAGGATTTTGGAGTATGACGAAAGAAGAAACGACGGCAATAAAAGAATATCTAAAAGGCATTGTCGGCAATTTGCCCGAAAAGCCCGGCTGCTATCAATATTTGAATGCAGACGGGAAGATTATATATGTGGGCAAGGCAAAGAACCTTAAGCGCCGCGTTTCGTCCTATTTTACTAATCCGAAGCAAACTTTTAAGACGCAACACCTCGTTCCGAAGATTCGCGACATTCGTTACGTTGTCGTCAACACAGAAGAGGATGCGCTACTTTTGGAAAACAACCTGATCAAGCGCTACAAGCCCCACTACAACGTATTGCTGAAGGACGACAAAACCTACCCGTCCATCGCCATCAGCAACGAATATCTGCCGCGCGTATTCAAAGTGAGAAAGCGCGCAGGCAAGGGCGCGACATTCTTTGGCCCGTATAGTCACGTCCCAACAATGTATGCACTGCTTGAACTCTGCCACAAACTTTACCGGCCTCGGCCTTGCCGCACGCCAATGACGAAAGAAGGCGTTGAAAGCGGGAAATACGATCTCTGTCTCGAATACCACATTGGCAATTGTGCAGCGCCGTGCGTCGGGAAGCAGACTTGGGACGACTACAACAAGAATATTGCCGCCTGCAAAGAGATTCTACGCGGCAATACCGCCGAATTGGAGCGCAACATCAAAGCCCGAATGCTCGAAGAAGCCGAGCATTTGCGCTTTGAAGCCGCCGAAGCACTCAAACAACAATACTTGTTGCTCTCCAATTACCGCGCCAAAAGCGAAATTGTCTCAAGCGTAATCCACAACCTCGATGTTTTCAACATTGAGAGTGAGGAAAAAGTGGCCTACATCAACTATCTGCACGTCACGAACGGCAACATCACACAGGCCTTCACATTTGAATATAAGAAGCGTTTGGGCGAGAGCGACGAAGAACTGCTTTCGCTCGGTATTGTCGAAATGCGCGAGCGCTACCACAGCCAATCAACCGAAATAGTCGTGCCTTTCGCTTTAGATTTACCCGAAAGTTACGCCACGCAAACCATTCCGCAAAAAGGAGATAAGAAAAAGCTCCTCGAACTGTCCAAACTCAACGTCAAGCAATACAAGTTTGACCGCCTCAAGCAAGCCGACAAACTCAATCCGGAACAAAAATCCGTACGACTGATGCAAGAAATACAGCGCGAATTAGGCCTTTCGCAACTTCCCTACCGCATAGAATTGTTCGACAATTCAAATCTGCAAGGAAGCGATGCCGTAGCCGCCTGCGTAGTCTTCGAAAAATTGCGCCCGGCAAAGAAAGCATACCGCAAGTACAATATAAAAACCGTCAGCGGGCCCGACGATTACGCCTCGATGCAAGAAGTCGTCCGCAGGCGTTACACCCGCTTGATCGAAGAAGGACAACCACTGCCCAACCTCATTATAGCCGACGGCGGAAAAGGACAAATGGAAGTCATACGTCAAGTTGTGGAGGACGAACTCAAGCTCTCCATCCCCATTGCCGGTTTAGCGAAAGACGACCATCACCGCACGCGCGAACTCCTCTTTGGTTTCCCGCCTTTGAGCATAGGAATGAAAGCCGACAGTTATCTTTTTCGCCTCCTAACGAGCATGCAAGACGAAGTACATCGCTTCGCCATCACCTTCCATCGCCAAAAGCGCAGCAAGCGTCAGACCGCCTCGCGCTTAGATCAAATAGCCGGCGTAGGCGAGAAGACAAAATCCCTACTCCTGCAAAAATTTGGCAGTCTGAAGCGCATTGAAGAAGCCACTTGCCCCCAGTTGCAAGCCGTATTAGGCACAAAAAGAGGGGCCAAACTCTTCGAAAACCTCCACCAAATGGCCGCTAATCAGGAATAAAAGCTTACTTTTGTTCGACGTGAGCGCTCCCTCGCTCTATCAAAGCAACGATAGCAAGAATGAAGACAGTAATCCAGCGCGTCAAATACGCCTCCGTCACCATCGATGGTAAAGTTACGGCCCACATTGATCAAGGCCTGCTTATCCTCCTCGGCATCGCGACCGATGACGACCGCACCGCAGCCGATTGGCTCGCCCGCAAGGCCGCCGCACTCCGCATTTTCGACGACGAAAACGGCGTAATGAATAAGGACATACAAGAGATTGACGGCCAAATCTTAGTTGTGAGTCAGTTTACCCTACTCGCGAGTTACAAGAAAGGCAACCGCCCCTCATACATCCACGCCGCCGCCCACGAAACGGCCATTCCGCTTTACGAGCACTTCATCGCCCAACTTTCCGCGCTGATCAACAAGCCCATAGCCACGGGCACGTTTGGCGCAGATATGAAAATCGAACTCCTCAATGATGGCCCTGTCACCATTTGTATGGACACCAACCACAAAGAATAAGCAAGGGCACTCTAAAGTTTCACCCTATAATGAATAAAGCCTTATCCGACCCCACCGATAGTCCGACGCTACACGAAGCACAAGCCCTTGTGGATACGTGGATCAAGACCTACGGCGTCCGCTACTTTAGCGAACTCACCAATATGGCCTGCCTGACCGAGGAAGTCGGCGAATTGGCCCGCATCATCGCCCGCCGCTACGGCGACCAATCGTTTAAGGCCGGCGAAACGCAAGATCCGGCCGACGAAATGGCCGATATTCTTTGGGTACTCCTCTGTTTGGCCAACCAGACGGGCACAGACCTCAGCGAAGCCTTTCGCCGCAATCTCGAGAAGAAGACTCGGCGCGACGGCACACGCCATTTGAACAATCCAAAACTAAAAAACAATACACAACAATAACATGACACTACACGAACACCATCATGATCACGCGCACGAAAATGGCGCTGACAAATACGAACAAGCATTCAGCAAGTACAACCTCCACCTGCACGACGAAAACGTCGCAGAACGCGTAAAAACCCTCTTAGCGAGCGCGCGGGAGCAGTATAACACGCCTGAAGTATTAGAATTTCTCCTCAGCACCGTAGAATTGACTACGCTTAAGGTGACGGATAGCGACGAAAGCGTACTGCGCATGGTCGAGAAATACAACCGCGTGGCCGAAGATTACCCCACGCTCCCTCACTTCGCCTCTATTTGCGTCTACCCACGCTTTGCACAAATCGTAGCACAGTCGCTCGAGGTAGAAGGCACGGAGGTAGCCTCCGTTGTGGGCGCATTCCCCTCATCGCAGTCTTTTATAGAAATCAAAACAGCTGAAACGGCACTGGCCGTACACGATGGTGCGACGGAGTGCGATATGGTTCTGAGCGTTGGCGCCTTTCTTTCGGGCGACTACGAGACGTGTGCCGACGAGATCAGCGAGATTAAAGCGGCTTGCGGCGAAGCGCAACTCAAAGTGATCTTGGAAACCGGCGCACTACAAACGGCTGAAAACATCAAACGGGCCAGCATTTTGGCGATGTATGCCGGCGCAGATTTCATCAAGACGTCTACAGGTAAAATCGAGCCTTGCGCTACGCCTGAGGCGGCTTACGTGATGTGCGAGGCCATCAAGGAGTATCACGCACAAACGGGGCGTATGGTCGGCTTCAAGGCTGCCGGTGGCGTCAGCACGCCGGAAGATGCGCTCAACTACTATACCATCGTCCGCGAACTCTTGGGCGAGGACTGGTTGAAGGCGAACTTGTTCCGCATCGGTACGAGTTCACTCGCTCCGCGCTTGATCAAAGCCGTCACGGGCGAGGATGTAGGCAAGTTTTAAGCCCGCTCGCCGCCTTACGGCGCACGCATAGAGCTACATACCCGATTAGGCGTTTCGACGCGTCTGATCGGGCATTTTTGTATACTAAAACGCGTCCGGAATATCTTTTATGGTGGCGTAAACCTGCTGTCCTATAATGCGGACGAAGCGAAACGCAGTAAACGTTTATGGGTAAATGGGCTACGCATACTTGCTTTATTCCTACGGGTGTGTATTTTCAGACGCCTAAGGGCGCGTTTTGAATCACCTAATGCGGTATTGATGAGTTTGCGCTCACGATAAAAAAGGTGTACGCTCACGAGCGGAAACAAAATTGTCCAATCGTTGGGCGTCTAACATTGCATTCGAACAACTATGAATCAAAGCACACATAGCTTGCTTTTGAAGAGCCCCTGAGTTGGCCATCATACTTGGTCAGAATTATTGCGTAGCTACTGTATCTTAAACCCATTTTTCGGTCTTACTTGCTTACCCGCACTCAGCACACGTTGAAGTAGCTAAAGCAGCTATAATGCAGATGATTTCATGCATTTGACTTGGTCAAAACCGCGCTTATTATAAGCAGGTAGGATTGGCCCTATTTTCGGTAAAATGTTTGACAAAACGATGTAAAGGAGATGGTTTAATACATATCGCACGATCCGACTTGCGCTATAATGACCCAAAATATTTCCCATTCGCAACTTACAAACCTCTATTTCGTCAATAAATGCGCTCTTTCAAAGAGCTGTTGTCAATTCTTTTCTGCTTAGTTGCAAAAAAATACTTATTTTGCGCAGATTGGTCAAATTTTCCGATAGTAAATTTGGTAGTTTATTCCTCTTTCACCTATCTTTGCCGCCGCAAGCAGAAGAGGAACGCACCCCTCGTGGGAAATCACCTTTTCTGAAAGGGAGACAGACGATATAGAGAATGATACGCTACGTATGTGGGGCATTTTGTTGTGACTCTCTTTTCGCATGATTTCTGCCTGATCGGATTTTGGAAATGTGTGAGCTGAATCTGATCACGGCCGAAAAGAAGAAAGCAATATGAGATCGAAACCGACTCGTAGGAGCTCCCGACTTATCTTTAATGTATATAGGAACAGCACGTCAAGCCGTGTGGGTTTAAGGCTTGTGTTTTGGACACTATGATAAGGAGAACTAGTCTGAACATGGCGGAACAATGTGCGTGATTGCTGCGCACAAGAAAGCGGAGATTATCGTCGCGCTCTATTGAGGCCACAGGGCCTCATTGGGCTCTCCCCCGCTTGACGTTGCTGCTCGACAATGGCCGTGCGGCCTTCTAACAAGAAGCTTGATTTATTGAACATATAACCGGTGACAAACGGCCATCGGATGCAGAAAAAAGTGAATTCCCTTTTGAAGTCCTTATCCAAACGTGAGTGAGGGAAAACTTTTTTTGCGTCAGATAGCTGTCGGATTTTAATTGGAGAATCTATGAGCCGGTTAGTGCGTAGATGCGACCAAGCAACTATGTCACAAAGGAAAAGGCGTGGCCATCCGCTCCGAGTTCTTTGGCGAACTCACACAGGACTTCACGTGCACTACCCGCAAGTGCCGCCGCCAACCTCGGGCGGATTGGACACGCGCCTCTTTCCGTTAGCTTGCAGATCTATCGCTGAAATTGCCGCTGCAAGGGCAGACAACTCGACGCGAGCTGCTCCTTCTTTTAATGTGCCTATTGATTATCAGGCAATAAGCATTCCAAACACAAAATCAAAAGATATAAAACGACGAATGTGCAAGTTTTAACCGGCTTGCACTTCGTTTCTTTCGCCGTAAAGCGCCGGGCATTTCCACCTATGTTTTCACCAAACAAATGGGGAATAAAATTGACGGATACAACGCGCCAACAAAACCAAACAAGGTATTTTTTACGCCTATTTTTCGCACAAAATTTCCTTTTCTGACAAACGTGCGAGACCAACTGAAAGTGCAGTAAATCAATTGTATTTGAAAGAATATTCATCATCGTGCAACGCAAGGTAAACAGTTTCTGTAAAGAAAAGGAACTACTTTTACCGATTTTTACCCTAAGCGATCGCCGCCGCCTTTTTCGCGACGCAATTCGCACATCAAGGGGTGCGTTACAAGGGCAGCACGCCGGTTTGTCCACCCCGCTACGCCGCTTCCCGGCCGGTCGCGCGTAAACGCCACGAACGGGGCATGGCAACCGGACAGGTTGCCGCGCCCTAAAAGGATTTGCCGCACAAAGGGCGAACTTTTACCCTTGAAACCCCGCTCCGTAGCGTTCGAATGAAATTGGAAATAAAAACAACCTCAACCCGTCTCTCGACGAATTGAGGTCTCACAGAACTTATATAGAGATGAAAAAACTATTATTCCATAATTAGAGGATAACGCCTCTTTCACTTGCAAAGATAGAACGAGATTTTGAAAATCACAAATTATCTCACGAAAAAAATTGTCGAGAAAGAAAAAAATATTGCTAAACCAAGGTGATTTTTTCGTCGGAAAGTTGGATTAATCTTTGACGATAAAGGGTGCCCAAAGCCCGCTTGAAAGTCTTCTTACTCACACCAAAACGCGCGGAAATCACCTCTGCCGAACTCCGATCCGAAAAGGGCAACTCACCACCTGCGGCCTTGAGTTCGTCGAGCAAGGTTTCAGAGAAATCGCGAAAACGATTCGCACCAATACGTTGCAACGAAACATCGAGTTTGCCGTCTTCGCGCACCGTTACGACGGTCCCGCTGCATCGGTCGCCAATGTGGATCGGCTCAAAAATCTGATTGTCGTAAATCATGCCATCGACTTTGTTGTCCACAATCACTTTGTAGCCAATGGGTGTTTTGCGCCAGATGAGTAATTCTACCTCCTGACCGCGATGAAAGTCTTCCGGTGTGGCCGACTTTAGGTGACGTTCGACCTTCGCAGTAGCAATTAGGCGTTGCGTTTCCTCATCGATGCGTACATAAACTATGTAGGAACGCCCGCGCTCCATGCGCATTCGTTGCTCGCGGAAAGGCACAAAGAGGTCTTTCATCAAGCCCCAGTCTAAGAAAGCACCGTGTTCGTTGGTCCAAGCCACACGCAAAAAGGCGAAATCGCCAACGCGAGCGAGCGGGGTTTCCAAGGTCGCAACAAGGCGCTCTTGCTGATCCAAGCAAACAAAAGCCGTCACTTCATCGTCGGGGCGCATTTCTCGCTCCACATAGGCCTTGGGCAAAAGAATTTCACCGACTTCTCCGCCATCTAAGTACGCGCCGTGGTCGGTAAAACGTATGATGCGTAGCGTATTGTAATCTCCTAACTTAACCATCTATCTTTCCATCTTTTAAATGAATCGTTCTATCGGTCGTTGCGGCAAGTTCTTCGTCGTGCGTCACAATAATAAAGGTCTGCCCCAACTGATCGCGCAAATCAAAAAAGAGTTTGTGCAACTCTGCCTTGTTTCGGCTATCCAAACTTCCGGACGGCTCGTCGGCTAAAATAACATCAGGCTCATTCATCAAGGCGCGCGCCACCGCCACGCGTTGTTGCTCACCGCCCGAAAGCTCCGACGGCTTATGGTGCGCACGCTCGGAAAGTCCGAGATAGTTGAGCAGTTCGGCAGCCCGCTCGCGCGCTTTCTTTTCTGATTTGTGCGCAATGAGTGCCGGAATGAACACGTTCTCCAAAGCCGTGAACTCCGGAAGCAATTGGTGAAATTGGAAGATGAAACCTATATGTTCGTTGCGAAAACGCGCAAGCGCCTTTTTGCCAAGTGCGGACAAATCGGTTCCATTAAAAAGAATCGAACCCGCATCGGGGCGATAAAGCGTGCCCAAGACCTGCAAAAGGGTTGTCTTTCCGGCACCACTGGGCCCCACAATGCTGATTACTTCTCGCTTATTGACGCTTAAATCAATGCCTTTCAGCACCTCCAAATCGCCAAATGATTTGCGGATTCCTTGTAATTCGATCATAAACAAAAAGATTCTGCGGCGAAGTTACTTATTTTTCCGTTAGCCGGCCCGCTTGCAGCGCTTGTAGTTGCGCATCTTACACGGCGAAAACGTTTTTTCGGAAGATAAAATCACAACGGGTCGACATCAAAATACACATTCACGCCTCGGAAAGCGGCTTGCGAAAGCAGCAGATCGCGAGCAGCGAGCAGCGTACGGCGTACTCCGCTGACCGGATACGCAATAGGCACCTTAATCATCAAGCGCCGAATAAACTGCAACTGCACGCGGCCCACCGGCGGCCGATCCGGCCCCAACAAATGCTCGCCAAAGGCCGCGCGGAGCGAATTTGTAAATGCCTCGGCCGCATGTGCCACCACCGCCTCTTGGCGATGTTTGAAGCAGACAATTATCAAGCGCGCGAAAGGCGGATAATCAAAGGCCTCCCGCTCGGCCAACTGCTCCCGATACATCGCTTTGTAGTCGTGCGTGACCACTTGGTGCATCAAAGAAAGCTCCGGCTGCCGCGTTTGTAGGATTACCAAGCCTCTTTCGTCGCGTCGGCCGGCCCTTCCGGCCACCTGCGTCATCAGTTGATACGCCCTTTCGTGCGCTCGGAAGTCCGGCGTACTAAGCAGTTGGTCCGCATTGATAATGCCGACCACGTGCACGCGATCGAAGTCCAAACCTTTCGTCACCATCTGCGTACCTATGAGTACGTCTTTCCCACCTGCGGCGAAATCGGCTATGATCCGCTCATAAGCCGAACGCGTACTTGTCGTGTCCAAGTCCAAAC
>ERZ773050.1566-NODE-1566-length-12590-cov-2.464380_pt1 | contig 12590 bp, 14 predicted proteins | sample MGYA00580632_ERZ773050 | MGnify/ENA primary metagenome ERZ773050 (study PRJEB29015, sample SAMEA2738123) | human oral metagenome | biome: human oral; feature: human-associated habitat; material: saliva | place: China | collected 2166 ... | reverse complement strand
ATTGAAAATCCACAATTAGTGAGTAATTTGGAAGCGATTCGCGGCTCAAAATCTAATAATTTAGTGAAGAAATTAATTAAATATCCGCTCAAAAAAATCTTAGCAGTGAAAAAGAATTTAGGAAAATAACGTAAAAATGACCGCACTTTTTAACCTTTTTTATCTTTACGATCCTTGGCTGTTCCATGTCGTACGAATGTCATTCGTCGCCGGCTTGGCTGCATTGGTTGTTTTGGCTTATCAGTACATTAAAAAGCAGAAACCGCAAGGCATCATTCTGCCTTTAGACAGTCTTGCTGTTTTAGGCGGATTAATTGTTTTCAGTGTGATTCCGTTATTGCTTAATGGCACAAAAGATCTTTCTGTTATCACCATGTATGTGAAGGAATTGATTTTATTCCTCTTAGGCGTGGGACTGTATAATGCGTTTTATGCCAACGCAAACGGACAACAACGAGTCGTGCGAGATTTGCAAATTGGTGTTGTGGTGCAATTTGTAGCGGGCATCATTGGCTTGCTCGGCGCATCATTTATGATCGATTTCTTGCTTTCGACCAATGCGGTGTTACCTGCACGTTTTTATGGCTCAGAGCAGGAATATCGCTTATATAACATCACCGCAACCGCTTTTTTCCAACTGAGTTTATTCTATTTAATGCTGTTGCATTTCTTACTGGCTTACAACGCTAAACATAATACACTTCCAAGTATTTTAGTGTTTTTTATGCTATGTATCGGATTAATTTCAGGACGTACATTCCTTCTGTTATCAGTTGTGAGCATTTTAGTGTATTTCAAATGGCGTTATGTTCCATCACTCATTGCATTTGCTATTTTGGTATTGTTATTGGCGTATTTCTTACCTGAAAACCCTTATGTGGCACATGCTTTAGAACCCGTGATTAATTTATTGCACGGAGCAGGATTTGTCAGTTCGTCAACAGATACGTTGATGAAAAACCATCTCTTCATGCCAACACTTAAGCAGTTCATTTATGGCGATGGCATGTACATGACCGGTGAGTTAGAAGTTGGCCGTTACTATGGGCATACGGATTCCGGTTTCTTACGCCAAATTCTTTATGGTGGTGTGTCTTATGCTTTAGTGTGTTTTGCCGTGACATTCTATTTTGTACGCAAAGTCGCCTTAAATTGGTTTGATGGCAGCTGGAAATTTATTCTTTCTGCTTTCGTGATTTTAGCGTTCTGTAACATCAAAGCAGACACCTTTGCTTTCCCTGGCATTATGTTCGTGATGTTGATGTTCTTATCGCTTTTTGGCACTCACGGTAAACAGCTTATTTTATTTAAACAAAAGGAGCCGAAAGATGTTTAGTATCATCGTGCCTTCTTATAATCGGAAAGAAGAAATTCCTGCGTTATTGGAAAGTTTAACCAAGCAAACCACTTATAATTTTGATGTGGTGATTGTGGACGACTGCTCGAAAGAACCTGTTGAAGTGACACAAGCATATCCATTTGCAGTTAAAGTGATTCGTAACGAAACTAACCAAGGAGCCGCAGAAAGTCGTAATATCGGGGCAAGAAATGCCGATAATGAGTGGTTGTTATTCCTTGATGATGATGATCGTTTTGCAAATGATAAATGTCAGAAATTAGCTGATGTGATTGCAGCGCATGCTGATGTTAACTTTGTTTATCATCCTGCAAAATGTGAAATGGTGAATGAAGGTTTTAGCTATGTGACCAACCCAATTGAGCCACAAGAGATCAGCGTTGAACGAATTTTACTGGCGAATAAAATTGGTGGTATGCCGATGATTGGGGTGAAAAAAGATCTGTTTTTAAAAATTGGCGGATTATCGACCGCACTTCGTTCATTGGAAGACTATGATTTCTTGCTGAAACTTGTGCAAGATCCAACGTTTAAAGCGTTCAAAGTGGCAGAACCATTAACTTATTGTACGTTCCATACTAAGCGTTCTAGCGTATCAACGGATACGACGAATACGCAAAAAGCGATTGATTATATCCGTGAAAATTATGTGAAAACGGCAGAGCAAGAAAAGAATTTTGCCATCAACGCACAATATATGTTGGCTTACCCACATATAATGAATTTATCCCGTAAAGCGGCTTTTTACTATTTTGAGATTTTTAAATTAACGAAAAGTATTAAGCAGCTAGTCATTACCTTTGTGGTTTTAATTTCACCTAAATTGGCAATTAATTTGAAACGGTTTATGTAGATAACTTATTAGATAGAGAAGTATGAAATTTTCAGTTTTAATGTCCTTATACATTAAGGAAAATCCACAATATTTAAGAGAATGTTTTGAAAGTTTAGTGGCTCAAACCCATCCTGCAGATGAGATCGTGTTGGTGTTTGACGGTGCGGTAACGCCAGAATTGGAAGCCGTGGTTTCTGAATTCGAAACCAAATTACCCTTAAACTTAGTGAAGTTGCATAAAAATTTAGGTTTAGGTAAAGCGCTCAATGAAGGATTGAAACATTGTTCACACGATTGGGTTTTCCGTATGGATACCGATGATATTTGTGTGCCTGAGCGTTTTGCGAAACAAGTGGCGTTTATTGAGAAACATCCGGATACGATTATTTTCGGTGGGCAGATTGCTGAGTTTGGCGAAAATATTCAAGACATCGTGGCATATCGTAACGTGCCGACTGAAGCACAAGATATCGTTAAATTTACGCAAAAACGTTGTCCGTTCAATCACATGACGGTGGCGTATCAAAAAAGTGCGGTCATTAATTGTGGTGGATATGAAGATTTACAGGAAGATTATTACCTGTGGATTAAGCTTGTGGCACAAGGTCAGAAAGTGGCAAACTTGCCGGATATTTTAGTTTATGCTCGCGTGGGCAATGGTATGGTAGGGCGTCGTCGTGGTTTAAACCAAGCGAAAGCAGAATGGCGTTTGTTTAAATTGAAACATCGCTTAGGTATTCAAGGCTTATTTTCGGGCTTATTTACCTTTGCCTTGCGTTCAGGTTCTCGCTTGCTACCAACCTCATTATTAAAAGCGGTTTATAACCAATTTTTACGCAAATAATGCGATATTTTGATAATTAAAAAAGGAAAACAAATGAATTTAATCTCAACGTTAAAAATGACTGCGTTATCGACCGCACTTTTATTAGTGGGTTGTTCAAGCAGTACGACGACAATAATGTCATCAAGCAAGGTAAGTAGCAACGCTGTTTACAGCAAGCCAAGAACCTTAGATAACTTTAATGATTATGTGCAGTTCTTAAAAAGCAAAGCGGCAGCAGAAGGTGTGTCAGCTTCAGTATTGAATGCACAAAATAATATTCAATATATGCAAAAGGCGGTGGATTTAGATCGTGCGCAAGCGGGTAGAAGCAAGCGTAATTCAGATCAACCTCAATTACCTAATCCAAACGGCACAACCAATTATTTGAATAAAGTACTGACTCAAAACAAAGTAGATACTGCCGAAGAGCGTTATTGGGAAGTACAAGCACCATTACAACAAGCAAGCCAACGTTATGGTGTTCAACAGGAATACATCCTTGCCTTATGGGGTATGGAAAGTAGCTTTGGTCACTACCAAGGTAGCTATGATGTGCTGTCAGCTTTAGCTACATTAGCCTTTGATGGCAGACGTGAAGCCTTATTCAGTAAAGAATTTGTGAATGCGATGAAAATGTTAGAACGTGATCATATTCAACGCCATAGAATGTTAGGTTCTTGGGCGGGCGCAATGGGGCAAACTCAATTTATGCCAAGTGCATTCTTAAACTATGCAGCGGATGGTAATAATGATGGCGTGAAGGATATTTGGACGAACCAATTTGATGCGTTTGCTTCAATTGCAAACTATCTCCACACTGTAGGTTGGGATAACAAATTGCCTTGGGGCGTTGAAGTAACATTAAATCAACCATTAGATTTATCGCTTTCAGGCATTGAGAAAAACAAAGCACGTTCACTCAGTGACTGGCAGTCTAAAGGTGTCACCTTAGCGAGCTTCAGCCAACAAGATCAAGATAAATTGACCGCACTTTCGCAAGCCGATCTTTGGTTAGTTCGTCCCGATAAAGAAGTTGGGCGTGCATTCTTGGTCTCCAATAACTACCGCACAATTTTAGATTGGAACAAATCGAACTATTTTGGCGTGAGTATTGGTATGTTTGCTGATCGCATAAAGATGGCAACCGGCTTGTAGAAAATTATTTTCCTTTTATAATCCAACAAAGCTTTGTTGGATTATTTTTTATCTATAATTTGAATATTTGGAGAACACGATGCAAAAAAAATGGCTTTCTATTTTATTGTTTGCACCTTTGATGCAGAGCAATTATGCCTTAGCTGATCAAGCTAAAGGAAAAGAATTGAATTATCAAGGATTGGGCGAAGTTCTGTTTTTTGATAAATCGCTTTCTTTTAATAAAACACAAAGCTGTTCAACTTGTCACAACCCTGGAACTGCTTTTGTGGATCAACGTAAGAATTCTGCAAATCAAATGGTTTCAGAAGGGGATAATCCTCATCTTCATGGCAATCGCAATGCCAACACAGCACTTTATGCGATGTTCTCACCGGATTTTCATTTCGATGAAAAAATTCAAGATTATGTTGGCGGACAATTCTGGGATGGGCGTGCAAAAGATTTAGCCGAGCAAGCAGGTGGTCCACCAGTTAATCCTGTAGAAATGGGCATGCCAGATAAAAAATCGATTGTCGAACGTCTAAAAGCGAATGCAATTTATTATAAGGCAATTACGAATATTTATGGCGAAAGCATTTGGGAAGATACTGACAAAATCTATGCCATTATGGAAAAAGCCATTGCGGAGTTCGAAAAGCATGAATTATTTGCGCAATTCTCTTCAAAATATGATCGTGCTTTAAAAGGTGAAGCGGAATTGACCGCACTTGAAGCGGAAGGTAAGGCATTATTTTTCGATAAAACACGAACAAACTGCAGTAACTGCCACCAATCAAGTGACGCGAATTCAGCAAAAGAAACCTTCACGAATTATCGCTATTACAATATCGGTGTGCCAAGTAACCAAGCGTTAATTAAGTTAAATAAACTTGCGGCTGATTATGTGGATAATGGACTATTGGATAATCCGATGGTGAAAGGCGATGAAAAGCAAAAAGGTAAATTTAAAGTGCCAACATTGCGTAACATTGGTGTCACAGCACCTTATATGCATAACGGCGTTTTCCGTGATTTAAAAACCGTCTTATTATTTAAAGATAGTTTTAATAATCCTAATCGTAAAATTAATCCTGAAACAGGAAAAGCTTGGGATAAGCCTGAATATACTCAAACCATTAATCCTGATGTTTTAAAAGCCAAACCGCTTACAGATGAAGAGATTAATGCGTTAGAGGCATTCTTAAAAACATTAACTGACGAAGCTTACGAAGAATAATTAAATGCCTGAGTTGAATTTAGCAATCGTTTTCGGTAATATGCACACCGATAATTATTATCATTTGAATCGTTTAATTTTACTCAGGAGATTTTTCTTATGAAAAGACGTTTTTCAACTTTAGCGATTGCTACTATTCTTGGTTTAAGTGCAGGTTTTGCCAATGCTGATCCCGTGAAAGTAAAAGATATACTTGATCGTGAAGTCACTGTAGATTTACCGGCAAAACGCGTGGTACTTGGTTTCTATTACCAAGATTATATGGCAGTCGGTGGTGACAAAGCGTTAGATAACGTTGTCGGTTTTTCTAAGAAAGTATGGTCTTCTTGGGCACCAGCAAGCTGGGAGTTATTCAGCAAAGCAGTGCCGAAATTGAATCAATTAGATGATGTAGGTGAAGTAGAAGAAGGCACGTTCTCTGTAGAAAAAGTACTTTCATTAAAACCGGATCTTTTAGTCTTAGCAGATTGGCAGTACGAAATGCTAGGATCTGATTTAGATGCTATCAATGAAGCGGGTATTCCAATTGTTGTATTAGATTACAACGCTCAAACCTTAGATAAACACATCAAATCTACTGAAATTATTGGCGAATTAACAGGTCAGAAAGATCGCGCAGCAAAAATTGCGAAAGAATACAAAGACATTGTAGAGCATATTCAAACGACAGTTAAAAATGCAAAATTAGCAAAACAACCGAAAGTGTACGTGGAGTTTGGTCGTGGTGGTCCTGCTGAACAAGGGATGACGTTCTTCTCAAGTATGTGGGGCTCAATGATTAGCCTTGTAGGCGCCGAAAACGTGGCGCCTGCAGAAATTGGCAAATGGGGGACATTGGCTGCAGAGAAAGTGTTAGCCGCGAAACCGGATGCAATTATTATTACCGGCCGTGAAACTGAATTGAAGAAAAATCAAGACGGTATGGTAATGGGCTTTGGTATTGAAAAAGCGGAAGCGGAACGTCGTTTAAATGCATTCAAACATCGTGCAGGTTGGGCTGAATTACCGGCAGTGAAAAATAACCGTGTTTATGCAGCATATCATGCGAACTCTCGTACGTTATCAGACAGCGCGTCTGTTCAGTTTGTGGCTAAAGCGGCGTATCCTGATCTGTTTAAAGATTTAGATCCGCAACAAACTTACTTAAACTTCTATAAAAACTACTTACCGGTTACTCCGGAAGGTACGATTTATCTTTTCCCTGAAACTAAATAAGGAAAATACTAATCAATGAAAAACAATTCTGTTGTAGCAGATATTGTGGCTAACCAGCGTAAGCTTGAACGCAAACGCTGGTTTGTTATTTTATCTTTTCTTGTGATTGGCGTGGTCAGTCTTATTCTCGATGTGATGACTGGCCCTGCGATGTTATCGGTATCGGAAGTTGTGAATTCGTTATTCGATATCGGTGAAGTCGATAAAATGACAGACAATATTGTGCATAATTTACGTTTACCTATGGCATTGATGGCGCTTGTAGTCGGGGCAACATTGGCTGTAGGTGGGGCAGAGATCCAAACCTTATTAAATAACCCTATGGCGAGTCCTTATACATTAGGTCTCGCGGCTGCGGCAGGTTTTGGTGCTTCTATTGTGATTGCTTTCGGAAGCTTTGGTTTACCAGTACAAGTTGCCGTGCCAATTGGTGCATTTGTCATGACCATGCTCGCATCTGGGATTCTTTTCTTGTTTGCGTCTAAACGTCGATTTAGTTCTGAAATGCTCGTATTAGTAGGGATTGCATTGCTCTTTATTTTCCAATCCTTACTTTCATTGGTGCAATTTATTTCAGCGCCGGAAGTCTCGCAACAAATTCTTTTCTGGCTATTTGGTAGCTTAAATAAAGCCACATGGCAAAGCTTAGTCATCATTACTGTTGTGACGACAATATGCGTAGCATTACTTTCAAAAGAGCTTTGGAAATTGACCGCACTTCGTTTAGGTGAAGATCGTGCGGCGAGTCTTGGGATCAATTTGCAAGTATTACGTATCAAGGTATTAGTTCTTGTCGCAATGATGACGGCGACGGCAATTAGTTTTGTGGGCGTGATTGGCTTTATTGGCTTAGTTGCACCACATGTTGCTCGAATGTTACTTGGTGAAGATCAACGTTTCTTCTTACCGGGCGCAATGTTAGTCGGTGCAGCATTCTTATCCCTTTCTTCGGTATTATCCAAAGTCATTATCCCTGGTGCATTGTTCCCAGTGGGGATTGTTACCTCTTTTATTGGGGTGCCTTTCTTCTTTTGGATTATTTTAAATAACAAGAGGGGGCAATAATGTTAGAATTAAAGAATCTTACGGTAAAACGAGGTGATCTCACCGTAGCCGATCATATTAATGTCCGTTTTGAGGAAGGCAAAGTTTACACGGTGCTTGGGCCAAACGGCACAGGAAAATCCTCCATGCTGAAAACCATTTTTGGTGAATTGCCACATGAAGGAATGATTACCTATCAAGGCAAACAGCTAGAACGGACGAAGTTAGCAGATTGGCGTAAACCAATTGGCTATATGCCTCAAGATAGCCGAGTAGATGCAAGCTTGACTGCACTTGAAGTTGTCCTTTTGGGACGAATGGATAGTCTAACGATGCGAGTAAGCGATGAGCTTCTCACTGAAGCGGCAAGTATTATGACACAATTGGGTATTGGTCATTTAGCCCATCGTGATATTCTGAATCTCAGTGGTGGACAGCGTCAAATGGTGATGTTTGCCCAGGTTTTATTACGTGAGCCACAGATTTTAATGTTAGACGAGCCGGTGAGTGCGTTAGATATGCATCATCAGCTTAATCTATTAGAAGAAGTTTACACCTATACGAAACAGAAAAATCTGATTACTATAATGGTATTACATGATTTAAGTCTTGCCGCTCAATTTTCAGATGAGTTGATTTTACTTGGTGAAGGTAAAGTGCAAGGCGTGGGCGATGCGCATCATGTTTTACAAGTCGAGACCATTAATCGTTTATATCGTGTAAACGTTGAATTATTACAATGTAGCGCAGGTTTGCCGGTGGTTCGTCCACAACGTAAATCAGCACATTCTTAAGTAAGGAAATGAAAATGAAAAAAATCGCACTTGCAGCATTATTAGGATTAAGTTTTGCTGCTCAAGCCGCACATTATGACATCAAAATGCTGAATTCTAACAGTGAAGGCTCAATGGTTTTTGAACCGGGTTATTTAAAAGTACAACCAGGTGATACAGTGACATTTCGCCCAGAAAATAAAAGCCACTTTGTACACAGTAAAGCGATTCCTGAAGGTGCTCAAAAATTTCAATCTGAAGAAGATCAGGAACTCACGATTACTTTAGATAAAGAGGGTGTTTATGTTTATACCTGCCCAGTACACCGTTCAATGAATATGAATGGTGTGATTCAAGTGGGTGATAATCTACCAAACAAAGAACAAGCAGAGAAAGTGGTGAAAGATCTTGAGAAGAAATCCATGACGAACAAAGGTCGTCTTGAAAAATATTTTGCTCAAGTAAAATAATTATTGAAATCGATGCGCCAGTTTGATGATTGACGCATCTTCTTTATGCTTCAAAGCTGTGATTATTTACTATGCTTACAATTACCACTTGCAAAACGTATCCTTCAGCCCCTCAAAATCTTATTCCTGTACAAATACAACTTTCTAATCAAGGTATTCCTACTCAATTTTTACCTTGGCAAGAAACATTACAGAGCCATTTTATTCTGCCTTTAGCGGCATGGGATTACGCAAATTTCTACAATGAATTTACTCAATGGATTAAATTGCATAAGAATGCGTTCATCAATCCTGCGGAATTAATGTTATGGAATAGTCATAAAGGCTATCTATGTGATTTACAGAATTGGGGTGTCAATGTTATCCCAACCCTTATTTGTTCACCAAAAACATCTGAAATTTTGACCGCACTTGAAAGCCAAGATTGGCCTGAATTTGTCATTAAACCTGCTGTTGGGCAGAGTGGTAATTTAGTGACAAAACTCAAACAAGGTGAAGCGTTACCTAATCTTTCTGCGTATGGTGAGCAAGTTGTGTTACAGCCGTTTATTCCTGAAGTAGCAATAAATGGTGAAACTAGTTTGATTTTTTTCAATGGTGTATTTAGTCATGCTATTCGCCGACAGCCACCTCAAAATGAATGGCGAGCGAATTCACAGTATAAAGTTGAAATTATCCCTGTTGAGGTTGATCGCCATATCATTGAAACCGCTCGTCATGTTTTACATAAATTGCCTGAAATGCCTGTTTATGCACGAGTAGATGGAACGATTATTAACAATACATTTTTATTGAATGAATTAGAGTTGATTGAGCCTGCATTATATTTAGATCGTTGGGAAGGGGCGACAGAACGATTTGTGGATGTGTTGAAAAGCAGAATACTAAAATAGGAAAATAAAAAAACCTTACTTGTTACAGTAAGGTTTTTTCATCTTCAACGCTTAATTATTTTGCAGCTGGAGCAGCTGGTGCTGCAGGTGCAAATTTTTGTGCTAAATCAGCACCGTCTTTTTGTAATTTAGCTACTGCAGCTTGTAGTTTTTCAACTTTAGCTTGATAAGCTTTAGTTTGTTCTTCAGTTGGTGCTTTAGTTGCTAAGTTTAATTGATCAACTAATAATTCACTTGATAATGCAAGTACTTCTTTATTTTGATCTTTGATGTTTTTCACTGAAGGTGAAGCAACTTCTAATTTATCTAAGCTTGCAATAGTATCTTCAACAGTTTTGTTGAAAGTTTTGATTGCTTCTTCAATTTTCTTCTCATCTTTTGCTTGAACCGCAGCAGTTAAATCAGATTGAAGTTTTTGTTGTGCAGCCATTTGAGCTTGAGCTTGGCTTGCATTCCATTCAAGTAATTTGTTGTAGTCAGCTTGTTCTTGAGCTGGTGTCGCTTCAGCAGGTTTTGCTGCTTCTTGTTTAGCTTCTGGCGCAGGCTGAGTTGTTTCAGGTTTTGCTGGAGCTGGTTTATCAGCTGGCTTATCACAAGCAGTTAAGAATAATGCAAATAATGCAGTTGCACTGATTTTAGTAAATTTGTTCATAAACAATCCTTTATTGATATATAAAAAATTTCTTAGCTTATAAAAACTAAGCCCTTTCTAAGACCTTACATTTTAAAATTAGTTTAAAAAAATTTCAAAAACTATTTTAGTGTTTGAATATATTCACTTAAATTATGAATATCTTGCTCACTTAAACGTTGTTTTGCTGGGCTTCCTGCACCAGTAATATTTCCCGCTTTTCGTTCTGAAAGTGCGGTTGAAATTTCTTCTGGTTTTAGTTGATTAATAATTTTTGACTCACCCATTGCTGGTTTTTCGCCTTGTTTCCCATGACAAGTTGCACAAGAGCGTTTATATACCTTTTCAGCTTTCACTAAGTCAGCTTCGGCAGAAAGCGCGGGGGTTGTAAATAAAAAGCCTAAAATGGGTAAAAGTGTAGAGAGTAAGTAAATTCGTTTTTGCATTTTGGCTAGCCTTTAAATAATTTATCTAAATCTGCCGCAGGAATCGCCCCTTCATATTTAGCCTGAATATTGCCTTCAGGTGTGATCACAAAGCTTGTTGGCGTGCCAATAAGCTGATAGCGTTCTGCTGTGATTTTTAATTGGTCTTTGATAACCGGCAACGTAAGTTGACGTTTAGCAACCACAGCTTTAGTATCCACTTTATCACCATCCACATTAATAGCGATAAGCTGAACTTTATTTGGATTAGCTTCGGCCAGTTTCTCGAATTCTTTTAATTCAGCAACACATCGACCACAGGTTTCAGACCAAAATGTTAGTAGACGAGTGCCTTTCCAATCATCAAGTTTCACTTCTTTACCTTGTAAATCATAGGCTGCAATATCTGGTGCTTTTTGACCAATTGCAGCGACTTCGTCTTTACAAGAAACGCTGCCGAAAATGACCGCACTTATCGCGAGTAGTTTTACGAATTTATTTTTCATTAATGTCCTCTTTTACAAATTTTCCGTGATGGAGATAAATAACACGATCGGTTAACTCACCCAATTCAGGATTGTGTGTCACCATCACAATGGTTCTACCTTGGCGATTTAATTCTTGTAGTAAATCCAGTACAAGCTCTTCATTTTTTTCGTCGAGGTTACCCGTAGGTTCATCGGCAAAAATAACAGGCGGCTGGTTCACCAATGCGCGAGCAATACACACTCGTTGCTGTTCGCCTCCAGAAAGTTGGCTTGGACGGTGATCAATACGATGACCTAATCCCACTTGTTCGAGTACCGCTTTAGCTGCCGCTTCATCAATCACACTGTGATAATGCTGAGCCAGCATCACATTTTCAAGTGCGGTGCGATGGGGGAACAAATTGTATTGCTGAAACACCATGGATGAGCGACGACGCAATGCCAGTTCGTCCGCTTTGCTGATTTTCTTGGCAAAATCTAAGAAGAGGCTACCATCGGTAAAACGTAGCGTACCCTGTTCCGCGCGTTCCAATAGGTTTAAACAGCGCAAAAAGGTGGTTTTACCCGAGCCGGAAGGGCCGAGAATCGCCACGACTTCGCCTTTTTCAATGTGAAAATCGATCCCTTTTAACACCGAATTGCCATTAAATGTTTTATGAATGTTGTTCACTTCTAACATGTGATTTCCTTAGGCCTTGAGATGGCGGGATAGGCGTTGTTCTAAACGGTCTTGTGCAAAGGATAAAATCAAACAAATGCACCAGTAAATCAGTGCAGCTTCGCTATAAATCATAATAAATTCATAGTTTTCTGCGGTGATGTTTTGTGCCACGCGAAACATTTCCGTCACTAATACTAACGACGCCAAAGAAGTATCTTTCACATTGCTGATAAAGGTGTTTGCCAATGGCGGCACCGATACGCGTAAGGCTTGTGGCATGATGGTGCGAGTGAAGGTTTGATAATAATTCATGCCAATGGAATAGGAGGCTTCCCATTGCCCTTTCGGAATGGATAAAATCGCCGCGCGAATGGTTTCTGAGGCGTAAGCGCCGATGTTAATGGAAAAGGCGATAATCGCGGTGGGGAACGGGTCGAGCTTAATGCCCACTTCCGGCAGCCCGTAGAAAATAATGAAAATCTGCACCAACATCGGCGTACCGCGAATGGTGGAAACATAAATACGGCAAAGTATTTGCAATAAACGCATGCCGAGATTTGGCTTTTCCACAATGCGAATCAGTGCCACCAGTAACGCA